>Ga0209358_10000625_pt1 | contig 30386 bp, 22 predicted proteins | sample LauGreFa1BDMLBSN_2_FD_187574 | JGI IMG/M metagenome (GOLD analysis project Ga0209358, IMG submission 187574) | Freshwater lake microbial communities from Lake Michigan, USA - Fa13.BD.MLB.SN (SPAdes) (version 2) | ecosystem: Environmental > Aquatic > Freshwater > Lake | place: Lake Michigan, USA...
TTCCATATTTCGCTTACCCCAAATTGCTGCATTTTGTTGTTGTGGTGAACCTGCCAAACGACCCCCAATTTGTTTGGTTAACTGCCTTAATAAATCATAGGCCTTGCCATTGGTCATGATTTCATCTGACATTTTTTTTATTATAATACTATCTTGATTTACTTGGGCTTGGGTCAAAAATGGCCAACAAAACATCAAAAGCAATAATTTACGCATACTCGACTTTTTTCATTTAAATAATTCTTAAATATAAATAAACTTTATTGCATTATAAGTTGTTATTTGCACATACAATAGTAATTAAATGAAGATTGGAATTGTTTGTTATCCTACTTTTGGCGGTAGTGGCGTTTTGGCTACCGAACTTGGCAAAGCCCTTGCGGAAAAAGGCCATGAAATCCATTTTATTACCTACCAACAACCGGTTCGCCTAAATGGTTTTCATGCCAATATATTTTACCATGAAGTTAGGGTACCTACTTATCCATTATTCGACTACCCGCCTTATGAATTAGCTTTGGCAAGCACCATGGTAGATGTAATTTTAAACCATGATTTGGATTTAATTCATGCACACTATGCTATCCCCCACGCATCTGCTGCTTATACTGCCAAACAAATCGTTAAGCAAAAAACAGGAAGATCAGTTCCTGTCATTACTACTTTACATGGCACAGATATTACTTTGGTTGGTCGCGATAAAACTTACGAGCCAGTCGTTACTTTTTCAATCAACGAAAGTGATGCTATTACAGCAGTGTCTGAAAATTTAAGAGCAGAGACTTTCAAGCATTTCGATATTAAAAAAGAAATTGAAGTCATCCACAATTTTGTCGATGTACACCGATATAATAAAAAGGCGGTAGCCGCATTTAGACAAGTGATTGCGCCTAACAATGAAAAAATAATCATACACGCATCTAACTTTAGAAAGATAAAAAGAATAGATCATGTGATGGAGATTTTTAAAAACATTCACAGTGCGCTTCCTGCAAAATTATTAATGGTGGGTGATGGCCCTGAACGTCCACTAGCCGAAGATCTAACTAGGCAATATGGGCTTGATGGCGATGTGCGTTTTTTAGGAAAGCAGGAACAAATGGAAGAAATATTAGCAGTAAGTGATGTTTTTTTATTGCCTTCTGAATATGAAAGTTTTGGATTAGCCGCGCTTGAAGCCATGGCAGCGAGTACTGTAGTGATTAGCACCGATGCAGGTGGATTAGGAGAAATTAATATTGATGGCGTTACAGGCTATACTGCACCCGTAGGCGATGTGGCCAAAATGAGCAAAAATGCCATTGAACTATTGCAGGATGAAACAAAATTAAAAGCATTTAAGCATAATGCTTTAAAAGAAGCAAAACTTTTTGACATACATCATATCATACCAAAATATGAGGAATTGTACAGACGCTTTTGCAGAACAGGTGATTGCTAAAGATTAATTTGAAGCGACCGCTTCGTCAATACTTAATTTTATTTTATTAATCGCTTCGGTCAACTCCTCCATCGTAATACTTAAAGGCGGTGCAATTCTAATTTTATCTTCTGCAAATAAAAACCAATCAGTTATTATTCCATTGGCAACACAAGTTGCTGCTATTTTTTTTACTAGTGCTGAAGATGAAAATTGCAAGGACATCCACAATCCTTTATGTGTGCGATTTAAAATACTTGGGTGCACTAGATGCTCCAATAAAAATTGTTCTTTTTGTGCAACCTCATTGATCCAATTGGATTGTTGCAAAACTTGCAAAGCTGCATGACCCGCAGCGCAACAAACTGGATTCCCTCCAAATGTGGTGATATGTCCTAACACAGGACTATGCATTAAAGCTCCCATCATTTTGACATTTGCAATAAACGCACCTAATGGCAATCCACCACCCAATGCTTTCCCCAACAATAAAATATCTGGCGTAATGCCATATTGCTCAAATGCAAACAAACTGCCTGTTCGACCAAATCCGGATTGTATCTCGTCCACTATCAATACCACGCAAAGTGATTCACATTTTTCTTTTAATGCAATAAGCCAGTCTTTATTCGCAGGCGTGATTCCTGTTTCCGCTTGCACTAATTCAACCAAAACACAAGCAACCGTATTATCAATAAAATTTAAATCGTCAAAATTATTGTACCGCAATTGCATCACATCCGGAAGTAAAGGCCTAAAAGCATTTTTAAAATATTCATCCCCCATCATACTTAATGCACCTTGGGTACTTCCATGATAAGCCCCATGAAATGAAATCATTTTGGTGCGTTTGGTAACACGCTTCGCTAATTTCATTGCACCTTCGGCAGCTTCAGCGCCACTATTGGTAAAATAAACGGATTGTAATTGATCAGGTAACACAGTAGCTAATGCTTTTGCATATTGCACCTGAGGCGACTGAATAAATTCACCATATACAATCACATGCATATATTGTTCTGCTTGCTCCTGTATTGCTTTAATCACTGATGGATGACTATGGCCAATATTACAAACACTAAACCCACTAATCATATCCATAAAAGCTTTTCCCGCGGTATCATATATATATATTCCCTTCGCCGACGCAACTTCAATACCAATTGGTTTATCGGAGGTTTGCGCTAAATGCGAAAAAAAAAGTTGTCTATTGTTAATGCTGGACATAATAACTATTAAATTGCAGTACAAAAGTCGCATTTTTATGGCAACCATACTCACAGTTCAAGGGAAACATCCCCAATTTGGTGAAAATTGTTTTATTGCACCCAACGCCACCATTGTTGGAGATGTTATTATGGGCGAGGATTGCTCCATTTGGTTCAATGCCGTATTGAGAGGGGATGTCCATTATATTAAAATAGGCAATAAGGTAAATGTGCAAGATGGCGCAGTTATTCATTGTACTTATTTAAAGCACCCCACTAATATTGGAAATAATGTTTCCATTGGTCACAATGCCCTAGTGCATGGTTGCACCATTCATGATAATGTTTTAATTGGCATGGGAAGTATTGTAATGGATGCATGTGTAGTGCATTCAAATGCAATTATTGCTGCGGGTGCAGTCGTATTGGAAGGCACTATTGTGGAAGAAGGAAGTATTTATGCTGGCGTACCCGCAAAAAAAGTGAAGATGGTTTCAGAAGCATTAATTAGTGGAGAAATAAATAGGATCGCGGACAACTATGTAAAATATTCCAGTTGGTTTTCGGAACATAATGAAGCGCCAAAAAAATAATTATTAATACTTGGGCCCTTCAATCCCATGCCATAAATCAACATAACTAAAAAAGCGGGCTTCAGAAATAATTCCTTTTTCTACTGCGGCTTTTACCGCGCATCCTGGCTCGTTGATATGTTGGCAATTATTAAATTGACAGCCCTCCATTTTTTCACGCATTTCTGGAAAGTATTGTGCTAACTCTTCTTTTTCTAAGTTCACCAAACCCAATTCACGCATACCTGGCGTATCTATAACTGAACCTGATGCAGGTAAGTCATACATCTGCGCAAAAGTAGTAGTGTGCATCCCCTTCCCACTCCAATCACTTACTTCTTGTGTATTTAAATCCAAATCAGGAAATAAATAATTTATAAAGGAAGATTTTCCAACTCCACTATGCCCACTCACCAATGTTGTTTTACCAATTAATAATTCTTGAATTTTATTTAACCCTTGGTCCTTTTCAATACTTATTAAAAAAACTTTATACCCAACTGCTTCATACATTTTTTTAAATTGGTCATAGGTTTCCATTTCAGCAGGGCCATAAATGTCTGATTTATTAAAAACAATCATTGCAGGAATATGAAAAGCCTCACAGGAAACCAAAAATCGATCTATAAACCCTTGTGAAGTTTTAGGTGATTTTAAGGTGGCTAATAAAATGGATTGGTCTAAGTTGGAGGCGATAATATGTTGCTGTCTTTTATTATGGGGTGATTGTCTGGCTACATAATTATCACGGTCAATAATATGGGTAATCATGACCGAATTTTGGTCTTCGTTTTCCATTTCATAATTCACCCAATCCCCAACTGCAATAGGGTTCGTAGAGGAAATGGCATCTAATTTTATGACGCCCTTAATACGCGCCTGATAAAATATGCCCGCCTCCGATTTGACGGAGTACCAGCTACCAGTTGATTTATAAATCCTTGCCTTCATTGGATACGAAGATAAAAGTAATTGTTAAGAACTAGTGCGCCATGGATAAAGCTTATACAAATTTGGTATCTTTGCCCCATGAGCCAATATGCCCACGATAATATTGTTCCAGACAGTAATAGTAATGCCAGCAAAAAGGAGCAGGTAGCATCCATGTTTGATTCTATTGCAAAAAAATATGATTTTTTGAATCGGTTTTTGAGCTTAGGAATTGATCAAATTTGGCGAAAAAAAGCCATCGCCAATTTTAAGGGTGCCCCGATCCATCATTTATTGGATGTTGCCACGGGTACCGCCGATATGGCATTAATGGCCTACCAACAAATTAAGCCCAATAAAATAACCGGAATGGATATTTCGGAAGGCATGATGCAATATGGAAGGATAAAAATTGCCCAAAAAGGATTAAGCGATATCATTCAATTAAAATTGGGTGACAGCATAGCCATCCCTTTTGCCGATAATACTTTTGATGGTGCCATGGTTGCTTTTGGTGTGCGCAATTTTGCAGATTTAGAAAAAGGGCTCTCCGAAATGAACAGAGTACTTACACCTGGAAGCAAGATAGTCATTTTAGAATTTTCACAACCTAGCCAGTTTTGGTTTAAGCCCATCTATAATATATATATGAAATGGATTACCCCCAATATTGGCAAATTATTTTCAGGAAATAAGGCGGCTTACGCTTATTTAAACGAAAGTGTGATTGCATTTCCTGAGGGAACGGCTTTTTTAAGTATCTTAGAAAAAGCAGGATTTAAAAATATTCATCAACAAAAATTAAGCCTAGGCATATGCAGCATCTATTGCGGAAACAAATAATCAGCATTGCGCTATTATTATTAGCCAACGTATCAGTTAATGCGCAAAAAAATGAAGTATTTCAACCAGACCACGACGATATGCCTTATTATTTAGGGATTAGTTTAGGTTATGGAATGAATAGTTTGAACTTTGAACGAAGCGTTTATTTTAATAATCAAACCGCAGGTATTGCGAATAGAATTACAACAAGCAATAGTGGTAATTTAAATTTAGGTTTGTCAGGGACTTTAAAGCTAACCAACCATTTATTATTAAGAGCGAATCCCATGTTATTGATTGGAGGTTCCAAAAAAATGGGATTCTCGGCACCAAATAATTTGTATGTTAACGTGGCTGATTCCTTAGATATCCCATCCACCATTATTACATTACCGCTTGCGCTAAAATTACAATCGGACAGATACACTGCAATGGGTTACAAGTCAATCATGCGCCATTATGTATTTGGCGGCGGTAAGGCTGATTTTGATTTGTCAAGCTCAAAAGTGAGTAACAGCATTAATGGATCACCTTATAAGGCGCTATTAAATGGAACGGATCTAGGATACGAGTTTGGCTTAGGATTGAGTTTTTACTTAAAATACGTCACCATATCCCCGGAACTTAAATTTTCATATGGTTTAACCAATTTAAAAAATAATACGGGAACAGGTCCTGAATCCTTACTTAATAATGTAAATAAAATAAACGCGAACTTTATTTATTTCACCATCCATCTTGAAAACTAAATTTGATGCGCAACTATATCATTAAAAATGCGACTATCGTTAATGAAGGAAAAAAAATGAACGGCGATGTGCTCATTAAAAATAGTCGAATTGAAAAAATTGCTACAAACATAGAAACACCTAATGGCGTTACTGAAATTGACGCGGAAGGCATGTACCTAATACCGGGTGCAATTGATGATCAAGTACATTTTAGAGAACCAGGATTAACACACAAGGCTGATATTTATACCGAATCCAAAGCTGCGGTTGCAGGTGGTGTTACCAGTTTTATGGAAATGCCCAATACAGTTCCTCCTGTATTTACCCAAACATTATTGGAAGATAAATATAAAATTGGTGCACAAAATGCGCTCGCTAATTACTCTTTTTTCATGGGTACGGCACAGGATAATTGGGAAGAAGTGCTTCGCACCAATGAAAAGAAAAATGAGGTTTGTGGTGTAAAAATATTTATGGGGTCTAGTACAGGAAATTTATTGGTAGACAACCCGCTGGTGTTAGAAAAAATTTTTGAAGGATCTGAATTATTAATCGCTACCCATTGCGAGGAAGAAAGTATTATTAAAAAAAATAAGGCGGCGCTAGAAGCTATAAAACCAGTTCTTGAACCCGCTGACCATCCAATTATTCGCAACGAAGAAGCTTGTTTTGAATCTTCTTTCAAAGCGATACAATTAGCAAAAAAATTCAATAGTCGCTTACATATCTTACATATTAGTACAGCAAAGGAATTGCAGTTATTTTCAAATATGCTTCCTTTGGCTGACAAACGCATTACTTCAGAGGTTTGCGTACACCATTTACATTTTACTGCAGACGACTATGAAACTAAAGGAAATTTAATAAAATGTAACCCAGCAATTAAGACCCCTGAAAATAAAGCTGCATTATGGGAAGGTTTGCTCAATGACCAATTAGATGTTATTGCAACTGACCATGCGCCGCATACTTGGGATGAAAAGAAAGGTGATTATGCACATGCACTTGCGGGACTTCCATTGGTGCAACACCCCGTTATGTTGATGATGAAGTATGTGAAAGAAGGTAAATTAACCATTGAAAAAATGGTCGAAAAAATGAGTCATGCTGTTGCCACTTGCTTTCAGATTAAAGATCGCGGATATATTAGAGAAGGCTATTACGCCGACTTGGTATTGGTTAAAGAAACACCCTATATCATTACGAAAGAAAATATTTTATACAAATGCGGATGGAGTCCGCTTTTAGGCACCCAATTTTCATATCAAATTCACGCCACATTTGTGAATGGCCATTTGGCTTATCAGGATGGCAAATTTGATGAAAGTCAAAAAGGCCAACGCATTCAATTTGCCAGAAGCTAAATACAATTTGTATGCTGGTAGATAAAATTACATTAAAAGATATCGGCTTATTTGATACGGATGAATCAGAAGGTATTGTTTCACATCTTAATTTTTGCAAAACCAATGGTGGTAAGGAACAGCTAGATCAATATCTGGCGCATCCATTAAATACTATTGAAGCCATTGAAAAGCGACAAAATGCCATTGCTATTTTTATCAGTGAAATTGATTTTATTAATGAAATGAAAATCACCAATGGCACTGCCCTAGTGACTGAAAAGTTTTTTGGAACCGCATTTAAAACTATCCCAACACAAATTAGTTATCCAGGCGCTTTTTGGTACCAATATATAAATGCTTCAGACTATGCTTTAATAAAATATTCGCTAGATCACTTAATGCTGTTTTATGAAAATTTAAATAAGTGGGTACTTGTTTTCGAAAATAAAAATCCGAATCCAATTATTGCCGATTTGGTTCAAAATATAAAAAAATTAGTGCAGCATCCGTCTTTAGTCAACTTAAATACACAAACCATATTAGCTAACCCACAAAAATTATTATCGCTTGCTTATTTTTTTAGAAACCATTATAAAAACAACACCCTTCAGCTTTTACAATATTTTTATGAGCTAGATGCTTATTATAGCATGGCAACGGCAGCGAAAAAATTTAATTTTGTTTTTCCTACTTGGGTTAATAGCGAAACCCCTCAACTTGAAGTAATTGCTGCGATACACCCACTAGTTCCAAATCCTATTGAGAATACCATTTCACTTTCAAGTCAAACGAATTTATTTTTTTTAACTGGCGCCAATATGGCTGGCAAAAGTACATTCATTAAAACCATTGGCATTGTTATTTACTTAGCACATATTGGCATTGGTGCACCTGCAGCAAAAGTGACCTTATCTTTATTTGACGGCCTAATCACCAACCTAACTATTGCCGACAATGTGGTCAAAGGAGAAAGTTACTTTTTCAATGAGGTACAAAGAATAAAAAATACCATTGAAAAAATTATTGATGGTAAAAAATATTTTGTCCTGATTGATGAGCTTTTCAAAGGAACCAATATCCAAGACGCCATGAAGTGCAGTACTGTGGTCATTGAAGGTTTACAAAATTTAAGCAATAGCTTATTCATTATTAGCACCCACTTATATGAAATAAGTGATGGGCTAAAAAAATACAATAATATTCAATTCAGTTATTTTGAAACCGAAGTGCGTCAAAAGGAACTCGTGTTTCATTACCAACTTAAGGAAGGGGTCAGTCAAGACCGTCTGGGCTATTTAATTTTAGAGCGAGAAGGCGTGGTTGACCTGCTAAACAACATGACTAAAAACAAGTATTAATACTTAATCACCGTTCCCTTATAAATGTAGATTCAAGCAAAAAATATGCTTGTTAAAACAAAAGGAAGTGCCTTAATTGGAATTGACGCCGTAGTCATTACTATTGAAGTAAATGTAAGTATGGGACAAGGCTATTGCATTGTAGGCCTACCCGATAGCTCGGTAAAGGAAAGTTTGGACCGAACCGAAAGTGCCATTAAAGCAAATGGCTTTAGAATGCCAAGAACAAAATTAGTCATCAATTTATCACCCGCTGAATTAAAAAAAACCGGTGCCGCATTTGATTTACCCATCGCCATTGGTATACTAGCCGCTTCTGAACAAATCAGCCCTATTCATTTAATTGATAAGTATATCATGATGGGGGAATTGGGCCTAGATGGCAAATTATATCCTATCAAAGGCGTACTTGCCATGGCGATGCAAGCTAAATCAGATGGCTATTTAGGTATTTTGCTTCCAAATGAAAATGCAGCCGAGGCTTCCTTAGTTGACGATATAGATATATACTGTTTTGAACATTTAACCGAAGTCGTTGATTTTATTGCGCAACCTGACACAAAATCTCCCATCAAAAGGACTAGACTGGTTATGGATCATGAAACTATATCAGTAACAGATTTTTCAGATGTGAAGGGGCAGGAAAATGTGAAACGGGCCTTAGAAATTGCGAGTGCAGGAAGTCATAATATTATTATGATTGGTCCGCCAGGCGCCGGTAAAACAATGTTGGCCAAAAGTATTGTTTCCATTCTACCCCCGTTAAATCAAATGGAAGCATTAGAAACAAGTAAAATATATAGTATCACCGGAAAACTAGATGCCGTAAATAAATTATTACGAAGTAGGCCATTTAGACACCCCCACCATAGTTTATCGGCTATCGCGCTTATTGGTGGCGGAAGCCATCCCCAACCAGGTGAAATTTCATTAGCGCATAATGGTATTTTATTTTTAGATGAATTGCCCGAATTTAATAGATCGGTCATTGAAGTGCTTCGGCAACCCATGGAAGAAGGTATTGTATGTATCGCCCGAGCCAAAATGAGTGTCACTTTCCCCGCTAGGTTTATGCTGATGGCAGCTATGAACCCCTGCCCTTGCGGCTATTACAACCATCCGAAAAAGGAATGTCACTGCAGTCCAGCTGCAATTCAAAAATATATGCATAAGATTTCAGGACCATTATTAGATCGCATTGATATGCATATCGAGGTGGTACCTGTGCTTTATAATGAATTAAGGGCTTCAAAAAAGGAAGAAACTTCAGCAATTATAGCGATTAGGGTCAAAAATGCAAGAGAAATTCAAAGTCATCGATTTAAAAACGAAATCGGAACCTATACCAATGCACAAATGAATAGTAGTCAGCTAAAAAAATATTGCACCATTACTAGCGAGGGCGAAGCCATTTTAAAAATGGCAATGGAAAAATTTCAGCTTAGTGCGCGGGCGTTTGACCGAATTATAAAAGTGAGTCGAAGTATTGCCGACTTAGATAACAGCAATACTATTCAAATAAACCATGTTAGCGAGGCACTTCAATACCGAAATTTGGATAAATCCAATTGGGGACAGTATAAAAATTAATATTGCCCCGTTTTAAGCAAAACGAGCGTGCAAGCGTCTAATGTTTCAACGCCAGTTTTAGCTGCAAGTTCGGCTAACACTGGGTTTTCAGTACCTGGATTAAAAATAATACGACGGGGCTTTAAGGCTAAAATTTGGTCAATATATTCAATTTGAGCAGCGGAACCAAGGTATAAAGTGACCGTATCTATAGGAATTTGGTTGGGCCATTCATTCAAAATTGGGATATCGTTGATCATTCCCTTTTTAATACCATAAGGATATACCGATATTCCATGTTCATTTAATAAACAAGTTGCTAAAAAACTATAGCGTTCTGAATTGGGCGATGCCCCTACAACTAAGGTGACTGGTGATTTCATGTTACAAATCTATTATTAAATAGATGAATAGAATTTATTTTGTTTAAATAAAAGAATGTATTTTTATCAAAATCAACTTTACAAACTAAATTAAATAATCATTATGGCAAAGTCAAGCAAGAAGAAAGTAGCAAAAAAAGCAGCTCCTAAGAAAAAAGTTGCGCCTAAAAAGGCAGCAAAGAAAGCGGCTCCTAAGAAGGCAGCAAAAAAAGCAGCCCCTAAGAAAAAAGTAGCTCCTAAAAAAGCAACTAAGAAAGCGGCTCCTAAGAAGGCAGCAAAAAAAGCAGCCCCTAAGAAAAAAGTAGCTCCTAAAAAAGCAACTAAGAAAGCGGCTCCTAAGAAGGCAGTTAAAAAAGCAGCCCCTAAGAAAAAAGTAGCTCCTAAAAAAGCAACTAAGAAAGTGGCTCCTAAGAAGGCAGTTAAAAAAGCAGCCCCTAAAAAGGCAGCCCCTGCACCAGCTCCGGTTGTTGTTGAAGCGACTGTAGTAGCGCCAACTTTATTTGCAGAACCTACCACTGATACTCCTACTGCTTAAATTTAGCGGTAAAATTCATATCTTAATCCTCCCGTTCCGATCAATCGCGAATGGGAGGATTTTTTTATTGTCAAAACAAAATGTATGAAAAACTTATTACTACTATTATTTTTCCCTTTCCTATTACATGCGCAAAGTAATCCCATCAATGAAAAAACAAAAACCATGGAATTGCGTAAAGGTTATTTTAATTACTACTGGGACGCTACGCAAGGAAAAATTTACTTAGTCATCGACAAATGGAACAACCCATTTTTATATGTAAACTCGCTACCAGCAGGGCTTGGGTCAAATGATATAGGATTAGACAGAGGCCAAATTGGCGATTCAAGAATTGTGTATTTTAATCGCGTAGGTAAAAAAGTATTACTTACACAACCAAATTTGGACTATCGTGCAGTGACCAATGATCCAAGAGAACAAAAAGCCGTCAATGAATCATTCGCGCAATCTGTGTTGTTTAATTTTACAGTGGAAGCAGAAGATGGTAATGCTGTATTAGTAGACGCTACTTCATTTTTTTTAAGAGACGCGCATAACGCTGCCGATAAAATTAGAAAAATGAGACAAGGAACATACGCCTTAAACGAGGGTCGTTCCGCCATCTATATAACTAACACAAAAAATTTTCCAAATAATTCCGAGTTTGAAGCAACCCTTACTTTTGTAGGCGGTTCTGATGCCGGAAGATTTGTGCAAGCGGTTGCGCCATCTACCGAAGCAATCACCTTAAGAATGCACCATAGCTTTGTTGCATTACCCGATAATAAATATAAGCCAAGAGCGTATGATATTAGAAGTGGCTATTTTGGAATTACTTATTTCGATTATGGAAGTGATATCAGCGAGCCTATTCAAAAAATGTTTATTAGCAGACACCGATTAAGTAAAGTGAACCCGAATGCTGCAATGAGTGAAGCTGTGAAACCAATCATATACTATTTAGATAATGGCACACCTGAACCTATTCGTACTGCTTTATTAGAAGGTGCAAGATGGTGGAACCAAGCCTACGAGGCAGCAGGCTATAAAAATGCATTCCAAGTTCAAATTCTTCCTGACAGTGCTGACCCCATGGATATTCGTTACAATATGATTAACTGGGTACACCGATCTACCCGCGGTTGGAGTTATGGCGCAACTATTACCGATCCAAGAACAGGTGAAATTATAAAAGGCCAAGTTACTTTAGGTTCGCTTAGAGTAAGACAGGATTACTTAATATTTACTGCACTATTATCTCCTTATATGAATGGACAGCCAGTCACCGATAAAATGCGCACGGCAGCTGTTCACAGATTAAGACAATTAGCTGCACACGAAGTGGGCCACACCTTAGGACTGCAACATAACTATGCATCGAGTTTTAATAATCGCGCTTCCGTGATGGACTACCCGCACCCCAATGTATTTGTGAATGACAAAGGAGCCATTGATTTTTCAGATATCTATACCAACGAAATTGGTGAATGGGATAAGCGCGCCATTACCTATGGTTATCAAGATTTTGATAAAACCGTAGATGAAAATAATGCATTGCAAAATTTACTGATTGAGAATTCAAAAAATGGATTACAGTTTATCGCGGATGCAGATGCAAGATCAGCAAGTGGCTTTCATCCAAATGCGCATTTATGGGATAACCAAGCGGATGCAGTTGCTGGATTAAATCAAGTAATTGAGGTAAGAAAAAAAGCAATCAGTCAATTTGGTGAACAAGCCATTCCAAATGGCACCCCATTATCAAAATTGGAAGATGTATTAGTGCCATTGTATAATTACCACCGTTACCAATATGAAGCAGTGACCAAAGTGATAGGTGGTATAAACTATACCTATAGCGTTCGTGGAGATGCAAATCAAATAAAACCAACGATTTTATCAAATGAAATGCAACAAAAAGCTTTAAAAGCAGCACTAAAATGCTTGAGCGCAGAAGCTTTAACCTTACCTGAAAATATTTTACAATTAATTCCACCACGTCCTCCTTTATATTATGGCGTTGGTGAACTTTTTGAAAAAAGAATGGGTATGAGCTTTGATGCGTTAAGTGCAGCTGAAGCTTTAGCTGATTTTCAATTAGGATTTTTATTTAATGTGGAGCGTGCTAATCGTTTGGTACAAAATAAAGCAAGGGCCGGTGTGATAGGTTGGGATGACGTACTTGACCAAATACTTGAAAACACCTGGTATATAAAAATACCTAGTGGTTTGGCTGGAAGTATTCAACAACAAACACAACAGCAAACACTCCATTGGCTCCTTGGGGTAAGTCAAAGTACGGATGCGAACTATGAAGTGCGCAGCATCACCCAACAAAGATTAAAACAATTAAAGGCTAAGTTAGAAACACTCACTAAATCGGATCCATTGCATACTGCACATTATCAATATGCCATAGAAAGAATTAAGAGCCCTGATAAAGTGATTTTGTCAAAACCAGTAACTATTGCGCCAGGGGCACCTATTGGTTGCGATTTAGACTAATAGGTAATTAGCAAAGTCGCAAACTAAAAATCCCCGCTCGATGCATCGAGCGGGGATTTTTTAATCATCTTATTGTAAAATATCTTTTATTATTTTTTCGTGATGATAGCTATGTACGTATAAAAATTTAATCGCAGTTGGCAATTGAAGGTCCCCAAATATTGGGTGTGTAAAATATTTATTTTTATCTGCAGTCGAAAGTAAATCAGCACTTTTTCTCGCATCCTCTATTTGCTGCAAAACCATACTCATAGTAACTTCACTAGCAGGCTGAGTAAAAGAAGGTGCTTTTGCTTTTCCTCTGGGAATTTTATTCAAAAGCAATACCAAAAAAGCTTTCCAACTAAACTTCTTTTTATATAGTGCAGGGTCCGATGCTATGATTGCTTTTGCAATGGAATTAATCACCAAGCAGCTATGCATGATATGCCATCCAACGTTTGCTTCGGATACCATTTTATTGTTATTTAAATAAAGCGGCGCTTGCTTTTCAAAATCATTTAAAACTTGCAATAATTTTTTCATTCAATAGGTTTTTAATTTAAACAAAAAGGCTACGTTACTTTATTGATAACGAAGCCTTTTGATAATTTTCAAGCGTTTACTACTTGATATATTTTTAAATAAACATTTTAATTGGTCCTTCTAAATAGCTCTTTAATGTTTGTAAAAATGCAGATCCTGTTGCGCCATCTACCACACGGTGATCACAGCTTAAGGTCACATTCATAACATTACCAGGTACAATTTGACCATTTTTTACAATAGGTTCTTGCGCAATACCACCAACCGCTAATATACAAGCGTCTGGCGGATTAATAATCGCCGTAAATTGATCTATACCAAACATACCTAAATTAGAAATAGTGAAAGTGCTTCCTTCCCAATCGGCTGGTTGTAATTTTTTATCTTTTGCTTTTTTCGCGAACTCCTTAACAGAAACACTGATTTGAGTTAAACTTAAACCATCTGCAAAACGAAGTACAGGAACCAACAAACCTTCCTCCACTGCTACTGCAATGCCAATATTTACATGATGATTGGTGCGAATCACATCACCCAACCAACTGCTGTTTACTTTTGGATGTTGCTTCAATGAAAGTGCTACTGCTTTAACGATAAAATCATTGAAGCTTATTTTAACTGGAGAATTTTCATTGACCATTGCACGTGCTTCAACTACCGCGTCCATATTTATTTTCATCGTCAAATAAAAATGAGGCGCAGTAAATAAACTTTCACTTAAACGCTTTGCAATTACTTTACGCATTTGTGATACTGGTGTATCCTCAAAACTTACTTGCCCAATAGGCGCTGATGCTATATAAATATTTGCACTTGCTGGTGTATATTTGTCTAAATCAGTTTTTGTAATTCTTCCATGTTCCCCTGATCCTTTCACATATTTTAAATCCACCCCTTTTTCTTTGGCTATTTTTTTAGCAAGCGGGGATGCGAAAATTCTTCCTTCATTTACAACCGTTGCAGTTGGTACTGCAGTTGCTGCAACTACTGGAATAGCTGTGGGCGCAGGTGTTGCTTTGGATTCTTCAACGACTGGCACAGCCCCCGCTGGACTATCGGAACTATTTTTTACTGATTTCACAATTGCATCAATATCTAAACCTGGTTGGCCGATGATACATAACAATTGATTCACTAAAATTTTCTCTCCTGCTTGCGCACCTTGATATAATAAAATCCCATCTTTATAGGATTCTAATTCCATGGTTGCTTTATCCGTTTCAATGTCTGCTAAAATTTCTCCTTTCTTTACGGCATCTCCTACCTTTTTTTGCCATCCCGCAATCACCCCCTCCGTCATGGTATCACTTAAGCGTGGCATTAAAACCACTTCCTCCATCTTACTTAAATCAATATTATCAGCACTTGCTACTACAGGAGCAGCAGGTGTTTCCACTTTTGTATTTTCAGGCGCTGCTTTTGTTTCAGAACCTGTGTTGGTATTTTGTGCGACTAATGCAGAAACATCTTCTCCTGCAGCACCAATAATCGCTAATAAATCATTGACTTGCAATTTTCCGCCACGTGGCGTGCCTACATGTAATAAAACACCTTGTTGATAGCTCTCCAATTCCATGGTTGCTTTATCCGTTTCAATTTCGGCTAATAAATCTCCTTTTTTAACAGTATCCCCCACTTTTTTATGCCAGGCAGCAATAACTCCTTCAGTCATTGTATCACTTAAACGGGGCATTAAGATTACTTCAGCCATAGGTAAAAGACTATTTTGTAAATGAGTGGTGAAATTACGCTAAAAATGGTTTTTTTCAAGCCGTAAAAGGGAAATTTATAATAAAAAGAAGCAATTTAAAGCCGAAAGCTTTAAATCTTATGCATCTACTGGCCTTGGGCCAAACTATACGCTTTTTTATCAGCCCACATATTAAGCACTTCTAGGGAACAAATTTTGAAATCCTTGGCCAAAGATCGGTACAAATCAATGACCTGATCCTGTGATAATGGCGCTTCATTCACCGTTTCAAAACGACAATAAAATTGATTCACCAAATTAGTAAAAACCGAACCTGAAGGCCATACCTGGGTACCTCGATTGGTAATAGTAACCAAGGTCAAACTTTCACTCGCATGTGTTAAACATTTATCTGCAATTACTTTTGGTTGATCTGCACTTTCAATAAAAAAATCAACGCCAACAATTTTATGTTGATCCCTTAAATCACTTTGCAACATTGGGTTATGCTCCAATTTGAAATTGGTAGGTGTTACATAAAAATTAGGCAAGAAGGGTTTGGGATTATGCTTGGGTTGCTTGCCAAAATTATCAATAATCGCTTGCGCAAATACAGTGGTGTTTACGGAAGGAATATTTTTATCACCAAAGTCTCCGGTATGCACGCCTGACTCCAAGGTATATAATAATGCATTTTCAATAACCACTGCTTGCTCCATTAATCCTAAATGACGAAGCATGCTTAATCCACTTAATAATAAGGAAGTTGGATTGGCAATATTTTTTCCAGCGATATCTGGCGCAGTGCCATGTACAGCTTCAAAAATTGAAATATGATCTCCGATATTTGCAGAGGGCGCAAAACCAAGTCCACCCACCAATCCAGCACATAAGTCACTCACAATATCTCCTTGTAAGTTGGTTAAAACAATTACGTCAAACAGGTCAGGGCGACTTACTAATTTCATACATAAGTCATCCACAATTACATCATCCGATTTTAATTCAGGATATTCTTTGGCAACTTCTTTAAAAACTTCAAGAAATAAGCCATCTGTTAATTTCATAATATTGGCCTTGTGCCCACAAGTAATACGATGTGCGCCTTTTTTCTTGGCCATTTCAAAAGCATAACGAATGACTTGCTCACTGCCCGGACGCGTTATAAATCTGCGGCCCAACGCAACATCTTGCGTAAGCATATGCTCAATACCACCATAGGTGTCCTCAATATTTTCTCTTACAATCGTTAGATCAATGGGGATGCCTGCTTTACTAAAAACAGTATCTACCCCACTTAATGTTTGAAATTTTCGGTCGTTCGCATAAGTATTCCAGGTTTTGCGTGCTGTTACATTTACACTTTTTACACCCTTACCCTTGGGCGTTTCCATGGGACCTTTAAATAAAATACCTAAATCTTCAATAGTTTGCTTTGCTTCAGGGGTCATGCCATTACTAAATCCTTTGTCAAAAACCCACTTTCCCATGTCCACCATCTCATATTCCATGGGCACTTTTGCCGCATTAAAAATAGCGATAACCGCTTCCATTATTTCTGGTCCAATTCCATCCCCTTTTGCAACAGCTATTTTCATTTGATTTGGATTTTAAGGCGAAATTATAGGCAAAAACCCTTCTAACTGATTCGCTGGCGCAAAGTTACACGACTTAGCTGTTGTTTGAAAAAAAATTGCTTCCTATTTTGTAAAATCAGGCCCATTTTATGCTATTTTTACTACGCAGTATTCTCTGCGGGGTAATTGAGGAAATGACATAATATGGTCTCTAAAATTTCAGAAGGCATAGAGGTAAGTATCGAAACTTTTTACCAAAAAGATTATAGTAATCCTTTGCAAAATGAGTACATGTTTGCCTACCGTATCACTATCGAAAACCATAATTCATTTCCTGTAAAATTATTAAAGCGCTATTGGGAAGTTTATGATAGCAATAGTGAATTTCGTGTGGTGGAAGGGGAAGGTGTTGTTGGTGTACAACCTTTAATCATGCCAGGTCAAAATTATCAATATGTTAGTGGCTGTCATTTAAAAAGTGAATTAGGTAAAATGCAAGGACATTATACCATGGAGAACATCGACACTAAGGATCTAATACATGTCAATATCCCATCATTCAAGATGGCGGCTCCAGTCAAACTAAACTAGTTAGTTAAATCGCTTTTCTTAATTTTATTAAGGCTTGTATTTACTTTCAGCAAATATTTTTTCTGCAGGCGTTTGCAACAACGCTATTAAATTGGACTGATCTTGTTCAGTTTGTTGCGTCATCCATGATTTTACTATTTGATAGCCTATAAATACACCAACATTTCCCGGAATTTCGTTCCCAAAATAAATACTAAAAGGCCCTTCGCTTAATAGCTGCCTTGCCACTTTAGGATCCTTGGAATAAATCAAATTCATTTTTAATAAATAGCTCCAAATATCTTGTTCTGCTTTCATCGTAGCCGCAAACTGTGATGCACTATATCCAAATAAATCATCATCATTGGCTTCAGGTAATACTTTTTTTAAAATGAATTGTCTTTTTCCCATTTCAATCATTTCAATGATCAAGCCACGCGTTATCCTACTATTCGGTACTATATCCTGTATTAAATTTTTTGCTGCAGTAATGGGAATAAATCGGGGTGTAAAATTGCGACTGATATAAGATGGAAAGTATTTTTGGAATTGTTCCGATTGATACCAGGTTGAAGTATCACCCAAGAACATTTGTAATCCAACAGCCATATAATCCGAACCAATTGAGTTTCCAAAACCATCTATAGGTCCAATAAAATAAATAATTTTTTTTGGCAATGGGTAGGCTGGAAAATAATAGTGTAGGTATTTAAAAAGGGCTTGTAATTGTGGATGTGCGCTTGCAGGTGCATTTATTTTTTGCACGGCTGTAAAAATGGGTCGATACGCATTTAAAAAACTAAGCACCCCTGTTTCACTATTGTTTGAATCAATCGCCAACATTTGTTGCAATAATACTTCACTTATAAACGGATACTGGGTATTCATTCCCAATAAGCTGTCCTTAATATCGAGGGTATCCATATTAAACAATACCTGATCCAGCCTTTCCATCGGCAAAATAATTTCCGGGGCATTTTGCGCAGGGTTATTTTGCATTCGCCCACAGGAACTAGTGCCAACAATTAGGATAAATAAGATAAAAATTAGGAAACGCATCCTCGAAAGTACAAAAAAAGCGAGGTTATTTCTGTTAAAAACCGACCTTTGTCCTATGAAGATTTGCATTGCACAACAGAACTATCATATTGGCAATTTTGAACAAAACACCGAAAAGATTTTAGGCGCTATTGAAGCCGCGAAAAATCAAGGTGCAGATTTAATTTTGTTTAGTGAAATGAGTGTTTGCGGATATCCTGCGAGGGACTTTGTTGAATTTGAAGATTTTATAAATAAATGCTACCAAAGCATAGATGCAATCAAACAAGCAGCCGATACCATTGGGGTATTAATTGGAAGTCCTGCACGTAACCCAAATAAAAAAGGTAAGGATTTATATAACGCTGCCTTTTTCTTGTATGAACAAAAAGTAGTTGCTGAAATTCACAAAACATTATTACCTACCTACGACGTCTTTGATGAAAACAGATATTTTGAACCAGCAGACGAATGGAAGGTGATTGAATTTAAAGGACAAAAATTAGCAATTACTATTTGTGAAGATATTTGGAACTTAGGGGATAATCCATTGTACCGTATTTGCCCGATGGATAAAATGATGGAACAAGCCCCTACCATTTTATTAAATCTAAGCGCTTCTCCTTTTGATTATACACACGATGAAGATCGAAAAGCAACGATTAAATCAAATGTATTAAAATATAAAATTCCTTTATTTTATTGTAATGCAGTAGGCAGTCAAACAGAAATTGTTTTTGATGGTAGTTCATTGGTATTTGATAAAGATGCAAATTTATGTGGCGCCCTTCCTATGTTTGAATCAGCCTTAGCCACCTTTGAATGCAATGCTGATGGCACTATTAACGCACCCATATTAGAGCCAGCCAGTCGCCTGCCTAACAAAGAATTAAATCCAAACACTTTAATTCCCACTTTAAATATTGAACAAGTGTTTCAAGCTTTAGTGTTAGGCGTAAAGGATTATTTTAATAAAATGGGATTCACCAAAGCTATTATTGGATCCTCTGGAGGTATTGATTCAGCTGTTACCCTAGCGATTGCTTGTGAAGCCTTGGGTAAAGAAAATGTGCACGCGGTTTTAATGCCATCGCCTTACTCAACGGATCATTCCGTAAATGATGCAGTGGCGTTAAGTCAAAATTTGGATAACAAATATGATATTATTCCTATTAAGGAAGTATATGAGGAATTCCTTACCACCTTAAACCCATTATTTAAGAACTTACCATTTTCCTTGGCTGAGGAAAATATACAAAGCAGGTCAAGGGGTAATATATTAATGGCCATTGCTAATAAGTTTGGCTACATTTTATTAAACACTTCTAATAAAAGTGAACTAGCAACCGGTTATGGGACTTTGTATGGTGATATGGCGGGTGGCTTAGGGGTATTAGGCGATTGCTATAAATTGCAAGTATATGAACTTGCCAAATACATTAACCGCCATCAAGAAATCATACCAACGAATATCATTACAAAAGCGCCGAGTGCTGAACTAAGACCGAATCAAAAGGACAGCGATAGCTTACCTGATTATGCTGTTTTGGATCAAATACTTTACCAATATATCGAAAGACGCGCCAACCCCAATGATATAAAAGCATTAGGTTTTGAAAATGCTTTGGTAGACAGAACACTTAAGATGGTCAACAACAATGAATACAAGCGTAATCAGTTTTGTCCCATTATTCGGATTTCACCCAAGGCCTTTGGTGTAGGTCGTCGCATGCCGATTGTTGGTAAATACCTGAGTTAATCAAAAAACACATCACTGCTTTTGTTTTTATACTAAATTGTGTTTTCAAAGAATACTGTTTAATATGAAAAAAATAAGCTGTCTATTACTAAGTATAGTAATGCTTGCTACTTCATTTGTAGCAACTGCACAAAAAAGTAAAAACATTCTGCCCGGTGCTTACCAAACGGAAAAATATTTCCCCTTATTAAAAGGTAAAAGAGTGAGTTTATTTACCAATCAAACCGCCACTATCAATGGAAAACATTTGATTGATACCTTAAAAGCTGCGGGCATACAAATACAAAAAATATTTACACCCGAGCATGGATTAAGAGGCACTGCTGATGCTGGAGAAAAAGTATCTGATGAAATTGATCCAAAAACTGGTATTAAAATTGTTTCCTTATATGGTAAAAAAAGTGCACCCGATGCCAATGATTTATCGGATGTAGATATTATGTTATTTGATGTACAAGATGTAGGTACTCGTTTTTATACTTATATCAATTCCTTACAATATTATATGGAAGCCGCGATGGCGAATAACAAACCTGTAATTATTTTAGATCGCCCCAACCCCAATGGCCATTTTGTGGATGGTCCTGTTTTGGAAGCGCCTTATTCAAGTGGTGTAGGTAAAAACGCTATCCCATCTGTGTATGGTTTAACCATGGGCGAATATGCACAATTATTAAAAGGAGAAAATTGGTTAAAAGTGGTGGAGGGAAAAAATAACTTATCCCTTACAATTATTCAAAATAAAAATTATACACATACATCCATGTATACGGTGGATGTAGCCCCTTCTCCTAACTTGGCAAGTATGAATTCCATTTATTGGTATCCCACTACTTGTTTAATTGAAGGCACTGTGTTAAGCGAAGGCCGAGGCACACCAAATGCATTTGCAAATATTGGACATCCAAGTATTACGAGTCAAACCTATAGCTTTACGCCAGCACCACGTATAGGTGCAATGAGTTCAAAACTATATGGACAAAAATGTTATGGCTGGGATTTATCAAAAACTACGCCGCCAAAAAATAAAATTGACATCGCACTAATCATTGAAATTTATAAAAGCTTCCCACAAAAGGATTCCTTTTTTATTCGTCCTAAATCGGGCGAACCCACGGCTTACTTTTTTAACAAGCTTGCTGGCAATGCTACATTAATGCAGCAATTAATTGCAGGTACTTCAGAAGCGGAGATTCGTAAAAGCTGGGAACCCCGCTTAACAGTATTTAAAACAATGCGTAAAAAATATTTATTATATACTGATTTTGAATAAAGTGATTTTAAAGTTGGCATTCAAATAATAGCCTTTTTAAAACTAGCCATTTTAAATATATGACTGCCGTAGTAACAACAAAAAAGCGTCCCGAGAAATCGGGACGCTTTTTTGTAACATAGTTTAAAATTATTAATTACCTATCACAGGTATTCCTAATTTATGTACGGCTTCGTTTAATGCCTTAATTCCTTCTCTTTTCAAACTATCATACAGTTTTAATTGCACATCCACTTGCGCCTTTAAATCCACAAAGCTTTCTTGCACTTGTTTCGTTGGTGCTGTATATCCTGCAGCGGCAGATCCAAATACCCCTGCAATTTTATCATCCAAACGAATAGGATAATTTAAAACATCCTGTCCGCTCTTCGCTTTTGTTTGATGCAAGGCTTCCTCAATCGTCTTAAGGCTTGCCAAAATTGTATTGGATTGTTTTTGGAAGCTAGTATCCTTTGTTTTCTTCTGAACTGTTTGAATTTGAGTTCTGATTTCTTTAATGCCTTTTAATGTTTTCATGATGGCACTAAAATTATCCGCTACAGACAATAAAAATTGTTCCTGCGCTTTTAAATCAGCATTGCTTACTTTGTAATTTGGATCTGCTACAATTTCAAAAGGCAATTCAGTCGAATCTTTATCAATAATCACTTTTGCAAAATAATTTCCTGGTGCGGCTAATACTGGACTCGTTGCACCATTCCAAAGAATCAAACCTTCCTCAGGTTTTTCAATTTCCTTGTGGTACATATTCCAAACAAAATTTTGGAAACCAGCTTCTGAACTTGGTCCGCCTGCATCATTTTGGTTAAAAGTTCTGATGACCTTTTTTTGATCATTTAATATGCTTATCATAACTCTTGTAGAATCAGAAGTATTCGCTTTCCAATAATTAATCACCACGCCTTTAGGCGGGTTGGCACCTACATTATTAGGAACACTTGCGATCATACCACGACCGCGTCTGCCACCCATTTGCGGTGGTACGCGATAAGTTTTTGCAATTGGAAACACTTTGTTTGTAGTTGTATTTGAAGCTTCGTAATTTTCGATGAATCTTAAGTCATCTAAAATATAGATACTTCTTCCTTGGGTACCCACTATTAAATTATGATCACGGATTAATAAATCCGTAATAGGCGTTTTAGGTAAATTTAATTGGAAGGGTTCCCAATTTTTTCCATCATTCACTGATATATATAAGCCATACTCTGTTCCAGCAAATAATACACCTGCCTTACGTGGACTAGCAACAATAGCTCTTGTGAAATGCATTGGATCAATACCATTGGTTATTTTTTCCCAGGTTTCACCATAATCATGCGTCACATACAAATAAGGTGCAAAGTCATCTAACTTATAACGTGTTCCAGCAAAATAAGCAGTTCCTTTTCTGATAGGATCTATTTCCACACGATTCCACATCATCCATTGTGGGATATCCTTTGGTGTAACATTTTTCCAATTTTTTCCACCATCCTTACTTACATTAATGATACCATCATCACTTCCTGTCCATAATAAATCTTTTTCTAAGGGCGATTCCGCTGCAGTAAAAATGGTACAATAATATTCTACACTGGTATTATCCTGTGTGATGGGACCCCCTGAACTTTTTTGACGGCTCTTGTCATTGGTCGTTAAGTCAGGTGATAACATATTCCAACTTGCCCCTTCATTTTCAGTGGCAAATAAATGATTACCTGCGGTGTATAGTTTCTTTGGATTGTGCGGAGAAAAGAAAATTGGATGATTCCATTGGAAACGATACTTCATCGCTTCTGCACCTGCGCCCATTGGATTGTCAGGCCATACATTAATCACTCTGTTCTCGCCAGTTTTGTGATCGTATCTTGTAATTAAACCACCATAAGATCCACCATAAACAATATCACTATTCGTAGGATCAGCAACTATATAGCCACTTTCACCACCAGCTGTTACATCAAAATCATTCTCTCCAATGTAAGAACCATAAGTGCTTGATAAAATTCTGAAAGCAGAATTATCTTGTTGCGCACCTAATACGCGATAAGGAAAATGGTTATCCGTACTTAAACGATATACTTGCACTGTAGGTTGATTCATTACAGTACTCCAGTTTTTTGCACCATCTAAACTTACTTGCGCGCCACCATCATCAGCAACAATCATGCGCTTCCCGTTTTTAGGATCAATCCATAAATCATGATGGTCGCCATGCGGTGTTCTTCCTGCTACAAAAGTTCGTCCACCATCACTTGACATCATAAAGTTTACATTGGGACAATACACTTTATTTTCATCTGCTGGATCCACAAATACTTTAGTATAATACCAAGCTCTTTGACGAATATTATTATCACTATTAATTAATGTCCAAGTTTTACCTGCATTCTCCGACATGTATAATCCTCCTTTTGCATTTTCAATGATTGCATACAACTTATCAGGGTTTGATTTTGCTACAGCTATACCTGTAATACCCCATACTCCTTTTGGAAATCCTTTATTGGATTTAATGGAGTTCCAAGTTTCACCACCATCTGTACTTTTATATAAACCAGAACCTTCGCCACCACTTTCTAAACTATAAGGTGTACGAATTAATTGCCAAGTACCTGCATATAAAGTTTCAGGATTAGTAGGGTCGATAATTAAATCACTTGCCCCAGTTTGCGGATTTACATACAATACTTTTTTCCATGTTTGTCCACCATCGATACTTTTAAATACACCTCTTGTTTCGTTCGGTCCAAATAAATGGCCCATTACTGCCGCCCAAATAATATCAGGGTTTTTAGGATGTACTATGAGACGAACAATATGTCTTGCTTCTTTTAGTCCAATATTTTTCCATGTTCTTCCTTCATCTGTAGATTTCCACATGCCATCCAATCCTTCACTTACATTACCTCTCATTGAATTCTCCCCTTCTCCGACATAAATGATTGATTCATTGGAAGGCGCTATTGCAATGGCACCGATTGTACCGCCAAAATAACCATCAGAAATATTTTTCCAGTTATTTCCTGCATCTATTGTTTTCCATACACCCCCGCCAGTCGCACCCATATAAAAGGTGTTTATATCCGTATAAGATCCAACACCTGCTGCTGCCCTTCCACCTCTGAAGGGTCCTAACAATCGGAATGATTGCTCCTTGATAATTGGATCCTTTGCCAAACTTACTTGAGGCGTAGGATTTACTGCAATTGCTTTTTTCTTTTGCGCCATCACCGTAATACTGCAAAACAAACCTGTAATCAGCGTGGCAAATAAAAATATTTTTTTCATGTGTTTTAATTATAAAAATAAATAGGAATTAAAAAAAACGACCCCTCCTGTTTGGGAAGGGGTCGTTGATAAAATTATTTAATGACTTCGTAATCCTTGAATTTTTTAATAGGGGTTGCTTCTACTAATTTTCTGAAGGAAGCCCATTCATTCGCAAAGAACGCATTTGCTTTTTCAACTACAGTTCGTATTGCAGCCTCGGCATCTTTTAATTTTTGTTCTTCTTGCTCACCAGGGATGGTATTTTTACCAATAATTAACATGGTCGCAGCTCTAATAGTTGACATTGGTGTAATGACATCCACTGTTCCATATCCTTGCTTCTCTTGAGGTTTACCTGAGATAAATTCACGTAACTTTTTAGCACTTGCAGTTACTTTTTTATGTGTTTTATTCAATGTGTCTAACCCTTTGTCTTTTTTATCCTTCCATTCAGCTGTCAATTGTAATAATAAAGCATCTACTTCATCCAATTGATCCATTACCATATTTAACTTATCTGCACTTGGCTGAAACTTCGCCATCATTTCGTCTTGTTTTTTAACAATCTCTGTTTTATTCGTGACTCTAACGTCATCCTTTACTTCCAACCAGATAGAATCTTTCTTATTTTTAGCTGTTACAATTAATTTATATTTTCCAGCTAAAACAGCTCTTCCTCTATATTCTCTATCTTCATCACCTCCTGCACTTGGATTAAACATCATTCTTCGTCCACCTCCACCAGCGGCTCCTAATTTAGGCATACCAGCACCACGTGTTCCTTTTTGCTCATATCTCCAATAATTTTTTGTTAAACCTGAATCCACTTTAAAAGTTAAGTTTCTAATATCCTTATCGTTTGCGTCTTTGATTTGAACTTTTACACTTTTAATTGAATCCATTAAAAATATAGATACGGGATATCCACCTGGTCTATTTTCGCCATCATACATTCCCCATGTGCTCCACTCATAAGATGAATTCTTAAATGTTGCATTAATGCTTGATGGAGGTGCAGATATAAAGAAGTCAGTAACTTCTCCTTTGTTTTTTGCTAATTTTCTTAAAGGGCGAATGTCATCTAATACCCACATGGCACGTCCAAATGTTGCAATGGCTAAATCTGCTTCTCTTTCTTGAATAGCAAAATCATAAGTGGATACCGAAGGATATCCATTTTTCCATTGTTGGAAAGTTTCTGCATTATCTAAACTCACAAACATACCTTGCTCTGTTCCTACAAAAAATAAATTAGGCTCAGCAATGTCTTGTATAACTGTTAAAGCATACCCAGTAACTTTTGCAGCACTTAAAATATTTGTCCAAGTTTTTCCTTGATCCGTTGTTCTGAAAACATAAGGAGCAAAATCACCTTGTCTGTAATTATTTGCAACTACAAATACTTCATTCGCATTATAAGTTGAAGTACGCACTTGCGCAATCCATGCGCCTTTAGGAAGTCCTGTAATATTTGCAGTTACATTATTCCAAGTATTTCCACCATTGGCAGTGAATTGAACATTACCATCATCAGTACCAATCCATATCAAATCCTTTTGCACACTTGATGGTGCAATTGTTAAGATGGTACAATGATTTTCAGCACCTGTAATATCGACACTCAATCCTCCATTATTGGTTTGGTCAATTTTGGCGCTATCATTGGTCGTTAAATCAGATGAAATTATTTTCCAAGATGCACCCTTGTTTGTACTCTTGTGTAAAAATTGAGAACCGAAATAAATTGTTTTCTTATCGAATGGATCCTGCGCTATAGCAGCATTCCAGTTAAAACGCATCAGTGTTGTTGCATCTGGTGCTGGCGGTTTAATATAGGTTTGTTCGCCCGTGGCAGTATTATATCTTCCAACGGAACCACCTTGACTCATTGCATATACCCAATTGGCATCTTCAGGATCAGGCATGACATCAAAGCCATCTCCTCCCCATAAATTATCCCAGTAGTAATTTTTAATGCCGCCGTCAATAAAAGTATACGCCGGACCTCTCCATGAACCATTGTCCTGCATACCTCCCATGATATGATAAGGTGTTTCATTATCTACATTCACGTGATAAAATTGTCCTACAGGAATTTTTTCATCAAACATCCAGGTTTTTCCACCATCTCTTGTAATACCAATACCACCATCATTTCCATCGACCATGAACTTATTATCAGTTGGATGAATCCAAAATGCATGGTGATCTGGATGTATGCCGCTATATGGTATAACCGTTTCAAAATTCTTACCAGCATCTATACTTTTCACCACTGTTTGGCTAATGTACCAAAGTGTATTTTCGTTTAAAGGATCGCAAATAATATCTTGGAAATAAAATGGACGATTGTCCACGATTGTTTTTTGTGAATTTACTAAAGTGAAGTTATAACCACCATCATCACTTTTGTACAAACCGCTTTTGGTTGATTCTACTAACGCATAAACTCTGTTCGGATTGGATTTGCTTATTGTAATTCCCACACGACCTAAATTACCATCAGGCAATCCATTTTCTTTGCCCAGTTTTATGAAATTTTTTCCACCATCAATGGTCATATAAATGCCACTTCCTTTTCCACCACTTTCTAAATGATACGGATTACGATAGTGATGCCACATGGCCACTAATAATTTATTTGGATTTTTGGGATCCATAATCATATCACCCACCCCTGAAGTATCATTGGTATATAATATTTGATTCCAAGTTTCGCCACCATCAGTCGTTTTATAAACACCTCTATTTTTGCTTTGTCCATAAGGGTTTCCGATGGCTCCTGCATAAACTACATTTGGATTGGTTGGATCAATAATCACACGGTGAATGTTTCTTGTTTGTTCAAGTCCCATTCTTTTCCATGTTTTACCTGCATCTAAAGTTTTATAAATACCTTCTCCAATGCTGATTGAGTTTCTTGGGTTTCCTTCACCAGTTCCAACCCATACCACACTTGGATTACTTTGTTGCATTGCTACAGCACCAATATTTAAAATGGGTTGTTCATCGAAAACAGGTGTCCAACTCACACCACTATTATTTGTTTTCCATACACCACCGGATGCTGCACCTATCCAAATATTATTTGGATTTGCTACTTCCACATCAATGGAGGTAACACGACCACTCATTGAAGCAGGGCCTACGTTACGTGGCTTCCAGTTTTTAAATACTTTATTAATGTCCACTTTTGGTGTGGACGCAGCCACCACGGGTGCCGCTTTTTTTGATTTTTGTGCAGATACGCTTGTCGTTAACATAACAGTCGCTAACACAATGCTTCCTAAGATAGATATACGCATAATTATAAATTTGCTTATTTGACAATGAATTAAGATCCTAAACTATTAATTTTTAGGCAAAAAACCGCAAAAAAAGGACAAATGGAAAATGGGCCTCAAATCTATAATCTTTCAATAATTCCCGCGATGCCCTGACCACCACCCACACAGGCAGTCACTATACCATATTTTTGATTAAGTCGTTCTAAGTCGTTGATTATCTGAACAGTAAGTTTACTACCCGTGCAGCCCAATGGGTGACCTAAGGCAATGGCACCTCCATTAATATTAACTTTATTTATATCTAACCCCAGTTCACGAATTACAGCCAAAGATTGAGAAGCAAAGGCTTCATTCAATTCAAAAAGATCAATTTGATCCAAGTTCAAACCTGCTTGTTTCAATACTTTAGGCACAGCTGCAATAGGCCCGATACCCATAATTCTAGGATGAACCCCTGCTGAAGCACAATTTACCAAACGTCCAATGGGTTTTAAACCCAAGGAATTCATCATCTTTTCACTAATAACCATAACAAAGCTGGAACCATCACTTGTTTGTGAGGAATTGCCTGCAGTAACAGAACCTTTTAAAGCAAATGCGGGTTTTAATTTTCCCAACGCTTCAATTGTTGTATCAGCTCGAACGCCTTCATCCGTATCAACGATATAATTTCTTGTGGCACGTTTATTTTTTTCATTGATATATGTTTCATTTATTTCAATGGGTAAAATTCCTTTTTTGAAATAACCATTGTCAATGGCTTGCTTTGCTTTTTGATGGGATGCTAACGCAAATGCATCTTGATCTTCTCTTGAAATTTTATATTCATTCGCAACCGCTTCCGCTGTTAACCCCATAGATAAATAATAATCAGGTTCGTCCACCGTGATTGAATACGCTGGAACTGTTTTCCAGCCTGCAGTTGGGACCATGGACATAGATTCAGTACCACCTGCAATAATACAATCTGCCATGCCTGTTCTAATTTTTGCAGTCGCCATTGCAATACTTTCTAAACCACTTGCGCAATATCTATTAATAGTGATACCTGGTACTTCAATGCCTAATGCTTTAGCTGCAATGATGCGACCAAATTGTAATCCTTGTTCTGCTTCGGGTACTGCATTTCCTACAATTACATCATCCACTAATTTTGGATCAACCGATGGTAATGTTTTCATTAAACCCTTAATCACTTCAATCGCTAATTCATCGGAGCGCATAAAACGAAAGCCCCCTTTTTTACTTTTAGTTACTGCAGTTCTAAAACCTGCTACGATATACGCCTCTTGCATAAAAAATGTTTAAAATCTTGACTAATTCCACCATAAATGTAGTGATTTTTATAAACAGTTGTTTATGCAACTAAATATTTCATTGTAAATTTGCAATATGATTTATCCTTTGGTTCGAAACCTACTGTTTTTGTTGCCTCCTGAAACTGCGCATACCGTTTCCATGAAGGCTTTACATATGGCTACAGGTATCCCTTCATTGATGAACGAACTAATCGCGCGACAATTTCAATATAAAAACGATGATCTAAGCAGTACGCATTTTGGTTTGCACTTTCCCAACCCGGTTGGACTTGGTGCTGGATTCGATAAAAATGCCGAGCATTTGGATATTTTAGAATTACTAGGATTTGGCTTTGTTGAAATTGGCACGGTGACACCCAAAGGACAATTAGGTAATCCAAAACCCAGAATGTTAAGACTGCCAAGTGAACAAGCATTAATCAATCGCATGGGATTTAATAACGAAGGCGTGGAAACCATTGCCACAAGGTTAAAAAAACGAAAACAAAAAACAAACAGCCAATTAATTATTGGTGGTAATATTGGAAAAAATAAAGTGACTGAAAATGAAGATGCCTGGAAAGATTATTGCATCAATTTTAATGGACTCGCCGATGTGGTAGATTATTTTGTGGTGAATGTAAGTTCACCTAACACTCCAGGATTAAGGGCGCTACAAGAAAAAGAATCATTAAGAAAGATTTTTTCTGAATTGCAAAACTTAAATAAAAACAACAAACCCATTTTACT
>Ga0209358_10000626_pt1 | contig 30380 bp, 27 predicted proteins | sample LauGreFa1BDMLBSN_2_FD_187574 | JGI IMG/M metagenome (GOLD analysis project Ga0209358, IMG submission 187574) | Freshwater lake microbial communities from Lake Michigan, USA - Fa13.BD.MLB.SN (SPAdes) (version 2) | ecosystem: Environmental > Aquatic > Freshwater > Lake | place: Lake Michigan, USA...
CGTATGCAGAATTAGTCTTAGCTGAAAGATATGCTCGTAAAGTAATTGAAAACTATACTGGTCAAAATTTTTATCCCTATGACGAGACGCACCTAGTGTATGGAAACGATTCAGACACTTTAATATTTAACTCTAAATTAATTCAAGTACACAGAATGTATGCCAACGACTACCTTCTGTTGGATGCTTTAGCTACCCCTAAAGTTAATAACTGGGGAAGATCGGTAAACGTTACTGAAAACGGCTTTGGGTTAAGGATAGATAGAACGTCTGCTTTAGACAATACAGTATATACTGCCAATGGAATGATTCCTCCTAGCATTCATGACTCTGTAGACTTCTTTAAACAAGGTGATAGGTATCAGGTGTATGCAAGATTTGGATACGAAGAGGTTCCAGACGAAGTAGAGTTAGCATGTATAGAATTAATGAAAGATTATTTTTCAAAGGATTTAGCCTGGAAGAATAAGTATATTAAAAAGATTTCAACATTTGACTGGGATTTTGAATACTCTGGAGAGGCAACCTCTGGAACTGGTAATTTATATGCAGATCAATTGCTATCTAATTACGTAATTTCTCAGGTCATGTTGTTGTAATGAATGAGTTAATAGAGTCAGTTCTTTCCATGTACTTAGACGTTTATCGTCAGTCAGATATGCAAGACCCAGATACGGGAGCTATTAAAAGAGAATGGAATTATTATAAAACAGTTAATTGTCACGCCAAGGGCGTAATTAGTAATTCTGCAACAACCAGATCAAGCGACAAACAGGTGTTTAGCAATAAGTACCTTAATGATCAGATTATTCAAGTTAGAACATCTGAGAGGCTTATAGCAAGAGAAAAAGTTACGAACATTCGTGATCGAGAAGGTAACCCAATTTGGACAGAGATTAACTTTCCAAGTGAAACCCCTACGGTATTTGAAGTTATAGGAACAACTCCAATTACAGACCCCTTCGGCAGAGTCATAGGATACAATTCTTCAATGAAGAGATCGGAGAACCAACAAATTGGACAATAGCGGATTACTGGTTCAGGTATCAAGCGGACTAGAGAGAATGATGTATGCAAACCAAAGCGGACCTCTTAAAGACAGTACAGTAGCTCAGATATCAGCTTTTGTGTATTATGAGGCAGCAGTCATATCTAAATTAACAACAAACAAACAATTTCAAAATGCATTTACTAAAGTAATGTTTGATCAGATAAATTTAGATTTTGGAAATTATATAGACGCATTAGCTAGATCTAGGCCTAAGTCCTTACACCATGTTTATGAGTGGAAAAAGACTGGTAATAAAACAGCAAGACTTTTTAAGCTTAACAAGTTGTCTGCAGAAGGATTGTCTTTTAGAATAGACTATGATCTGCTTCCTTCAACATCTATGGTTCCTTCAGCAAACGGAAGAAGAAGACACGTATTCGCAAACAAGGCTTCAATTATGGAAGCAGGTAAGCCTTTAGTAATTAGACCAAAAAATTCTGAAAGATTAGTTTTTGAAGCTGATGGAGAAACAGTATTTATGCCAAAGGGTATGCCAGTTACAGTAAAGAGACCTGGTGGATCTGCTGCAACAAATCAATTTAATTTAGCTCACTCAAGATTTTTTAGCGGAAGATTAGTAAATGAATCTATTAAGAGATCTGGATTCCAAAAAATATTTAATTCAAGCATGACTAAAGCACTAAGAGTTCCTTCTAATATTAAAAAAGTTCAGTATTCTTTTTCTGCAAATGCTATTAGGTCTCAGGCAGATGCTGCTCTTACAGCGTCATTTGGCGGTGTAATGTGACAGCAAACTATAAACTAGATGCAATGATAGAGTTAAGAAAGTACCTCTGGAAAGAGCTGCATACTAGAAACATATTTGATGAGGATGACTACTGGTCAGATAATTTAAATGAAAATATTATTCCAATTATTCCAGTTCAGCAATCAGCAGAAATGAATCAATTTTTGAGCGGGAAAAAACACATAGTCTACGACAAGATAGGAATGTCTTATGAGGACAACTGGCTAATTTGTTGTGAACAGATACTTTTTACAATATACTCAACGGATATATCAGAAATTAATGAAATTAGAAACTACATGACAGATGAGTTCAGGCGTGTTGATGAGTCTGCTAGAAGCATCAATAAATGGACTGGGCTATCAGATAAGTTTAAGTTCCACGCAGTTTATATAGCCGACATATCTCCAACAGCCCCCTCAGAGGAGCTACAGGGATTCTTTGCAGCCGAAGTCATACTAGAAATCAAGTATTCAAGAATTACAGACGGTCAGGGCAGGTTCCTTTAAGGTTTGCCTTTTTACCCATTATGGAATAAACTTATCCTAAGAGGAAAGAAGCCTAGCCAGCTTTAATTTAAGATTTTAAGAAAATATATATATATTGAAATATAGGAGGTAAGAAACACATGGCACAAAACGCAGGTAATGCTAAAAATATTCTCGTAGGTGCATCCCCGTTGTTCATTTCAAACATTGACTCAACAACTTCAGGATACGCAACATATGAGAATTCCGAGCCAGGAACAACAAATGCTTCAGCATTTGCTACAGGCGTATCTTATACAGATACCCTTAACGCAAAAGATTCTGGAACATTCTACTACAGAAACGTAGGTTTTACAAACAACGGTTTGCAGATCACTTACAACCCAACATATGATTCAGTAACAGTGGATCAGCTTCTTGATACAGCTAAGCTGTTCAAGTCAGCGATGGAGGTTATGATCGCAACTGAAATGACAGAAGGTACACTAGAGAACGTTCTAGTTATTTTTGGTCAGCCAGATGATCCAACTAACAATACCGCAATTTCTCAGAATAACACAATTATTTCTACAGGAACTGGTACATCAAAGAAGGATACCCTTGGTATTGCAGCAGGAGCTCTTGGTATTGCACCAACAGAGCGTCAGCTTATTGCAGTTGGTCAAGCACCAACTACAGCAGGTGCTCAGGTAGAGCGTGTATATTATGCACGTCGTGTTTTGTCAGTGCAGCAATCAGCTTTCACATTGGCAAGATCAGCCCCAACTACATTCCCAGTAACATTCCGTCTACTCCCAACCGCTATGAGCGGCTACGAAGGACAAGAATACGGTAAGATCGTTGACCGTGTATTGGTTGTATAATAATTAAATAATTATCTACAGGGCCCCCAAGAAATTGGGGGCCTTTGTGGTTGTATTAGTATATTTCTTTTAGTATAATGATTAGGACTAGATCCAAGGAGGATTAAATTGGCAACAACAGTATATGATGTAGAAGAGGTACAGCTACAAAACGGGCAGACCGTAAAGCTAAAACCACTATCAATTAAAGAACTTCGTAAGTTCATGGTAGCTATCAAAAAGACAGCAGAATCACAAACAGAGGATGATACACTTAATATCCTTATTGATGCATGTGCAATTGCACTAGAAAAACAACTACCAGAGTTGGTAGCAGACAGAGAAGCATTTGAAGATGCTATTGATGTTCCAACAATGAACCGCATTCTAGAAGTTTGCGGAGGAATCAAACTTGACGACCCAAACCTACTAGCGGCAGCGGTTCTGGCTGGTCAGAACTAGATTTAGCCGCTTTAGAAGGAGAAGTTTTTCTTTTAGGACATTGGAAAAATTACGATGAACTTGAAGAAAATTTATCAATGCCAGAACTTATTAATACTCTAAAAGCTTTAAAGAAAAAGGATCATGAAGACAAAAAGTTCTTTGCATCCTTAAAGGGAGTGGAAATAGGTGAGTACGAAGATGATAAAAAAGGAGGCCCTAGTTTCGAAGACATTCGTTTGAGAGCAGCAGGTATAAATGCCACTAGCAACGATGTTGTTTCGCTACAAGGAAATTTCGCAGCGCAAGCTGGATTTGGAATTGGAGCGGGATTAGGATACTCCAGGGAGTAGTTTAATATAAATGGCTGACGAAACAATCAGTACCAAGATAGTCGCTAACGCTGACTTTTCAGCCCTTATTGCCGATGTGCATAAGGTTACGGCTAGCCTATCCAAATTACAGGAACAATTAGCTAACTCAAATAAGATGATGGCAAATCAAATTGCCGTTATGAATAGATCATTTTCAGATACCCTTAGAAGTACTGGACAGTTCTCAACACACTTTGTAAGTCTACAATCAGATGTAGAAAAGTTTGGAAAGAATTTAGATGGCGGAAAATTAAAGCTAAATCAATATTTTAATACTTTTAGGGATCATGCTAGAACTTCTGGCGGACTTATAAGAGATTTAGCAAAACAACAGGTAGCTCTACAGAACTCAGTATTACAACCGCTAGGCAGAAATGCACAAGGACTTATGCAGTTTAATGTGCATGTTCCAAGAGGTCTGGATGAGGTAAAAAATAAAGCAGCGCTAGCAAGACAAGAACTTCAGATAATGAATAAAGTTCTTCAAGATGGTGCTGGACAACTTATTAACTGGGGTAAAAATACTCAGTGGGCAGGCCGTCAGTTAACAGTCGGATTAACGGTCCCACTCATGGCTTTTGGAGCACAAGCTGCTAAAGCATTTAGAGAAGCAGATCAAGAATTAGTTCGTTTAACTAAGGTTTATGGAGACGTTGCAGGAACATCTGCACAAGAGCTTGGAAAAGTTCGTAGAGATGTTACAGAAACTGCAAAACAAATATCTGCAGCAATGGGTGTTAGCTTTAAAGAAACAATTGGATTAGCAGCGGATATTGCAGCAACTGGAAAAACTGGTAATGAGTTACTAGGTTCAATTCAAGAAACTACCAGATTAGCGGTACTTGGTGAAGTAGATCGTCAAGAGGCTATGAAAGCAACACTAGCTATTCAGTCAGCGTTTAAACAAAATACAGATGAGCTTTCAGAATCAATTAACTTCTTAAACGCAGTTGAAAACCAAACATCAACAACTCTAAACGATTTAGTAGAAGCAATTCCAAAAGCTGGTCCAGTTATTCAAGGATTGGGCGGAAGCGTACAAGATTTAGCTCTTTACTTAACAGCGATGCGTGAAGGTGGAATTAACGCATCAGAAGGTGCTAATGCACTAAAGTCAGCACTTGCTTCTTTGATTAACCCAACAGATGTTGCGGTAGGTAAATTTCAAACTTTAGGAATTGATCTTCTTGGAATTGTAAACAATAATGCTGGCAATTTGACTGGTACCTTGATGGCACTACAGGGAGCTTTGGATAATTTAAATCCGCTTCAAAAACAACAAGCAATTGAACAATTATTTGGTAAGTTTCAATTCTCAAGACTTAATGCATTATTTGAAAACTTGGGAAGACAAGGTAGCCAGACACTACAAGTACTAGATTTAATGAAGGCCTCATCTTCTGAACTGGCTCAAGTTGCTGATCGAGAGTTGTCAGCAGTAACAGAATCCGCTTCTGGTAAGTATAGAAGAGCATTAGAAAGCCTTAAGGCTTCGCTGGCCGAAGTAGGAGAACAATTTTTAACAATAAATACAGTATTAATTCAGGTTATAGATAAAGTTGTTCAGTTTGCAAACAATCTACCTAAACCAGTTAAACAGATACTTGCTTTATTAGGCGGATTTACTGCAATTATTGGACCAGTAATTATGCTTACGGGTGTGTTGGCAAACTTCTTTGGATATTTACTAAAGGGTGCTGCACACATGAAGGCATTCTTTAAAGGTGGAGAAGGATGGAAGTATCTAACTCCAGAAATGCTAGCAGCAGAAAAAGCTGGTAAATTAGTTGAACAGTCTTTCTACAGCGACGCTAAAGCGGCGGCAGTATTACAGCAAGCTTTAAGAAACCTACTCGATGAATTTGCAATGCTAGAGGCAAAAGCAAAATCAGGAGCAATGGCAGTAAATCCAGCAGTTAGCACAATGGCAGGCAATTTAGTAATGGCTGCAGGCGGACAAAGAGTTGTTAACAAAGATCACCCACTAGCTGGAGATTATGGAACAAGAGCAAGTTCTCATATGGTTTCAAGAGTTGGAAGAGATCCAGCATCACAGACAATGTTTGGAATGGTTCCAGGAGCAATTCCAGTAAACGCAGCAATAGGTCAAAATCCACAAATTTATATGAACGAGCCTTTGCCAAATGTTCCTGGATTAACAACAGTAAAGGGAGTTTCTACAGGTATTGTTTCTGGAGAAGCAGCCCGATGGCATGCAATGATGGCAACATTAGGTATGCAATCAAAAGCAGAAATTGAAACATTAAAGAAAACAATTGCTGCAACTGGAACCGTAAGCAAAGAGTTTATGATGCAGTTCGATGACATTTTGCCAGTTGTTTCAAAGCTTACAGATAACGCAGCAAGAGAGTCCGCAATGATTGTAGCAGAACTTCGTGCAGGCAAATTAACGGTTGAATCTGCTAGAGCAAAGATTGTTGCTCTTAATTTACAAACTGAGCAAATGATTGCTTCTTCTGTTTCTGCATCAGCAGCATCAATGGGCAGAACAATTAATCCTACAATGGTACCTACTTTAAATCAGCCAGTAGTAGATGCCGCTGGTAAGTCTAATATGAGAGAATTATTTAAAAAGGGTAGGACAAGAGATTTTGTTAATAGAATTGCTGGCGTACTTGGTGTAAGAACATCTGGCGCTGGGTATAATATTGAAACAACAATTCCTAAAAAGTTTGCTATGGGTGGCCCAGTATATCTAAACAGCGGAAGCGATAGATATAGACCTTCTATGTCAAGACAAGTAAATAGACTACTGGCAGAGAGGCAGCTTGCACAAGCTCAACCTTCTGGAACAGATGTTGTTCCAGCAATGCTTACCCCAGGAGAGTACGTTGTTCGTGCATCATCTGTAACACCACAAACACTACCCCTACTTGAAGCCTTGAACAAAGGTGGACCAGAGCATTTATCTGCTCAAATGCTTTGGCAATCTACAGCGTTAAACCAGGGCTTAGAGGGAAGGGGTGTTGGTGGAAATGCTCCTATGGTATTAAGTGGAAGAAACATTGCATCAGACTATAGAGGATTAAGATCTTCAGGGTTACCACCAGTCTCATTGCTTTATCAAGCAGGTCAAGAACTTGGATATGATAAAAATAAATTACGTTTTCATTTAAATAATTACGAAAAGGCATTGTCTCAAAGACTGGCTTCATATGGAAATCGTGTTTTATCTAAACAAGAACTAGAATTTATGCAAGAAAATCTGTTAAAGAGACACGCTGCTCAATTATTTAGAGTAGACCCAGCATCAGGCGCAAAAATTAATTTCTTTCAAGAAACTTCATTAATGGGTTCACGTAGAGTTAACGGAAAAGGCGGAACAGGTTTTGTTGGCGGAATAATGAGAGCGCTACTAGGAACTTCTAGCGGGTTCAGCGGTGGACAAAACGAAACACATTTAGGGATAGCGCAAGAGTTACTAGATAATCCAGTTTATTCAATTGATAAAGACGCTGGAAAAATGACCCATATTCCTAGTGGAACAACCACAGACCCAAGAGCAAACAAGATGACCCTGGGAAGAATGTTTGGCGTACAAAAAGGTCATTTAGGATCAAAGATGTGGGGATCAGTATCAGCAATTTTAGGTAAGCTAGGGCAGGTAAGAAGGGGTGTTCCTTTACAAATGTCTGCTGGAGGAATGGTTCCAAGATATAACATGGGCGGAATGGTTCCATCTCCAAACGGACAAAAATATAATATGGGCGGAATGGTTCAAGGATATAATCGTGGTGGCATGGTTAGAAGTATGCTTGGTGGAACTGGAATTGCAATTGGCGGACAGATGCTTGGTTCTCAAATAGGTGGCGGACTAGGAACAGCAATATCAATGGGCTCTGGCCTACTTGGGTCAATGTACTCATTTGGCGGAATGAGCGGCGGAGCAGAAGGAGGTCAAAGAGGAATATTTGGAAGACAAATGGATAAGATTCCAGCACAGCTAAAACAACCTGTTGGACCACTTAATAGTTTATCTGCAGCAGCATCAAAAACCGCTGGTAGTCTTTCAGGAATTGCCAGAGTATTTGGACCACTGCTTAAAGGATTTAGTTCACTTCTAAGGCTTACAAGCCCACTAGGATTGGGTTTGACTGCTGTTGGAGCAACTGTGGGATTCCTTATTAAAAAGCATAAAGAGCATACAGAAGAATTAAGAGTGAATAGAGCGGCATTTGGAATGACTGCAGATGCAGCTCAAAAAGCTGGATATAAATATACTGATTATAATAAGCAAATAAAAGGAGCAATAGAAGATGCTAAGGCATTGAAGGCTCAAAATAAAATGATTTATGAAAGCATGACAAATGCTAACGTTCCAATTAAAATGACTATTGAGCAATACAAGAAACTCAAAGAGCAAGTAAAGTCTACTATGCAAGACTACATCAAACTATTTGATCAAACAGACAGAAAAGATGTTGGTCAAGTAGCAATTCAACTTAAAGCTCAATTTATGGCAGCAGGAGATTCAGCAGAAGAAGCAACGGCAAAGATATACGCTTTAATTGCAGAATCTAAAAATGCCTCATTGGCTGGAACTGCAATTGGAAATAAAGCTTTCCAGGGAATACAAACTCTTCAAGATGCAGCAATTCAAACAACAAAAACATTTGAAGCGGCAATGATTGCTTCTGACACTAAGGGTCAGGCATCAGCAATACTAAACTCATTTGAAGCAATTAATGGGTCTATTTCTGAAACAATTAGAAAGAGCGAAGAAGCGGCTGCAAAAAATAAATCTGCAGTAAAAACAGTAGGAGAAGCAACTACTGAACAAATAGACAAGATTAATGATTCTTATAAAAACCAAACACATCTTACAAGGGGAGTAATTGATGAAATTGGAAAAACCAGCCCAGAGTTGGCCAAGACACTAAACTCTACAGACACCCTTGTTTCGGCGTGGGCAAAGTATCAGTTGCTTGTTCAAGGTGTTAATATAGATGTTTCTACTCTTAGCGGCACAGCAGCAGTTGCTGCAGCAAAGCTTTCTTCAATTATTACAAGTACTGTAAAAACAACAGGGGCTGTTGGAGCACAGTATAAAGAGTACGATAGGTTAAAGGGAAAGATCAAAGATCTTGAAAAGGCACAAAGAGGCCAGTCTGCAAAGGCTCAAATAGATAGCAGAGACGCAATTGCTTCTCTTAACAAACAAATAGAGAAAATTAGAAAAGCTGCTCAGGATAAAATTAATGGAATTCGTAAAGCAACTGAGGCGGAAAATACTCAATTAGAAATTCAAAAAGCTCAACTAAGAGCCCAGCAAGCACTTGCCACAGGAAACATGACGGCATATGCAGAAGAGCAGATGGGAATAGAACAATTACTAAATGATGCTAATCGTAAGGCGGCAGAAGAAGCAATTCTAACTAAGGCAGAACTTGAGATTAAGCCTCTTCAAGATAAGATAGATAATCTTTCTAAGAAAAATCAGGACCTGGCAGACAAAGCAGCCCTTGCAGGCGATAGTCTAGTTGGACTACAAAAGAAGGCTCAGACCCTTAATGATAATTTAACCGCATACACAACAAATCTTTCTAATGTTATATATGGTTTGCAAAACATTCCTAAATTTAAAGATAGCCCAGAATACCAAGAAGCCTTGGTTGCCCTAGGAGAGTTTGGTAAAAAACTTGGTATTACAGAAAAGCCAGAATCTATAATTGATCAAATGAGCAAAGCCCTTAAAGAAATTCATGCAGATGAAGTTACTCTGTATACTGGTCAAATTAAGACTGGAAGAGTTTCTTACACAAAACAAAATCCTTTTAGTCCAGTTGATGAAGGAATTACTGGATTAACAAATACAAAAAATAAAGCAGGAATCTATGTGCTAGACGACCCTAGTAAAAGAAAAGTTGTTGAAGAAGGTAATCTAGACGATGATGATATATTCGTTTATCAGGGCAGATACTACAGAGTAAAAAATGCTGACTGGAGAACTGATCCAACTACTGGCAAGAAAATGCTGGTAAATGATCCAGACGTTGTTGCTGGAGACAGAACAAGCAAATCCCTTGGAGGCCCATTTGCGGCAGGAGATAAGCTCTTAGTAAATGATAGAAGAAATTCTTTAGGGTATCAGCAAGAGGGTATTGCAATAGATCCTAATTTCTCAGGAACTGTATATCCAAATATTGCTACTATGCCTAGATTTGATCTTCCTACACAGACTAAGCTTAATGGAGTTAATATATCAAATAGCCCAAATAGCAATAATCTGTATAATATAGATATTAACTTAAACGGAACAAACGTAACTGCAGATGATGTGATGCGTAAGTTTAAGCAAGAGCTTGCACTAGTTAGTGCTAAAGAAGGACCTAGCAAGTACGTAGGAGGAGCAATATAATGAGCATGTATCTACCTAGAGGATCAATTTTGAGCATAGAAGCCAAAGACCTACTAGCCACTCCTGCTGGAACAACTAAAATATGGAATAAGGTTACTGAGCATAATAGATCAGATTTAGGTTTTTCTATTGATAGAATTGAAAAAGTAGTAAGAACATCTAACGGAACTTTAAGAAAAAATTACATAGCTGATAAAAGAAAGTTCTCAGCTTCTTGGTCTATGTTGCCTTCATATAGGACATTAACGGTAGATGGAGCATGGGGAGCAGAAGACCTTAGATCATTCTACCTAAGCGAAGAAGGGCAGCAGTCATTTAAAATTAGAATTAATTTAGCTAAAAATGGTACCGATCAAACATCTTCTGGGTATGAAGAATATACTGTAATATTTGGAGGCTGTAATTTTTCAGTTGTTAAGCGTGGACTACAACCACACTGGAATGTATCTATTGAGTTGGAAGAAGTATAATGATTATTGCCCCAGCTGTCAAAACATTACTAGAACAAAATACAACTGTTAAAACAAATATAGGATGTACCGTAGAATACAATATGAATTCAATGGTAGACAACATTATTGTTACTGGTTCAGAATATACTAGTCCAGATGGATCAAAGCCTTATAAAAAATTATTTCCTGCTTCTTCTGTTATAAAACCATTCAGACCAATTGGCGCTGGAGTTAAATACGGAGTGTTTGGAGATGTAGATTTAAATACATGGAAGGATCCTAAGAATATAGATTATCCATTAAGCTATAGAACTTATTATGCTGGCTCAGATACTTACTATAAGTATTGGTTATCTGAAAGAAATTCTGGAGCTAATGTAAATATTACATATCCTCAAACAGTATTAACCAATAAGATAGTTGTTAGATTTGAAATATCTCATTCTATTCCATCTACATGGACTATATCAAAAGAAGGCGGATCAACTTTAGCTACAGGAACTAGTGCTGATATAAAGCCATTCACAACAAGCGGATCTAAAAACTATGATGCTGGAACATTAACTATTTATTACAATGGCAGTACCTGGACTACAACTGAACCAACTACATTGGCAACCCCTACTTCAATATCAGCACTATCATTATCAACCTCTGGAACTTTTGGTTTACACGTAGGGGTAATTGAACTATCCCCTAGATGGGTTGCAGATATAACCCCACACATTGTAGACTTCTCTATTGCCCAAGAGTCTTCGACCAGCCCAGACGATATTCTTCCAGTAGGTAAAGTGTCGGCAAACTCAATGTCAGCCAGTTTAATTTCTTACGAGTCTGCAAGAAAAATAATTTCATACGAAAAGGGAACAGCCTTTAATTCTTCCAACTTATATATGTACAAGAATGTAGAGCTAAACCCATATATTAAAGTTTATTATTCTGGGGCTCCGTTATCTGATACTGGAGGAAATTATGAAAAGGTAAAGCAAGGCACTTTCTATGTAAATAACTGGACCACTTCTGAATTTGGAGATATTAATCTAGACGCACTTGACGGAGCCAAGATTCTTCAAGATATCATTTCTCCTGGATTAGTATGTAAAGATACTTCTGCCATAGGTATTATTAGAAAACTATTAGACAATGTTGGGTTTACAAGCTATAACATAAACTATAAAACAGACCTTACTGGTAAAATAACGGACAAATCAATTTTAAGTCCTATATACTGGTGGACAGATGATTCTAAAAACGTATGGAGCTGCATACAAGAAATTTGTAGAGACTCTCAGATGGTAGCCACATTTGATGAAAAAAATATTTTGCAGTTTTATACTAGAGACTATTTGGTTTCTCAAACCACACCACATTGGAATTTTAAATATGCAAAAGATGGGAGCACCCTGCCCAACATTATATCTCTTCAGAAAAGAGATTTGCCAGCAGCTAATCAGGTAAAAATTTTATGGAACCCAACAACAGCTAGTGAGTTTCTAGGAAGTGCACAGCCTTTATGGAAATCTGGATCATCTTATCTAGGAGCATATTCTTTAAACACTCCACTTTCCTCTACATCTGCAGCTGGAGACTGGATAAGCTTATCACCTATTACAGTTAACCAGCAGACTAATCAAATTATTTATAACTACTCTGGTTATTTAGTTATTGATTCTGAAATTATAGAGTATGATGCAATCGAGTATCAATATATAAATAAGCTAGGCACAATAACAAAAATACCTATAGAAAAAAATAGCGATTTGCAAAAATTTGCAAATGATGTATCTTTATTAATTCCAGCAAATAAGGCTTACGGACAAACTGGTCGAGTTAGAATAAAATCAAGAGGAGCCTTTGGAACAACCGCAGCAGCACATACCGCAGCTGGATCTGGTGCAGCTTCTGGATGGAATGGCTACAATAATATTTTTAAAACTAATTCTTCAACAGATACAACAGTTGTTAGCAGTACACCATCAAACGTAGCTTGGTCAATTGCAACTCCTCCAACACTAGAGTCTACTCCCGTAGAAACAACTACCCCTTCAGTTAAAAAAATTCAAAAATCTTTATTTCAAATAACATGTGATTCTATAAATAAAAATTTAAATTCTGTAGCCGTAAAAAATTTAGGCGCAGACGTTACTGGCAAGTACTACACATTTGGCACAGGAATGTTTTTTAAAAGCACCGTAAAAGATGTAGATGCTGCTGGCGGAATTGGATTTTTTACTAGCAATAATGGGATGACTGGATACTATGTTTCTATGGAAACAACCAGCAACCTAGCCGACAGTGGATCAGACAGGGCTCTTGGAATATTTAAAGTAGTTAACGGCGTAAAAACTCCTTTAACAGATTCTCAAAATGAAAAACAAAAAACTCTTAATTACATTGCTGGTTCTATTTCTTATAAAGTAGATATTCGTGTAAATTACGATTCAGTAGCAGGTGCTGTTCTTATAGATGTATTTATCAATAACTTTAAAATATCAGCCCTAGATACAACTAACATTATATCTCCAACTTCAAATATAGCAATTTATTCGAGTACTGGGTCGGCGTTCTTTGATTACGTATATGCCGTCCCATTAAATGAAGAGCAATATAAAAATGGTATTATGCAAGATCAATACTATGGTCGATTTGGCTCTACAACATTAAACTTTCTTTATGGAGAAAAGCTTACTAGTAATTTTGAAAAATCTACGCTACCAGGTGGAAAGGTAGATGAATTTGGTACGGTTGCCAGAGAACTAAGAAAAATTAGTATTAAATATGATTCTCGTCCTGGTTTTCCAATATTTCCAAGTACTGGGCTAAGCCAGTATGTAGAGGTGCTAGGATCAAGACTAACATCATTTGGGGCAGAGGTATATGTTTTAAATAATGCGGGCACATTTGTTCCCCTAGACGATTCTCAATTTGCATCATTTAGCATTATTGGAAATACAGTGGTTCAGTCTGGACAAAATGAATACTTAGATAAAACCATTAATGAATTTAGTAACCCAGAGCAAGTGACTTTTGAATCAACATGGATTCAAACTGAAGATGACGCTAAATCATTATCTGATTGGATTAAAGATCAATGGTCTAAAAAACAATCTGTATGCGAGCTAGAAATATTCTCCAACCCCTTGATTTCGGTAGGAGATCTTGTTACAATTAGCTATCCCTCTAATGGTTTAGACGGAACGCAAAAATTTATAGTATCCAATGTAGACACTAGCTTTGATGGGGGGATAAATACCAAAATAACTACTAGATCAATTTATAGTTAATAAATGGTATAATAAAAAAATGGCAAAGCAATCCAAGACTTCTTCCAGTTCACAACCAACGGCAGCTCCGCTAGCCACGGTTGCAGACTCTCTTTTAGCCAATACTACCAACTCAAACTATCTAGCTTTTCTAAATGCTAATGCAGCGGCGGCCAGATTGTTTGGACAGCAATCAGAAAGCAATTTAAATGTTTTAGAAGAAGTTGAAGAAGAAGAATTTAATCCAGACGATATAAATATAGATGATGAGACTAGCGGAAACTCAACACCGTTGCTATCTGATATCAAGGTTTTATCTAATACAGTAGTATACGATGCTGCAAATAATCCTAGCGTTAGAGTTGTGTTTAGGGTTACAAATAGCAGCGGAAAAGTTCTTAAAGGCGTAGATGTTAAGAGGACAAAACAATGATAACTAAATTTGGAAAAAGATTTTTAACTAATTCTTTGGCTGGAAACAACTTGATTTCTTCCAAAGAGCTTGCATTTGGAATAGGGTCAACAACTCCAAACATTAAGGGAAATGATACAAGGCTAGAGTTTGAATTCTATAGGCTTCCAGTAGAGTTTTCTAGTATTGACATATCTCAAACTGGAGTTGATGGAGACGGAGACGCAGTTTTTTCTTATGGAATTATTTATAAAGCAACAATACCTCAAGATATTTCTGGAGTTATATCTGAGATAGGATTATATCCTGGAGGAAGATCTTCTATAAATAACTTTGATAGCCAATTTGTTACTTCATTTACAAATAATTTTAATTGGTTTGACGGCACAAGCAATCCAGTTCTTCAAAGCAATACTCAAGATTCTACTGGGGCATATACATTTTTATCTAAAATCAGTGACTCTACTGTAAGAATAGACGCAGCATCGGGAAGCACAAAAGAGTACACAAACTCTTTAGTATCTTATGATATATCTGGATATAGCGTTAATGATTCGATCTCGATTGCTTATAAAAAAGCGGACACCAATCTTTCTAAAATTCGTATTAAATTTTACAGCTCACCAACAGCGTATTATCATATAGATTTTACTCCATCTTCTGGAACTGGAGATAAAATTCAAAATCTATCTTTAAGCAACTTATTTGCAAATTATACTGCTGCTCCTAATTTACCAGATCCTTCTTCAATTACTAAAATTGGAGTTGAGGTAACAGCAACTGGTGGAGCGACTACAGTTTATTTTGATGGAATTAGACTTAATGATGAGGATACATTCGATCCCTCATACGGAATTATTAGCAGATCTATATTATCTACGCCACTAATCAAGAAACCTGGAAGACCAGTGGATATAGAATATAAGTTATTGTTGGAGTTCTAAATGGTTTTAAAAGCATTTGAAGAAGGCGGCGGCAAGGTAATCCAGCCAGACTTAGCAAGCAAGACACAACTAACAACAGATCAATTATACTTTGATGTTCCAGTCACTGGTTTATTGCTAGATACACCATATGCATTTCAATTTCAATGGATATATGAAGATAATACTAGAAGTGGTTGGTCTCCTGGATTTAAGTTAACAACTGCTAAAATCCCTACTTTAACTGCACCTAAATTTTTAAATACAGACTTAACTTATTTTAATGGCCAGCTTATTATCTCTTGGAACGGTCAAGATGCTAATGGAAATGCCTACACAAAAGCATTTGATAGAATTAATGTTTACATAAAAGACGAAACATTAATTGGCTCACCGTATAGGCTAGTTGGATTTTTAAAATCTGCTGGATCCATAAGAGTAGCAGTGCCGCCAAGGGCGCACAGTGTTAAGCTAACAGTAGTTTCTGTTGACGGAGTTGAGTCTCCATTCAGCACTGCCCAATTTGAAACTCCAAAACTTATCCCAAATACTTTACCAACTGCATTATCAGCAGAGTGGGTTGGTTCAAATTTTAAATTAAATTGGACCCATAATCCCGCAGAAGAATTTTTTAGTTATTATAGAATAACACTAACCTCAACAAGTGGTAATACTTCAAGGGTAGTTGAAATTGTTCCAACATCAGGAGTATCTGCTCAATCTTATGTTCTTAGCTTATCTCAAAACAAAGCTATGTTTGGATTAGTTCAAAGAAATATATCTGCAACAATAAAAACTGTAAATATATATGGAAATGAAGGAGCTGCTTTATCATTTCCATTATCAGCTTACGCAAGCAGTCTTCCAGCTGCAACAATTACCGCTTCTCCAATAAGCAATGGTTACAGCGTTTCTTATACTATACCAACTAATGCAAATTTTTCTAAAATAGAAATACAAGAAGTTGAGTCAAGCGCTAGTACGGCTCCAACAACTGGATTTTCAGATATATTTTCTGGATCAACTAACCCAGCAGTTGTAATTGTTCCAAATACAAATAAGCGATGGGTCCGTGCAAGATTTATGGATGACACCGAAGCATTTGGTAGCTACGGTGCTGCTGTACAAGTAGAACCAACAAGCCCTGTTGTTGTAGATAACACTGGCCCAGATAATGTTTCGTCAGTAACAGCAGTAAGTGGAATTGATACTAGCGGATATTTAGGGTTTAATGCATACGCAGACATATCTTGGCCAGCTGTTACAGGTGGTGGATTACGTGGATACAGAATTAGATTTAGTAATGATAACAATACAACATTTTCTTATGTAGATTCTCCAGGATCTGGAACTACATACAGGCTAGGCGGATTAGCAATTGGCGCAACCTATAAGATTGCAGTTGCTACTTATGATGAATACAATAATACATCAACATCATACGTTGCGGGCCCAGATGTTTTAGTCACTGGAACCCCAGCAGTTACTAATTATATTACTGGAGGTCCATTTCAATTTGGTGTTGGTGTTGGTGGGGTTTCTACAAACAAGGGTCTATATTTTGATGCAAGTAACTACTGGTATATCAATGCTTCAAATAGTGCCCGTTTAAAGGTTGGTGGAAGCACCAGTAACTATTTAGAGTGGGATGGAAGCACATTTGCAGTAGATGGAAATATTACAGCAAGACAAGGAACATTTAGCGGAAACGTTTCTATTGCCTCTGGAGGATCTTTATATTCTGGAACCCTTACTCCACAGGGTGCATTAAGTGGTTCTGGATATATATTAAATAATTTAGGTCTTACATTCAACTCATCAACTACAAATGGTATAACAACAATTAATGGATCTACTGGACTTCTCACGACAGCAAGTGCAAACATAGGTGGCTGGAATGTTAACTCTTCTTCTATTAATAAAACTTCTAATCAAGGGACAATAACTTTAGATTCTTCTAATTCTCAAATAAGAGCTTCGAGTGCTAGTTATACTGCAGGAATTGCTGCCCCAGATTTAAATAACGAGGCGGATATCGTTATTTGGGCAGGCGGACCTAGAAGCACCTCTTCTAATTTTTATGTACAGGCAAACGGAACAGTGGTAATGAAGTCAGCTATTATTACTGGATACGCTTCTGCAGATGCTGTAGCAGGACTTGCTAAAACAGACATGAGTAACGTTACTACAATTGATGGTGGCAAAATAACTACAGGAACAATCAAGAGCCAAAATCATTCTGGAACCAATGATGGTTCTGATTTCTCTACTGCTGGAACAGCAATTAATTTAACTGGCGGAGGAATATCGGCAAAGAATTTTAGATTAACTTCTGGCGGGGATGCATTTTTTAACGGAACAGTGTTTTCTAATATATCTCTTTCAGCTCCAAGTATAACTGGTGGAACAATTGGTGCAGCAACAATTACTGTTTCAAATCAAATTACCTCAAGCGGTTTGGTAGCTTATTCAGATTCTGGGTTAGACGGAGATTCTGACGCTAACTCCGATGGCTCAAATGCAAGCAGCGGAGGACTAACTTTAACACCCACCCTTACCCTTGCTAACGGTAAACTTTCATCAGATCAAATACTTAGGTTAGAAAGCACTAGTACGTCTGGATATACAGAAATTTTAGCTGGAGGAACACAATCTGCAATGTTTTCTAGAACTAAATCTTCTCTTTTGTTTACAGAAGGACTTTATCTTGGAGACTTATCAAAATCAAGTACTTCTTCTGTTCAAACAACAAATACATCTCTTAGAGTGCCATGGATAAGCATAGACGCAAGTTTACGTTTAAGAAAAGGAGCACCTTTAGTGTATCCAGGTGGAACTACTGGTGCATATGTTAGAAATATTTATATTAAACAAACAACAAGTAACCCATCACCTACAACAGGTAATGTTGGCGATATTATGATCACGTATTAGGAAAATAAATGGGTCTTTTTTCTAAAGTTGCTAATACTGGTTCTTCAACAGACTGGAGGGTTACAAAAAAAGTATGGGCTAAAGTAAACTCTGGGTGGGTAGCTGCAACAGGTGTTTTTAGCAAAACACTAAATGGCTGGGTAAAAATGTGGCCAGGAAATGCTCCATCTGTTAGATTGTCAGATCCAATTAATATTAGGCTTGGAGGATATAATGGATCTGTAGCAACTAGTCCACAATTATTCTGCAGCACAGATGCGGGCACAACTGGTACATTTTTAAAGTTGTGGGGAAACGACGGATCGTTTGACGGTACAACTCCAATTACAATTTCAAATAGAAGAATGTTATGCTCAGATAATATTGATGGACAAGTAGAAAGATTTAGTTTAACTGGAAATGACACAATTGATTTTTCAACGGTAAGTCAAGCAACCAGAGATCTTGCGGAAGGGTATTATATATTTTACCAGCTACTTGCTACAAACGTAGATGGTACATTGGATGCATATTCTCAACCGATTAAAGTTATTAAAAGAAAACCAGCGCTAGTTAGCTATACAGTTCTTTCCGAGTCGGGTGGAGTTTTAACTGGAGAGAGTGGATTTGGCGTAGGAGATATAATTGAAGTAAATGCTCAAATAAGGTGGGGGTGGTGGATTCGTCCAGGTGGTTATCTAGGAGGAACTCCAGTTTTAAGATGGTGGAGAAATACAAGCAAGTCTCCAGGTGGAACATTATTAAAAGAAATTAATATTGAAACTGGATATGACTATGTTTCTGGGTCATATGATTCAACTTATTTATCTAATACAAATACCTCAAATGTTTTAACAATATATAGCAACTATACAGTTGGCTCTAACCCACTTTTAGCTGGAGAGTATATAGTTGCTCAATTATATTTAGAAAATTCATATACATCTCATTATGCATCTCCAGTAAGTTATTATGGAACAACTGGTTCTGTTCCTTCTATAACAAGTTTAGAAATCAAAGGAGTTGAAGGATATGCTGAATATGTTATGGATAATCAATCTACTCCAAGAATTATATCTGATGGCCTAATAGAGATAGTTGCTGAAGTAGCTGATTATGAATCTGGAACGACATTTAATTTTGAGCCAAGGATGTACAACGCTGATACTGGGTCTAGTATTACTTACATAAATTATACTACTGGTGCATCAATTTCTAGTAGCGATTTTCCAACAGATTTATCTCCAACTAGCATAACTACATCTGGAACAACGGCAACAGTAAAATGGCAAACATCTATTCCAGCTAATGGAAGCACTGTTACACCTAGCGGACCGACCTTTGGTGGAGGACAAGCAAGGTACTACTTTGAATTTAGAGTTAGCGCAACTGCCCCAGGAAAAGCTACAAAGTACTACGTTGGAACAGTAAAAAACATGGGTGAAAATATTGGCTATATATTTGATGGATCTCAAGCCAGTATTCCAGTTGCACCATCAACTCTTCCAACATTAACTGCTACTCCAACATCTGGTGGTTCGCCTCTTACTGTTACTTTTGGCGTTTCTGCATCAGCCTATCCATCTGGACTAGGATATGCTTCGTACCCAAGATCGTACATAATGAACTTTGGAGACGGAAGCGCTGAGGTCGTATCTTGGCCTACAGGAACAAATAATCCAACGTATTCAAATTGGACACACACATATAGTAATACTGGAACATATACTGCCCAATTGTATTGGAATCCCCAAGGAAGACTTTCTAGGGGAACAAATCAAAGAGCAATTACTATAGGTAGCGCTCCATCTACTCCAACATTTCTTACAGCAACAACAAATAGAACAGACGGTGTTCAATTAACATTTGGTGGATCAAATAATGCTACTAGCTACGATATATATTGGAATCCAAATATAGGAAATACTCCAACAAATAGCACTAGTCCAGATTTTTATGGAGTCTCTTCTCCATATTTAGATACAGGAATGACCGCTGGTACGACTAGATATTATTGGGTTAGAGGAAAAAATTCAGTTGCTACCAGCAATTGGTATCCTGCTGGAAACGGTATACAGGGAACAAGAGCACAGTTAGCAAATCCCACTATTACATCATTATCTGCATCTGCACCTTCCACCACAAGCTCCCAGCTTGTTACTGTAACAGTAAGTTGGACTTCAACAAATCAGTCGTCATTTTCTTGTAGCGTAACTCAAACTGGGGTTGCAAGTTATACTAAATATGGATCAACTGAAACCTCTGCTAATCAAGCAAGCAGTGGATCATTTTTTAATGTCTACTCTGGAGCTAGTGCAACTATTTTGCTAAGAGTTTATAACGGTCCACCAGACAGCAACGGGTTTCCAACAGGAACTTATGCAGAAAGCACAATTAGCTATACTCCACCAATTACACAGACATACGGTCCATGTGAAGTATGGTATTCAAGCACTACTTATGAATGCTCTGGGACATTTAATAGAGATGTAACTACAACATATTATAGAAGAAAAATTCTTACAGGTGGTAATTGGGATGGAAGTAGCTATGATTACAGTGAGTCGGCCTGCGCCCCAACTGTAACATATGGCTCATATGTGCTTACTAATGGAAGATGTGGTCACGTAGATCAACCATTTCAATGGTATTGTTCTATTAACTACTATAGCAATCAATTACCAGACGAACAATATACTTCTAGCTATGATCAATCTACGGTAGTATGTAATCAATATAGAATAGTGTGTTCTTATAACAACACTGGATCTTACCCCTTTGCATCAACTCCTCCAGCATGCACTACAACAACAACTACTACTACAACTACCACTTCCTGTACCTGTGTATATCAGGATATGGGAAGTTACCATTATTCACCACAATGTTGTCCGTCAGGATCTCCAAGAAGCGGCTCTTTAAGCGGAACTACTTCTGGATCATGTTGCCCTAATGTTAATAAAATTCAAAGATGGAATTGTAATACGTTTGACGTAAATAACTCATCAAGTGCCAACTGGTCTGTTTGCTTTACTGTTGGGCAATGTGCTGCTACATCAAATAGCGCTGGAACCAGAACTACATGCTATATTTAATACCCTCTTTACAGAATTGTTTTGAAATGATACAATATTGATATGATTAGATATAGTGAAGTAAATTGGTCTACTCCAGGCGTAAAGCAGAATAGAATAGATAATAATATTGAAGGCGGGAAGCCACTAGCATTTATTATTAATTCTGAAGTTGTAGAGACAATGGCTACAGATAGATGGTTCTCCGATTTTATGGAAACTGTAGAAGAATTTAGAGAGTCCAGCATTCCACAAGACGGAGAAGAGTACTATGTAGACCTTATTAAAAATAATGAGGTAGTTGAAACCCTAGCTTGTGATGAAATGATATATTCCATATTGCTATCAAATGCGAGGGCCGTAGGGTATACAGAAGCAGATAAGTATGCAGAATATATTATTCCAGGATGGAAATATATAAATGGCGAGTTTGTAATACCAGGAGAGATGGAATGACAGAAAAAAGTAAATGGGAACTTTATAAAGAAAAGAAACAAGCTGTTTTGCAACAGTCCGCACAGCCAATTGCAGAAGGAGATAGAGATGCTAGGCCATGGGATCTTCTAGATCCAAGTATGCGTGTTGAAGAAGAAGTAGCTGATCAAAGATACTCTATCTGTCTTTCATGCCCAGAATTAATAAATATGACAAAACAGTGCAAGAAGTGTGGATGCTTTATGGCACTAAAGACAAAAGTTAAACACGCCTCCTGCCCAATAGGTAAATGGTAATGACTTCAGTATTTATTCAAATTCCTTCATATCATGATTATGAACTGGGTAGAACAATAAGAGATGCAATGAATAAAAGCTCTGGAGAAAACCAGATTAATTTTGGAGTTCATTTGTCATACTATAAAAATAATGACATAAACATACCAAATTTAAATAATATTAAAATTGAAATTAGTAAGGCGCCAAACAATTTAGGGCAAGGAACTTCTAGACATATTGCAAATGAATTCTATGATGGGGAAGATTATTATCTACAAATCGATTCTCATACAAGATTTGAAGAAGGATGGGACAAGTCATTAATTGAAAATTATAATTTTTATAAGGACCTCGGCCTAAACCCAGTAATTTCTTGTTATCCTGGTGCATATGAATATAACGAAAATGGTCTTAATATATTAAACGATAAAACAAATGTTTCTTATACAGATTTTATACAGGAACTTAGTTTTGAAAACAATGACCACATTCCTCATCAAAGGGCAGTAGCCAATCAATATGGCAATATTTTTACAAGATCCGTGTCTGGTGGATCAATATTTTCAGATGGCAGCATAGCATCAGTTAAGCCTAACAAAGACATGTATTTTTGGGGAGAAGAAATATTAACAGCAGTAAGGCTTTATACTCATGGATACGATCTATTACTTCCCAAAAGGCAAAATATATATCATTTATATTATGATGAATCTAAGGGAGAAAGAAACCAAAGGCGTCAGGTAGGACAAGACTTCCCTAAACAAATTAGGGAAATAGATGAAAAATCAAAATATGAATTAGCTAATATTATAGACAATAAAATTATTGGTGAGTATGCCCTAGGCTCGGCAAGAACCCTAGAGGAATATGAACAATTTGCTGGGATAGATTTTGCTTTGAAAAAAGTCTATCAGGTGGTATAATAATGGGAGGAGGTTAATATGACTATTGAATTAACAAACGAAGAAAAGTTAAATATTGTAAATCAGCACCTTAAGTCTGTTGATTATTCAATTTATGGATTGCAGTTGGATCTTTTAGAGATAAACTCTATTTCAAATCCAGATGCCTCACAGGTTTCAAATATTAATACTAGAATTACTGCTGCTAATGCAAAAAGAGCAGCCCTTGTCACGGAAAGAGATTCCCTGACTTCAAATACAGAAGAGTAAGGTAAATGACAGATAAAGCTCAATTAGTGATAACAGCACTGCAGCAAAGAATAGGCGAAATTGTTTCAAATTATGAAACTCAAATTGCAATTTTACGTGCAGACTATACAAATATTACGGAACAGCTAGTGCAAAAAGAGAAAGAAAAAGATGCTAAATTTGAAGCGGCAGAAGCCTATTCAGAAAAGCTTGATAACATTACCAACTAATTTTCCTTCAGGTATCGCTGTTAAAACAGATAAAGATACATATTGGATAAAAGATGGTAAGAGATATAGATTAATTTCGGATAGAGCCGCCCAGTCTTGGTGCTTTACTACGGTATTGGCAACTGAAGCGGCGTTATCAGGAACTAAGCTTGTTGGAAAGCTGGGATTCAGAGACGGCACCTTGATCAAGAATCTAGCAGATGGTAAAATGTATCTAGTATCACAAAATAAACTAAGACACATCGTAGACCCAGACTCGTTTAATCGATATGGTTTAGATAGGTCAAAAATGATTGAGGTTTCTGAAAAAGAAATTTTGTCTCATGATTTAGGAGAAAACTTGTAATGGCAATACCTACATTTAACGATGGCGATCCAATTGACGCATCCGTAATCCAGTCCTTGGCTCAAGAAGTTGCTAAGCTTCAGGCCAGTATTCCAAAAACAACAACAGCTGGAACGACAATCAACTTCGAAGCATCTACAGCAGGAGATCTTACAATCCCTAAATTTGTTGCTGGAATATCAGACACAGTAATACTAAAAGCTGGAACATGGACTCCATTTACAATCAATATATCTGGACTAGGGGCTAAGCCTAAATCAATTATACTTACCCAATACTATTCGGGAAAAAATCAAGCTTTAATTTATGCTCCACAGGTTGTTTCATTAACTGATACTTCAGCAAATTGTAAAGTTAGATGCGTAGGCGGAGATGCTGCATATGGCGGAAACTGCAAATTCTACTACCTAGCATTTGCATAATACCTATTGACAACCTAGCTTTATATGCTACAATTTAGATAATATCAAGGTCACGACTCCGTGACCCTTTTTTACGCAGGGAAGTTAAATGACAAACGATTTAAAATGGATGTTGTCATCCGATCAGCAATTTCCTTATCAGGATGATAAGATGATTGCGCTATGGTTTAAGGTCATGAAATGGTTTAAGCCAGATGTAGTTGATTATCTAGGCGATACAGATGACCAGGCTTGCTATAGCAAATATACAGAAGGAAGATCTGCAGAGTTTCTTCAACTTCATAAGGACGACAGCCGTGATTTAATTGTCCCAATGATGCGCCATGAAGCAAAAGGCGCAAGAGATTTTTATGCAAAGACAAGAGATATGCTTCCAGATGCACAATTATTTTCAGCACTAGGAAACCACGATATACGTATCTTTGATTATATAGACAAAAAGCTTCCAGACTATGCAAAAGATGTTACTCCAGAGTCACTATGGTCTTTAGATTCATTAGGTTACGAATATATTTATTATGACTCACTCCCTAAGCGCCGCTTTGGAGATGTTCACGTACACCATGGTATTTCTATTGCAGCAACTGGTTCAGTAAGAAAAGATATGGAAGACCTACAAGTATCATTAATCCGTGGCCACTCGCACAGAATTGCTTCTCATATGGTAACATATGAACTTAGAAATGGTGGCGAAGGAGAAACTCTTCGTGGCTATGAAATTGGTCATATGTGTGATGAAAAGGGGCCAGGCATGAAGTACACTCAGCACCACGATTGGCAAAAAGGTTTTGCTATTGCACATATTGTAAACGATTATCCTCATATTCAAATGATTCATATTGCTCCAGACTACTCATGCGTTGTGGACGGAAAGACATTCACGCTATGATGAAATGTCAAAGGTGCGGTGGAAGAGTGTTTGTAGACAGAGTTTTTTCTCAAAAACTACACACGGAGTTGTTTTGCATCCTTTGCGGAAAGCGATGGATGATCAATAAAGAAACGAATGCATTCGGTAAATGGCTAGAAAAAACAGACAGGGACTACGCAAAAAATTCGTCTATTTCTTCTTAAATGGCAAGCTACATAAAGTACTTAAGCTATCAAGAGCAAAAGATGAGTTGATTGCTTGGTGTTATTTAGATAAAAAAAGGATGATGTATTCTTATTCTCAAGTAGATAAGAATATGGAAAAAGCCTATACTGTAATAGAAGTTAGTAAAATTCTAGGTAGACATAGGGTTACTATAGAAGAATATATTTTACAGGGCAAAATTAAACAGCCTCAAAAAATGTATCCAATTAGTAATCCAGATAGTAAATGGTCTAAGTACATGTTGTCTGAATCGGACATATTGGACATTCATGAATTTATTATTGATGCTGGACACATAAGAGATTTGCCGTCAAAGTCGGAACTTAGGGCCCTTCTCAAACATAATTTAATATTGTATACTAAGACAGAAGATGGAAAATTTGTACCTGTATGGAAGGCGGAGTAATGGCAGAAACAAGAGTTAAAGTGGATCTATCGTTCACACGCAATCTAGGAAACTATGAAAGCATAAGAATTAATATTGGCGTTGAAGATGATGTTAGAAATGGTGAGAATGTGGATTCGGCTACGGAAAGAGTCTACACTTTTGTAGAAAATAAGCTTATTGAAAAAACTCGTGAAGTAGAGCAGGAATTAAAGAATGGCAAATGAGAAACAGCCGTATGTTTTAATTGGTCTATATGAGTCTCTTTATCTAGAGAAGTATAAGAAAAAGCCACGTATTAATAAATTTCGTGAAAAGTGGGCTATGCAAGATGTAATAGATAGTGTAGGATATGATCGTGCAGTTGAACTGCTTGTTTATTATTTTAAAACTAGTAAGTCTGGGCACCCTCTTAATTTCTTCTTTTATAATTTTGACAAAATTGACTATCTAAAAGCAGAGATTGAAAAAGATATTACAAACCGTCGTGTTCTCAGGGAAGCGACTAAGAAAATGGTAGAGGGCGGAGAAGAATGAATACAGAAGCAGAGCTAATATCTGCAGTGTGCAAGAATAAGGATATCAGCACCCTCCTTGCCGATAACGTAGACGAGATCTTTACATCGCATCGTGATATATGGGACTCATTAAAGTCTTACTATTATAAATTTAAAGCTGTGCCAGAAGTTGGTATTCTGGTGGAAAGATTTAAAGACTTTGAGCCAGTAACAACTAAAGGAGAAACAGGGTATTATTTAGACAAGCTAAAGAATGAATATCTTTCTAGTAAGTTAAAGTCTATTCTGATTCAGTCTGGTTCAGCACTAAAAGAAGATGCAGCTTCTCGTGTTCTTTCAGAAATGCAAAGCAAGTTAGCTTCTCTATCTAAGTTTACTAATCATGTTCGTGACGTGGATGTTACAGACTTGGAGTCAGCAGAAAATCATTTCCTTTCAGTTAAAGAACGTTCTGCAGTAATGGGAGGAAGCCCAGGAATTCTTACAGGTTTTGAAGCTATTGATAAAGCATATCCAACAGGCATGGCTCCAGGACATTTAATTGTTGCTATTGGTTGGCCAGGAAAAGGTAAGACATGGTTTACTTCTTACTTGGCATGCAAGGCATGGGAGCAAGGCTTTAAGCCAATGATCGTGTCTCTTGAAATGTCTCCTGAGAATATGCGTGATCGTATTTATACAATGATGGGGTCTGGATTATTTAAAGCCTCTGATTTCTCAAAGGGAGATGTGGATGTTGATACATTTAAAGCTTGGGGTCAAAAAAAGTTTGCTGGGAAAAACTCATTCATACTGGTATCAAATGAGGGAACGGCAGAAGTAACACCTGCAACTATTCAGGGTAAGATTGACCAACATAAACCAGACTTGGTTATTTTAGATTATCATCAGTTATTTAATGATAATAAACGAAGCAATTCTGAAGTAGAGCGAAACAGAAATATTTCTCGTGAGTTTAAGTTACTTGCGGTATCAAATAACATTCCAGTAATAGATATCACTGCTGCAACTGCAGATGATATTTCAGATCAAGATAATCCGCCGATGATGAGCCAAGTAGCTTGGTCAAAGGCAATTGAGTATGATGCTGATATGGCAATGGCTATCCATAGGTATCCAGGAACCAATATGATTGAAGTTGTAAGTCGAAAGAATAGACATGGACATGAGTTCGATTTCTATCTAGACTGGGATATTAATCGTGGTGTCATTACTCCGATTTATGAGAACCTACCAGATATCAATAATGACTCACAGAAAAATTAAAAGATTTCAAATAGATGTGCAGTTTCAAGACAATTCTCAATTAATTAGCTTGAGACCGCAGTATGAAAACCTATTAATTCAGGACATGAGAGGTAAAGGCTACGTCAGGGTACTTGACATAGACCCAGCTTTTTCGGTAGAATTTACAGGCGAGACATGGAAATTCTTAATGAGTATCCATGGTGTTTATGTGGGAAAGAAGAAAGCATGGCAATTAGAGGGTATAACACAAGGGAAGTCGATACCACGCACTACACGCCAGCACATATCAAATCAGTCCTAAAATCAATAGGGCTTGATATTGTTGGCGAAACTAGCAATGACTTTCTATGCTACTGCCCATTTCATTCTAATAGACACACTTCAAGTTTTAGCGTAAGTCGTGAAAAAGGTGCATTTATTTGTTTTAATCCAGCATGTGGTGAAGCTGGAACTCTACAAGAATTAGTAAAGCGTGTTATGAGTAAAACAGAGTTTGAAGCAATGCGTTTTATATCTTCTAAAGAAGCAGAAGTTTTAGAAAATTTTGATGAATTGTTGGCTGAAACAATGGCAGATAAGCCAGTCTTTGAAGAGTTTTCTACTGATACTTTAAATAAACTTCATTTAGTATTATTGTCAAACAATAAAGCTCAGGAGTATTTTAAGTCTCGTGGCATAGATTTAGATTCTATTAATTATTTTGAACTGGGATATTCAGAAAATATGAACATGGTTACCGTTCCAGTACATTCTCCAGACTCAACCCCAATAGGAATTGTAGGCAGATCTATTGAAGGTAAAGCGTTTAAAAATAGTACTAATCTTCCTAAAAGCAAAACATTGTTTAATATTCATCGTGCTAAAAAGATTGGCGATCACGTAATAGTTGTAGAGTCCAGTTTTGACGCAATACGTGTACATCAAGCAGGATTTCCAAATGTTGTAGCAACACTAGGTGGATTTCTATCAACAGAGCAGCACAATTTATTAAACAGACATTTTAATAAAATAACTATAATGACAGATGCTGATAATGCTGGTAGAGAGTTGGGCAAAAGCATAGCAAATAAATTAAAATTCAAAGACCTCTTGTGGGCTTCGTATGAATATGGTAAGATATATCCTCATGATGCAAAAGATGCTGGAGATATGACTGATCAAGAAATTAAGGCCTGCATTAAAAATTCTGTATCCGACATGGAATACAGATCTTGGAACTCGTGATATAATAAAAAATACAGATGGATATATACCATCAACTATAAAGGAGAAATAAATGAGTATAGTAAAGGGTCTAAAAGACCTAAACAAGGCACTAGATAAGCCTACCTATAGCGGTGGGGATGAAAATAAAGGTCGCTGGCTAAAGATTGAAGATGGCGAAAGCGTAAAGATTAGATTCCTACAGGAACTAGATCCAGATTCACCAACATATAATGACAAGCTTGGTTGCGGTTTTATTGCACTAGAGCATACAAACCCAAAGGATTACCGTCGCAAGGCTCTAGATACAATGGAGTCAGAGGGTCGTGACTGGGCAAACGAACAGCATCGCAAGGATCCAAAGGCTGGCTGGAAGGCCAGAACACGCCTATACATTAATGTACTAGTAGACGATGGTAAAGAAGAGCCATACGTTGCAATTCTTTCACAAGGTACAAGCGGAAAAACAATTACACCTACCTTGATTGAGTACGCTGGCGAGATGGGAAGCATCACAAATTTGATGTGGAGAATCAAGCGTAATGGTTCTAAAACAGATACAAGTTATACAATTATTCCACTAGCAAAGGACGAGACCCCGTTTGACTTCTCTGCCTTGGAATTGTATGACCTAGAAAAAACAGCAGTTCGTCACGTTCCATATGCAGAGCAAGAAGCTTTCTATATGGGAGACGGAACAAATGCTGATGAGTCTTCTGCTACATCTAGCAGCGTAGACTGGTAATATCAAGTTAAAGGCGGAGAATTAATGTCATTCACACATCTTCATGTGCATTCATACTATTCATTAATGGATGGCCTTAATTCTCCTGCCGAACTTGTTAAAGCGGCTAAAGATGCTGGACAAACAGCATTAGCAGTTACTGACCACGGAACTTTATCGTCACATCGTGAAATGCAGATTGCATGTAAAGAACAAGGCATTAAACCGATCCTTGGAGTTGAAGCCTATATATCACCAACTGATAGATTTGACCGTTCTTCAAAAACAGATAAGTCAATCCAGGCTTACAATCATATAATTTTATTAGCTAAAAACAAAAAGGGTCTTGAGAATATAAATATTTTGCAAGAGCTGGCATGGAACGAAGGCTTTTATCATAAGCCACGTATTGATAGAGAGATTCTTAAAGAGTATGCGGAAGGTATTATTGTATTGTCTGGATGCCTTAATGGTCTTATTTCTAAGTGCATCGAAAAGAATGAGTTCTCTGAAGCTAAACTTATTCTCAAAGACTTTAAGAAAACTTTCGGTGAAGATTTTTATATTGAGGTTCAGTCTCACAATCCAAAAGAAATAAACGAAGGATTGCTATCTCTAGCAGATGAGCTTAAAATTAAAGCGGTAGCAACTGGAGATGCACACTTTGCTAAAGAAGAAGATCGTATACTAGAAGAGGCTATGCTGATTCTATCAACCTCTCCAAAAGCAGATAAAGAGGCAGACTTTGAAATGTCTCGTCAGATGAAAGATATGTTAGATAGATTTAATTATCTTTATCCAGATAGAAAGATATCTTTCGTAGACTATAATCTATTTATTCAAACTAGAGCTGAAATTGAGGAAGACTTCAAGAAATCAGGGATTAATCGAACAGATATATTTGATAATACTATGGAGATTGCTGAAAAAATTGGAGAATACGATTTTAACAGGGGTCTAGACCTTCTGCCTGTCCCTAAGACC
>Ga0209358_10000627_pt1 | contig 30348 bp, 24 predicted proteins | sample LauGreFa1BDMLBSN_2_FD_187574 | JGI IMG/M metagenome (GOLD analysis project Ga0209358, IMG submission 187574) | Freshwater lake microbial communities from Lake Michigan, USA - Fa13.BD.MLB.SN (SPAdes) (version 2) | ecosystem: Environmental > Aquatic > Freshwater > Lake | place: Lake Michigan, USA...
GTCGATGGTGTCGATCATGATGAGGCCGCCGAGGTTGCGCAGCTTGATCTGGCGGGCCGCCTCGGTGACGGCCTCGAGGTTGGCCTGGGTGATGAAGTTGCCGTCCTTGGCGCCGTCCTTGCCGCGGTGGCCGCCGGTGTTGACGTCGATGGCCGTGAGGGCCTCGGTCTCGTCGATGACGATCTCGCCGCCGCTCGGAAGCGGGACGCGGCGCTGGAAGAGCTGCTCGATCTGGCGTTCGATGTTATAGCGCTCGAAGACCGGGATGGGGTCGGCGTACAGCTCGACGCGGGAACGGGAACGCGGCGACACTTCGCCGACGAGGTCCTGGACCAGCTTGAAGTCCTCCGGGTTGTCGACGAGGATGCGGTCGACTTCTTCCGTGAGGAAGTCGCGGACGGTGCGCTCGATCAGGCCGGGCTCCTGGTAGAGGAGGACGGGCTTGCGGTCCGGGGCGTTGATCTTCTCGACGATGGCCTGCCAGCGCTTGAGCAGCATGTGCAGGTCGCGGACGAACCAGCGGGCCTGCTTGCCCTCGCCGGCGGTACGGATGATGACGCCCATGCCCTCGGGGATGGTGAGCGAGCGGAGGATGTCCTTCAGGCGTTCGCGCTCGGAGGCCTCCTCGATCTTGCGGGAGACGCCGCAGGCGCCGCTGAAGGGCATCAGCACGAGATAACGGCCCGGGAGCGCGATGTTCGTGGTCGAGCGGGGGCCCTTGGTGCCGATCTGGTCCTTGACGACCTGGATGACGATGTCGGAACCGGCCGGGAAGAGCTGCGGGATGTCCTTGGCCTGGTAGCGGGCCTTGCGCTGCTTCTGCTCGGCGGACTCGTTGTCGCGGATGAACTCGACCTGCGAGTCATTGGCGGCCGGGAGCATGTCCCAATAGTGCAGGAAAGCGTTCTTCGGCTGACCGATGTCGACGAAGGCGGCCTTGAGCCCGCCCTCGAGGTTCTGGACGCGGCCCTTGAAGATCGCGCCGACCATGCGGTTCTCGCCCTTGTGCTCGATCTCGAACTTGTCGAGGACGCCGTTGGTGAGGAGCGCGACGCGCTTCTCGAGCGTCTCGGCGTTGATCACGAGCTCGCGGTAGACCGCGCGGTCCTTGGAGAAGTGCTTCACGATGCGCTGGAGCAGCGGGAGCTCCTTGCGCCGCTTGGCCGCCTCGTCGGCCAGCTGGCGCTGGTCGATCGGGGAGGTCTGTTCGCCGCCCTCTTCGGGCAGCTCGTCGTTGATATCTTCGGGTTCGGTATTTTCGGGCATCTCGGTCAGGCGGTTAAGCCGGTTGCCGGAGAGCCTCCGTCTTCGCCGCCACCGGACGAATGCCGGTGAACGCTCTGGACTAGTCCAAGGAGCAGGAAACAGCTGAGTACGAAAGACCCTCCGTAGCTAAGGAAAGGAAGGGGGACCCCGGTGACGGGCATCAGGTCGATGTTCATGCCGACGTTGATCACGACGTGCGTGCCGAGCACGACCGCCGCGCCGATCGCCAACAAAGAGCCGAACCGATCCGTCGTCCGCGCCGCCGTGCGCACGACGCGCCAGAACAGCAGGACGAAGGAACCGATCACCAGGAAACCGCCGGTGAAGCCGATCTCCTCGGCCATCCCGGAAAAAAGGAAGTCATTGTGCGCCGCCGCTTCCGGCAGGTAGCCGAAGCGGGCCTGCGTGCCGTTGCCGACGCCCTGACCGCGAAAACCGCCGCGACCGACCGCGATGACGGCCTGATTGACGTTCCAGGTGACGCCGAGACCCTTGGGGTCGATGACGTCGGGCGCGACGAAGGACATGATGCGCTCACGCTGATAGTCCTTGAGCAGGAAGAACCAGGCCTCCGCTTCGTGCTGACCGCGGACCGCGCGCACGGGGTCCTTGGACTGCGGATTGGCCTTCGCATACTGGTCGATCTTGGCCGCGTATTCGGTCAGATCGACGGCCACCACGCCCACCAGCAGGACGGCGGCGGCTCCGGCCACCAGGAAGAACCTGGTGGTCAGGCCGGCGACGAAAAGCAGGATGAATGAAAGCGGCAGGTAGATGAGCGCAGAACCTAGGTCCGGCTGCACAAAAATCAAGACAAACGGGACCGCCGCGACCCCGAGGGCGCGCGCCACGGTGCCCCAAGTCGCCCGAAAGGAGCCGATCGGAGAGCGCGCCAGCAATGCGGCCAGAAAGACGAGCGCGCCGATCTTCGCGAACTCGGAGGGCTGGATCGAGAACGGCCCGAAATCCATCCAGCGACGCGCCCCGTTGACGCTGCGGATGAAGTCGCCGAGGTTCGTCTTGGCCAACGCGCAGAGCGAGACGGGCAGAAGCAGCAAGATGGTCCCGAGATACAGGCGGCGGGCGTGCCGTTGGATGAGTCGATAATCAAGGGCCGAAACCGCCCAATAGGCGATCCAACCGATGACCACGAAGACGATCTGCGAGCGGTAGAACGTCGATTCCCGAGCGCTCCCGGCCGACTGGATCGCGACGATGCCGAGGGTGCTGAGGAACAAGATGATGACCACCTGGGTCCAGTCCGTCCGCCAGGCGAAGTTGGCGAAATTGTCCCACCAGACCGCGGCCGAAGACCGCTCATCGTCAAGGTGTCTGGACATGCCTTGAAGAAGCCCGCCGGAGGCTCCGAGGCAAGGCGAACCTCCCGAAAGGGCTTGCCGAAGGAGCCGGGTCGGCAAGGGTATGGCCCCGGACCTCCGGTTTTCGCGACGACCATGCCTGTGGCAGCCGACCAAAGCATCCTCGCCGCCGTGGCGTTCTCCTCCGGAGCCATCGTGGCGTATGCGGTCGCGAAATGGCGGGAAAACACCCTGGGCGCCGTCCGCGAGGCCCGGCTCCGCTCCGAAGTGGAGCTCGCCCGGCGCGAGGCCACCGTCGAGGCGGCCGAACTCCATGCCCAAGCCGAGGACGTCCACCGCACGGCGGCGCGAGCCATGGCCGACGCCGAAGCCGCGGCCGCGGCCTCCGCCGAACTCGCCCGCGAGAACGCCCGGCACCGCGACCACCTTCTCCGCGAACTCCAACGTCTCGCCAAGGTCACGCCGGAGGAAGCCCGCGCGTTACTGCTCGACCACCTGCGCGAAGAATACGGCGAGGAAGCCCAGCACCTCCGCCGCAGCCTGCTCGACCAGGTCGAACAGGACATCGACGACGAAGCCCGCCGCACGCTGCTCTCGGCGATACAGCGCCTGACGACCTCCACGACGCAGGACGCCACGGCGCTCTCCGTCTCGCTGCCGAACGAGGACATGAAGGGCCGCCTGATCGGCCGCGAAGGCCGTAATATCCGCACCTTCGAACAGATCACCGGCGCGACCCTGCTCATCGACGAAACGCCCGGCCTGGCGATGGTTTCCTGCTTCGACCCGGTCCGCCGTGAGATCGCGCGCATCGCGCTGGAACGCATCGTCAAAGACGGCCGCATCTCGCCGGCGCTCATCGAAGACAGCGTCCGCCTCGCGGGCGACGAAGTCGTCAAGCACGCCCGCCGCCTCGGTCGCGACGCCGTGCGCGACCTCGGTCTGCCGCCCATGGACGCCGCCGTCGAAGAACTGCTCGGCCGACTGCACTTCCGCCTCTCTTCCAACCAGAACACGCTCGCGCACTCCATCGAGGTCGCCCAGCTCTGCGCGATGCTCGCCGCGGAGATCGGCATCGACCCGGTGCCCGCGAAACGCGCCGGCCTGCTGCATGACCTCGGTAAGGCCATCGAAGCCGAAGCAGGTTCGAGCCACGCGCTCGCCGGCGCCGCCCTGCTCCGCCGCTTGGGCGAAGATCTTCGCGTCGTGAACGCGGTGGCCGCCCACCACCGCGAGGTTCCGGCCGAAAGCCTCTACGCTCCGCTGGTGATGATCGCCGACGCCGCCTCCGGCTCCCGCCCCGGCGCCCGCTCCTCCACCCTCGAGTCCTACGCCCAGCGCGTCCGTCTCCTGGAGGAGGTCGCCCTCGCCTTCGATGGCGTCCGGGAGGCCTACGCCTTCCAGTCCGGGCGCGAACTTCGGGTCATCGTGGACCCGGGTAAGGTCGATGACTTCGGGGCGACCGAACTCGCCCGCCGCCTCCGCCTCAAGGTGGAAGAGACCCTTTCCTATCAAGGAACCGTCAAGATCGTGCTGATTCGTGAACAAAGGTTCACAGAAGAGGCCCGCTGAGGGACTTTCTTGTTGTTAAGCAAGAGGGGGTAGTTATTCACAAGGGTTCCGGGAGTCTCTCCCGGGTCATTTCGGCACCCCAAGGAGGTTCGTCCTCCGTCACCAAGGGTCCGACAAACCGCGTCGCCGCTCCACAACGGAACGGCCGCATCATCCGGTCGGCCACAACGAAGGCCGCCCCAACATAAGCAACATGAGCCAAGAAGAAACCCAGGGCCAGGAGCCAGTCTCCGCCCACCAGCCCGCCGCGGACGCAGGCGCCAATGAAGTCCGCACCCCCGCACCCCGCCTCAACGAAGCCAAGCTGGAGTCCGCCCACGCGGAACTCCCTCCGCTCTCCGTGATCGGGGCCTCGTCCGAACCCGCCGCCAAGCCCGGCACCATCACGGCCCCGAAGCAGTTCGGTCGTCGTGGCACGCCCCGTGGCGCCGGTCCCTCCGCCGCCAATGGTCAGGCTGCCCGCCCGGCCATCGGTGTCGTCGAAGATCCGTCGCAGTTGACCGAGAACCTCTCGGGTGACCGCACCCAGTCCGCCGCTCCGGCCCGCGAAGACCGTCCGCGTCGTGAACCGCGCGCCGAAGGCGAACGTGGTCCGCGTCGCGAACCTCGTGAGCCGCGTCCGGAAGGTCTCGCCGAAGAAGGCCGCCAGCCCGGCATCCCGCAGGGCGACCGTCCGCGTCGCGAACCCCGCGCCGAAGGCGAACGTGGCCCGCGCCGCGAACCCCGCGAACCGCGCCCCGAAGGCGATCGTCCGCGCTCCGAAGGCGACCGCCCTCGTCGCGAAGATCGTCCGCGTCGTGAAGACCGTCCGCGCATCCAGATCGAGCCCGTCGTCATCCCGGTCCAGGCCCCCATCGGCTTCTGGGCCTCGCTGAAGCGCAAGCTCGCCACCCTGTTCGGCATCCCCGACAAGGCCGTCTTCGTGCCCTCCTCCCGTCCCTACGCGCCGCGCGGCGAACCCCGCGGCGAACGCTCCGACCGCGGTCATCGCGGCGGTCGTGGTCGCGGTGAGTTCCGCGGCGGTTCCCGTGGCGGCCGTGACGGCTCGCGCGGAGGTCGCGGCGAATTCCGCGGCGACCGCGGTCCTCGCAACGGTCCTCGCGAAGGCTGAACATGACGGGGGCGCCAATCGGCGCCCCCGCTTCTTTTTCCCGACATGCTTCAGGTCGCGCGCATCCGCGGTGGTCACGAACTGAAAGGTTCGGTCCGCGCCGCCGGTTCCAAGAACGCCGCGCTGCCGCTGCTGGCCGCCTCGCTCCTCACGAGTGAGACGGTGACGCTGCGTAACGTGCCCGACCTGAGCGATGTCCGTTACATGGCCGAGATCCTCGGCCACCAAGGCGCGACGGTCACGAACCCCGCGCGCGGCGTCTGGACGATCCGCGCCGCCGAAATCTCGCACCGCACGCCCTACGACCTCGTCCGCAAGATGCGCGCGTCGGTCTGCCTGCTCGGCTCGCTCGTCGGCCGGCTCCGCCAGGCGGAGATGGCCATCCCCGGCGGTTGCGTGATCGGCCCGCGCCCCATCGACCTGCACCTGAAGGGCCTCGAGGCCCTCGGCTGCGTCGTCACCGTCGAAGCCGGCCTGGTGTCGGTCGACGCTTCCCACGCCCGCGGCGCCACGGTCCCCATGGGCGGCCCGATGGGCAGCACCGTGCTCGGCACGGCGAATCTCGTGATGGCCGCCACGCTCACGCCCGGCGTCACGCACATCGAATGCGCGGCACGTGAACCGGAAGTCGTCGACCTCTGCGCGATGCTCATCCAGATGGGCGCGAAGATCCGCGGCCAGGGCACCAGCGTCATCGAGGTCGAAGGCGTCGCCTCCCTCCATGGCTGCGACCACACGGTCATCGCCGACCGTATCGAAGCCGGCACCTATCTCGTGGCCGGTGCGATCACGGGCGGCGACGTCACGGTCACGCACTGCGAACCGGCGCACCTCACGGCCTTCCTCGACAAGCTGCGTGAAGCCGGCGTGCTGATTGAGACCGGTCCCGACTTCATCCGCGCCCACGGCCGACCGACGCGGGCGGTCGAAATCGTCACGGAGCCCTACCCGGGTTTCCCGACCGACCTCCAGGCACAGTTCATGGCCCTCCAACTCCTCGTCGACGGCCGTAGCCCGATCACGGAGAAGATCTACCCGGCCCGCTTCATGCACGCGGCGGAACTCCAGCGCATGGGCGCCGACATCGCGATCGAAGGCGCCACGGCGACCGTCGCCGGCGGCCGCCCGCTCTCCGGCGCGCCGGTGATGGCGTCCGACCTCCGCGCCTCGGCGGCCCTCATCCTCGCCGCGCTGGTCGCCAAGGGTGAGACCTGGGTCCAACGGCTCTACCATCTCGACCGCGGGTACGAACGCTTCGAGGAACGCCTGCGCTCCCTGGGCGCCGACGTGGAACGCCTCCCCGCCTCCGCGCTGCCGAAAGGCTTCGCCGAGGACTGAGGGTTGCCAATTCGCCCCGACCCCGCACCTTGCGCCCATGGCCCGCAAGGATTCGCCCGATGACCCCCAGCCGCCCGCCGGCAAGGAAGCCCTGTCCCGCGCGAACCGCTCGCTCGACGCCGCCCTGCGCCCACCGAAGCTCGACGACTTCGTAGGCCAGCAGCGCACGGTCGAACGCCTGCGCGTGATGATCGGAGCTGCGCGCCGCGAAGGCCGCACGCTCGACCACATCCTGCTCCACGGCCCGCCCGGCCTCGGCAAGACGACGCTCGCGATGATCCTCGCCGAAGAGATGGGCCGCCCGATCCGCGTCACCTCAGGACCGGTCGTCGAGAAGGCCTCCGACCTCGCCGGCCTGCTCACGAGCCTGCAGGAAGGCGACCTGCTCTTCGTCGACGAGATCCACCGCATCCCAAAGACGGTCGAGGAGTTCCTCTACTCGGCGATGGAAGACTTCCGCATCGACATCATGATCGATCAGGGACCGAACGCCCGCAGCGTCCGCCTCGATCTGCCGAAGTTCACGCTCGTCGGCGCGACGACCCGCACGGGCCTGCTCACCGCCCCGCTCCGTAGCCGCTTCACGCTGCAGACGCGCCTCGACTACTACACGCGCGAACAGCTGCTCAGCATCGTGCGCCGCAACGCCGCACTGCTCAGCCTCGACATCGACCAAGGCGGCGCCGACGAGATCGCCCGCCGCGCGCGCGGCACCCCCCGCATCGTCAACAACCTGCTGCGTTTCACGCGCGACTACGCGCTCGAACGCGCCGGCGGCAAGGCCGACGCCAAGGCGACCGCCGCGGCCCTCGAACTCCTTGAGATCGACCAGCACGGCCTCGACGACATGGATCACCGCTTCCTCCGCGCGATGGCTGAGAAGCATAACGGCGGCCCGGTCGGCCTCAGCAGCATCGGCGCCGCCATCGGCGAAGACGCCCACACGCTCGAGGAAGTCCACGAGCCGTTCCTCGTGCAGGAAGGCTACGTCGTCCGCACCCCGCAGGGCCGCGTCCTGGCCCCGAAAGGCTGGCTGGCCGTGGGCCTGCAGCCGCCTTCGTTCTGAGGACGGCGTTCTGACGCTGGACAACGGCGTTTTCCCTCGGCTAAGGTCGACCCCTCAAAGCCATGGCAAAACGTTGGGTCATCAAGCTCGGTTCCGGCCTCCTCACCCGCAAGGACGGCAAGGTCGACCGCGTCCAGATCGGCCGCATCGTCGATCAGGTCGCCGGCCTGCATAAGCGCGGCATCCAGGTCGTGCTGGTCACCTCCGGCGCCGTCGCCGCGGGCATGACCGCCATGGGCCTCGAGAAGCGCCCGAAGGAAGCCCGCGAACTCCAGGCCTGCGCCACCGTCGGCCAGCCGGAACTGATGTCGGAATACGGCAAGCACCTCCGCCGCCATAAGCTGCTGGGATCGCAGATGCTGCTGACCTACTGGGACCTCGATAGTCGCGCCTGCACGCGCAATGCCCGCGCGACCCTCGACCTCCTCCTCTCCCGCAAGCGCTTCGTCCCGATCATCAACGAAAACGACGCCATCGCCGACGAAGAGATCAAGGTCGGCGACAACGACCGCCTGTCCGCCCACGTCGCCGCCCTCGTCGGCGCCGACCTGCTCGTCATCCTTTCCGGCATCCAGGGCCTGATGACGAAGTCCGACGGCACCGGCGACCTCATCCCTTCCGTCCGCAAGATCGACGACTCCGTGCGCGCCCTCGCCGGCGGCGCGGGCTCCGAACGCAACGTCGGCGGCATGGTCACGAAGCTGCTCGCCGCGGAGATCGCGGCTGAAGGCGGCGTCGACACGATCATCGCCAGCGGCCGTCGCGAGAAGGTCCTGCTCGAACTCGCCGACGGCCAGAAGCTCGGCACGCGCTTCTCGCTGAAGAAGAAATGAGCGACCTCCTCCAGCGCGTGACGGAGATCGCCCGCACGGCCAAGAAGGCCTCGCGCGCCCTCGCCCTCGCCCCGACCGCCGTCCGCGACGCCGCCCTGCGCGCCGCCGCCCAGGCCCTCCGCGCCGACGAAGCCGCCATCCTCGAGGCCAACGTCAAGGACCTCGCCGCCGCCAAGGCCAAGGGCCTCACGGACGCGATGACCGACCGCCTGCGTCTCGACCACGCCCGCCTCGAAGATATCGCGGTCGCCTGCGAAGCGGTCGCGAAGCTCCCCGACCCCGTCGGCGAAGTCACCGAGGATTGGACGCGCCCCAACGGCCTGCGCATCATCCGTCGTCGCGTGCCGATCGGCCTCGTCGCCATCATCTTCGAATCGCGCCCCAACGTCACCGTCGACGCCGCCGCCCTCTGCCTGAAGTCAGGTAACGGCTGCGTGCTCCGCGGCGGCAGCGAAGCGATCCACACGAACATCGCGCTGTCGAAGTCGTTCGCGACCGGCCTGCGCGCCGCCGGCCTGCCCGCCGAAGCCGTCACGCTCCTGCCCTTCACCGACCGCGAAGCGGTGCCCGCCCTCGGCTCGCTGCGTGGCATCGTCGATATCATCGTCCCCCGCGGCGGCCCCGGCCTCATCGAGGCGGTCGTCAACTCCGCCAAGGTACCCGTCATCAAGCACGACGCCGGCATCTGCCACGTCTACGTCCACGCGCAGGCCGACCTCGCGATGGCCGAACAGATCGTGCTCAACGCGAAGTGCCAGCGCCCCAGCGCCTGCAACGCCCTCGAGACGCTGCTCGTCGACGCCGCCGTCGCCCGGCAGTTCCTCCCGAAGATGGCCGCCGCCCTCTCGGCCAAGCAGACCGAGGTCCGCGCCTGCGCCCAGTCGCTGCCGCTGATGCCCGGCGCCCAGGCCGCCACGGAACAGGATTTCCGCACCGAGCACCTCGGCCTCATCCTCAACGTGAAGATCGTGGCCGGCCTCGCCGAGGCGGTCGCCCACGTCGAAGACTACGGCTCGCACCACTCCGACGCCATCATCACGGCCGACGAGTCCGCCGCCCGCGCCTTCCTCGCCCAGATCGACAGCGCCTGCGTCTATTGGAACGCCAGCACCCGGTTCACCGACGGCGGCGAGTTTGGTTTCGGGGCCGAAGTGGGTATCTCTACGGACCGTCTGCACGCCCGCGGACCCATGGGGATCCGCGAATTGACCACCTGGAAGTTCGAAATCGTCGGCCAAGGCCAGGTTCGGGGTTAATTTGGGTCGGTTTTCCGTTTGACAGACCCCCTCCCCAAAACCTTTGTTACCCTTCCTTTTGGCTACCGGGGTGGTAGCTCAGTTGGTTAGAGCGCCGCACTGTCACTGCGGAGGTCACGGGTTCGAGTCCCGCCCATCCCGCCAGCCAAAAGGGTTTACTTTCCGACCGGTCCGCCGGTCCGGAAAGGACTGCCCGGACGCCGTCACCTGACCGCCACCCGGCCTTGGCGGGACTGTGCATCCTTTTTGCTTCCCCCTCCGTGCCGAGTGGACAGAAATCACTCACCCATGAGCAAGAAAGTCCTGATCATCGGCGCCGGCGGCGTCGGCAACGTCGTCGCCCACAAGTGCGCCATGAACTCCGAGTCCTTCTCGGAAGTCATGCTGGCTTCCCGCAACGAGAACAAGTGCAAGGCCATCGCCGCCGACGTCAAGGCCGCCACGGGCCGCACGATCCGCACCGCCGCCGTCGACGCGGACGACGTCAAGGCCACGGTCGCCCTGATCAAGTCCTTCGGCGCCGACCTGCTCATCAACGTCGCCCTGCCCTACCAGGACCTCCACCTGATGGACGCCTGCCTCCACGCCGGCATCCACTACGTCGACACGGCCAACTACGAGCCGCCGCACCTCGCGAAGTTCGAATACTCCTGGCAGTGGGCCTACCGGGAGCGCTTCGAGAAGGCCGGTCTCACCGCCCTCCTCGGCTCGGGCTTCGACCCCGGCGTGACCAACGTCTTCTGCGCCTACGCCCAGAAGCACCTCTTCGACACGATCGAGACGATCGACATCATGGACGCCAACGCCGGCGACCACGGCTACAAGTTCGCCACGAACTTCAACCCGGAGATCAACATCCGCGAGATCACCCAGCGCGGCCGCTTCTGGGAGAAGGGCGAGTGGAAGGAGACCGACCCGCTCTCCGTGAAGTGGGTGTATGACTACCCGGTCGTCGGTCCGAAGGACAGCTACCTGCTCTACCACGAGGAACTCGAGTCCCTCGCGATCAACATCAAGGGCCTGAAGCGCATCCGCTTCTTCATGACCTTCTCCGAGAACTACCTCACGCACCTGCGCGTGCTCGAGAACGTCGGCATGACCCGCATCGACCCGATCGATTTCCAGGGCCACCAGATCGTCCCGATCCAGTTCCTCAAGGCGCTCCTCCCCGACCCGGCCTCGCTCGGCCCCCGCACGAAGGGCAAGACCTGCATCGGCTGCGAGATCACGGGCGTCAAGGACGGCAAGCCCCGCAAGGTCTTCATCTACAACGTCTGCGACCACCAGGAATGCTACGCCGAGGTGAAGTCCCAGGCGATCAGCTACACGACCGGCGTCCCCGCCGCCATCGGCGGCGCGATGCTCGCGGACGGCAAGTGGCTCAAGCCCGGCGTCTGGAACATGGAAGAGATGAACCCGGACCCCTTCATGGACGAACTCAACAAGCGCGGCCTGCCCTGGCACGTGAAGGAACTCCCGGTCGCCTGAACGACCGTCACCGAAGCCCGCTGCAAAGCGGGCTTTTCGTTTGCACCGACCTCCGACGCACCCAATTTCAACGCCGTGTCCGACGCCCTCACCGAAGCCTTCCGGAAAGTCAACCTGAGCCAGGTCCCGAGCCCTTGCCACGTCCTCCACCGCGGCCTGCTGGAACAGAACCTCCGCATCCTGCGCTCCGTGATGGACCGCTCGGGCGCCAAGGTCCTCCTCGCGCTCAAGGGCTTCGCCCAGTTCAGCGAAGCAAAGCTGATCGCGAAGTATCTCGCGGGCACGACCGCCAGCGGCATCAACGAAGCCCTCCTTGGACGCGAAGAATTCGGCGGCGAAGTCCACGCCTACTCGCCGGCCTTCAAGGACGAGGAGTTCGCCCACCTGCTGCGCGTCGCCGACCACATCTCCTTCAATTCGCCCGCGCAGTGGAAGCGCCACAAGGCCGCCGCCCTCGCCTCAGGTCGCAAGATCTCCTTCGGACTGCGCGTCAACCCTGAGCACGCCGAGGTGGACGTCGAACTCTACAATCCCTGCGCCGCCGGCTCCCGTCTCGGCTCGCTCCGTTCCGAGATCAAATCGTCCGCCGACCTCGAAGGACTCGAGGGTCTTCACTTCCATACGATGTGCCAGCAGGGCTCCGACGTGCTCGAGCGCACGGTCGCGGCCTTCGAAGCGAAATTCGGCGAGTTCATCCCGCAGTTGAAGTGGGTCAATTTCGGCGGCGGCCACCACATCACCCGCGAAGGCTACGATCTCGAGCGCCTGATCCGCGTCATCACGGGCTTCCGCCAGCGCTGGGGCCAGCACATCCAGGTCTACCTCGAACCCGGCGAAGCCATCGGCATCGGCACCGGCGTCTTGGTCGGCACGGTCCTCGACCTGGTCCATAACGGCGTCGACATCGCGATCATCGATATCTCGGCGACCAATCACATGCCGGATACCTTGGAGATGCCCTACCGGGCCGACATCATGGACGCCGACCTCCCGGGCAAGCTCCCGCACACCTACCGCCTCGGCAGCGTGACCTGCCTCGCCGGCGACGTGATCGGTGACTACTCCTTCGCCGCGCCGCTCAAGATCGGCCAGCGCCTGGTGTTCATGGACATGTCGCACTACACCTTCGTGAAGAACACCACCTTCAACGGGGTGCCCTTGCCGGCGATCGCCAGCTTCGACCCCGCCCTCGGACAGGTCCAGGTGGTCCGTCGGTTCGGCTACGCCGATTACAAGAACCGCCTGTCCTGAGCGGGGCTAGTTCTTGACCCCCGGGACCGGCCGGGCAAGATGGGCGTCAACCGACACCATGAAGACTCGCGAAATCATCATCCTCCTGCTGGCCGCCGCCTTCGGCGCCATCGCCATCGTAACGTGGAACGGCGAAGAAGAGGCCAAGGCCCTGACCGCCAAGGCGGTCGCCGAACTGACCCAGACCAAGGCCGACGCCGCTAAGGCCGCCGCCGACCACAAATCCGCCCAGGAGAAGGCCGCTGCCGCCCTCGCCCAGACCAAGGCCGACGCCGAAGCCGCCAGCAAGCAGGCCGCCGCCGCCCTCGCCAAAGCCAAGGCCGACGCCGCCCAGACGGTAGCCGACCTCGCCAAGGCCAAGGCTGACGCCACCAAGGCCGCCGTGAAGGCCGCCGAGTTGGAGAAGGCCAAGCAGCTAGCAGACGCCCGCGTCAACGAACTCAACGCCGAGCTCGCCAATCTCCGTAACGGTTCCGAACTCAAGGAAGCCATCGCCCAGCGTAAGAAGGTCGAAGCCGACCTCGAGGCCGCCTCCGCCGCTCTCCGCGAAGCGAACGCCAAGCTGGCCGCCGCCCTCGCCCGCATCGCCGAACTGGAAGAAGAGAATCGTCGCCTGCGTGAACAGCCCCGCGGCACGCCGAACACCTCCCCGAACTACCGCGTGCTCTGAGCACCGGTTAAGTCGTCCGATCAGCCCGACCTCCCGGTCGGGCTTTTTCGTGCCCGGGCGAAGGCCTTGCTCAGCTTGGCGAGCAGCGACTGACGTGCCTTCGGCTTCAGCTCATGCTCCCATAGCCGCAGGACCTGCCAACCGGCGCGGCGCAGGTGACGGGAGTTACGTCGGTCGCGCTCCTGGTTACGTCGGAACTTCGCCCGCCAGAAGGCGGCGTTGCCCCGCGGACGCGTCCCATGCCTCGGGCAACCGTGCCAGAAACAGCCGTCGACGAACACGGCGAGCCGGCGGGCCGCGAAGACGAAATCGGGTCGCACCCGGAAACGGCCGCCATCGGCATGGCCTACGATCGGCCGCTGACGACGCCAGCCTGACCACCCCTCGGCGCGGAAGACCTTCGCCAAGGCCTGCTCGGTCGTGAGGTTACCGCGCCCCCGGACCTTGGCCATCAGGGCGCTGCGCTCCGCGCGGGTGTAGACGTCCGCCATGTTATATCATGGATACGAAACAGCCCGGACCGCAAGGTCCAGGCTGGTCGGCAGACTGGCCAACGGAAGAGGGCCGGCTGCCCAGCCGGCCCTCGAAGCACATCGCTCAGGCGATCAGCTCAGTAGTTGAACTGGAGCTGGAGGGCGAGGCGGCGGGAACCGGAGATGATCGCCGGGTTGGAGGTGCTGGTGTTCGAGCGCTCGTCGGAGAGGGTATACTGGAGCTGGAGCTCCACTTCCTTGCGCCACTGCCATTCGAAACCGAGGTCGATTTCATTGACGACCATCTTGGGCGCATTGACCGCGAACTTACGGGCGCCGTCGAAGTAGTTATAGCGGACGTAGGGGATGAGCTCGGACTGCTCGCCGTATTTGTGGCGGTAGCTGAGGGTGACGTAACCGCCGTTCAGGTAGCTCTGGCCGATCGCGTTACGGGCGTCGTTCATCTGCGGACCCTGACCGGTGGTCCATTCCGCTTCGAGACCCCAAGGCTGCGGATACATGATGAAGTGGGCGGAGGCGCGGCGATCGTTGAAACCGTCGACTTCGTCACGCTTGTCGGCGATGGTCGGGAACGTCGACGTGGCGGTGGGCGTGGTGAACGTGCCGACGGTGACTCCGCCGCTGACGACATTGGTGGTGGTCGTGGTCACCGGACCAGCGGCCGCACCGCGGGTCACGACGAAGCGACCGGCATAGGCGCCGACACCGGCTTCGTACATCTGGCCGCTGGTGGACACCCAAGGCTTGCTGAAGCGAACGACGCTGTGGACTTCGCCGTTATTGTCAGCGCGGTTGAGGCCAGCACCGCTGTAGAAACCGGCAGTGAAGACGCCGTAGTCGCCGGAACCCTTGAAGCCGTCCTTGACGAGGCTCTTGAACAGGGCGCGGTCTTCGGTGTTGGCATACATGTAGTAGAGGCCCTGGTCGCGTTCGCCTTCGACCGAGGAGTTAAGGGATTCCGGACGCTCCATCTGGAGTCGGTTCTGAGAGGATTGGAGATTGACCCAGCCGTACGGCACCTTGGACACGCCGATACGCACGCGATGCTCCTTGGCTTCGTCGAGGGCGATGTCGGCGTAGATATCGCGGGTCTGGAGGCCGAAGTTACGGCTGGTGCCGGAGTCGACGCTGGCGGCGACGTCCCACTGGGTGTAGAGGTAGACGCGGCCGAAATCACCGGCGAGCTTGAAGCGGCCTCGGCGGATGATGAGATTCTGGTTAGGATCCACGGAACGGTCGGCCGGCAGACCACCGGTGAGGTAGGCCTTGTCGTTCATCTGTTCGGTGTGACGGACCTGGGTGTAACCGTCGATGGACAGCTTTTCATACCAGGCGGCCTCCTTGGGTCCGGAGCGAAGGTTGACGATCGCGGCCTGCTCGAGGGCCTGGGCGCGCTCCTCGGCGGTGATGAGCCCCTTCTTGACCAAGAGATCAAGGGCGGGGTTCCGCTCGGCGGCGGAGGCGGTGAGTGCGCAACCGATGGAGGCGGCGGCAACGAGGAACTGCTTAATGCGGTGGTTCATGAGAAGGTGCGAATGCGACGGCATCCTCTCATGCAATTGTTACGGTTTCGTGGCTAACGGGGTAAGACCCCGCAACACCCCTATGGGTTAATTAGCCTAGAAAAGGCGCCAATCCTACGAAAACATCAGTAAAAGCAGGCTTCCAGCTGAGTTCGGTCCGAATCCGGCCCGTCGCTACGATGCGGCTGGGCTGGGTCCGGCCTCCTTTGGCCACCCGCGGACCCGCCGGAGCCGACGGATCGAATACGGGGGCGGACTGACCAAGGCGTTCCGCGATCCAGCGGGCGAGCGCTTCCTTCGTCACGGGATGACCATCACCGACGTTATAGACTCGTGCCGCAACTGGCCCGGCGACGAGCGCCGCGAGGATCGATGACGCGGCATCATCGCGGTGCAGATAGTTGATGTAGTGGTCGACGCGTCCGCCGATGACGCTGTCGCCGCGACGCAGCTGGTCGACCATGTGATGCCGACCCGGACCATAGAGCCCGCCGAAGCGCAGCACGCGGGCTTTGGCGAAACCAGAATGCAAGACCGCCCGCTCGCCGCCGAGGATCGCGTCCGCGGTCGGGGCGCCGCCGACGACGCTCTCCTCGTCGACGATCCGTCCGTCATCCTGACGATACACGCCGGTGGAACTCGTGAAGACGAAGGCCTGCGCGCCGACCGCGGCGGCCCAGGCGAGCGCCCGCTTCACGCCGACGTCGTAGGCCAGCGCATAGGCTTCCGGCCCGCCGCCTCCGGTGCTCGCGGCGTAGACGACGGCGTCAAACTGCTTCGGCAACAAAGCCCAATCACCGGCATAAAGGTCGAAGGCTTCCGCAGCGATGCCCTCTCCGCGCAGCTTGTCGCGCGAGGCCTCGGAGCGAACGACCCCGAGGACTTCGTGGCCGGCCGCCTTGGCCTGCCGGGCGAATTCGGCGCCGACGTATCCGCAACCGAGGATGGCGATCTTCATGGGCGGGCTTCCTTGGGAAGATGGGAAGCGACCCACTCGGCCGGCGTGGAGCCGGACTTAGCCGAAAGCAAGGCGAGGAGTTCGGCCGCGTCCGCGGCGGCCTGCTCCTGCGGCTCTGGCCCTTCGACACAGGCGCGCAGGCGGGCGGCGAGCGCGGCGGGTTCGCAGGCGCCTTGCAGGTATTCCGGCCAAGCCTGACGCTTGAGGAGGATGTTCGCGATACCGAGATGATCGACGCGACCCGCGATGAGGTAGCGGCCCATGATCCAGGTCAGCGGGTTGGCGCGATAGACGACGGCCCCCGGAATGCCGGCGAGCGCGACGGTCAACGACATGGTGCCCGAGCTGACCAACGCGGCGCAACCAGCCGCCGGCCCTTCGGAGACCGGGCGCAGATCGATGCCCTTGGCTTCCTCGCCATACTCGGCGAGCAGGCGATAAAGCTCCGCATGGACTTCGCCGCCGGTGTGCAGAACCAGCGCACGACGCTTCGGATGACTAAGACGGAAAAGCGCGAAGGCTTCGACCAGGGCCGGGAAGATCTTGCGTACGGGCTTGGGCCGGCTACCCGGCAGGAGTAATACGGGGCCATCCGGATCATGCCGCAGTCCCGGGATGTGCTCCTTCTCGGCGAACGGATGGCCGACGAAGCGCGCGTCGAGTCTGGTATCGGCGTAGCACGCGGGCTCGAACGGGAAGATCGTACCGACGGAGTCCAGGTCGCGCGCCATGGTGAAACGACGCTTGGGTTTCCACGCCCAGAGCTGCGGACTGACATATTGGATGACGGCGGTCCCGCCGAAACCCGCGCGGGATAGGCCGGCTTTGCGCAATTCGTTCGCGAGGCGGAGATTGAGCCCGGGATAGTCGACGAGCACCACGACCTTGGGCTTCCACTGCAGCGTCCAGTCCACCATCCGATTAAAGAGCCGGCGGTAGAAAGGGTAAGCGGACAGGATCTCCACGATGCCCACCGCGGAGAAGGTGGTCATATCGAAGAGCAGTTGGGCGCCGGCGGCGCGGAGCCGCGGACCGCCGAAGGCGGCGATGCGCAGGCCCGGGCGGGCCGCGAGGAGGTCCGCGACGACCTTCGCCGCATGCTGATCGCCGGAATGTTCACCGGCCACGACGAGGACGTCGACCTCGCCCCCGCGGGGCCGATCGAAGCTCGCCGGGATGGCCGGGAACGCGCTCATTTGCGCGCCATGCCGGCGCGGATCTGTTCGGTGATCTGGATGGCGACCGCCAGGGCGGTACGGCCGAGCTCGCCGCTGACCTTCGGGCTCTTGCGGTCGCGGACGCAGGCGGTGAACGAAGCCAGCTCGATGGCGAGGGGCTCGCCCTTCTCGATCGGGATCTCTTCCTTGGCGAAGCCGCCCTCGGCGGTCGGGTCGACGCGGACGGTGTGGCCCTTCTGGCCCATGAAGTCGATGGAGAGGTAGCCGCCGGTCTGGAAGACGCGGATCTCGCGGTTCTTCTTCAGCGAGACACGGCTGGCGCTGAGGTTGGCCACGCAGCCGTTCTTGAAGGCGATGCGGGCGTTGGCGATGTCCTCGGTCTTGGTCACGACCGAGACGCCGACGGCGTCGATGCGCTCGACCGGCGAGTTGGCGAGCTGAAGGACGATACCGATGTCGTGGATCATCAGGTCCAGCACGACGCCGACCTCGGTGCCGCGCGGCGTGAACGGGGCCAGGCGCTCGGCGGTGATATAACGGGCGTCGGTGACGGCCTGCTCGAGATAGGACATCACAGGGTTATAGTGCTCGATATGTCCGACCTGGACGATGCGGTCGGCCTTGGCGGCGGCGTCGAGGATCTGGGCAGCCTCCTCGAGGGTGACGCAGATCGGCTTCTCGATGAGGAGGTGCACGCCCTTGGCCAGCAACGGGAGCGCTACGGCGGCGTGATGGTTCGTCGGGACGACGACGCTGACGGCGTCGCAGTTCGCCGCCATCTCGTCGAGGGTAAGGAAACGGCGGCAGTCATGCTTGGCGCAGATCTCAGCCGCCCGGGCGTCGTTCGGCTCGAAGATGCCGGCGAGCTCGGCGCCGGGCAGGGTCGAATAGATGCGGGCGTGGTGCTGGCCGAGCGAACCCGTGCCGGCCACCCCGCAGCGGATGCGCGTAGCGGTCATGGCCCGAGACTCCCTCGGCCGAAGGCTTCCTTCAATCCGAAAACCCGCCGGCCTTGACCTCGAAACCGAGGGCGTCCTTCGCCCGCTTGACGCGGACGAGGCTGCCTTCGGGGATTTCGCCGGCGAGCATGGCCTTGGCGAGCGAGGTCTCGACCTCACGCTGGAGGTAGCGACGCAGGGGGCGCGCACCATAGACGGGGTCGAAGCCCTTCTCGGCGATCAGGGCCAGGGCGGCCTTGTCGAAATCGAGGCGGATGCGCTTGGCGGCGAGGCGGTCATTGAGGCCGCGGAGCATGATGGTCGCGATGGCGGCGACCTGCTCGGGCCCGAGGGGCTGGAAGAGCGCGATGTCGTCGATGCGGTTCAGGAACTCGGGGCGGAAGTGCGCGCGGAGGTCCGCCATGACGGATTCCCGGACGCTGTCCGTGAGGCCGAAGCCGGCCTGCTCGGCGATATGCCGGCTGCCGATGTTCGAGGTCATGATGAAGATCGCGTTACGGCAATCGACGGTGCGCCCTTGCGAATCGGTCAGCCGCCCGTCGTCCAGGACTTGGAGCAGGATGTTGAAGACTTCCGGGTGCGCCTTCTCGACCTCGTCCAGGAGGACGACGGCGTAAGGGTGGCGACGGAGGGCCTCGGTGAGCTGGCCGCCCTCCTCGTGGCCGACGTAGCCGGGAGGCGCGCCGACGAGGCGCGAGACGGCGTGCTTCTCCATATACTCCGACATATCGATGCGGATCATCGACTTCTCGCTGTCGAAGAGCTCGGTGGCGAGCGCCTTGGCCAGCTCGGTCTTGCCGACGCCGGTGGGGCCGAGGAAGAGGAAGGAGCCGACGGGGCGGCGAGGATCCTGCACGCCGGCGCGCGAGCGCTGGACGGCTTCGGCGACGACGCGCACGGCCTCATCCTGACCGACGACGCGGGCCTTGAGATTATCGGGCAGGCGGAGGATCTTCTGGCGCTCGCCTTCAAGGAGCTTGCTCACGGGCACGCCGGTCCAGCGGGCGACGACCTCGGCGACCTCTTCGGGCGTGACGGTCTCACGGAAGAGGCCGGTGGCCGACTTCGCGGAGCCCTCGAGCTTGGCGACATCCTTCTCGAGCTCGGGGATGGTGCCGTAGCGGAGCTTGGCGACTTCCTCCAGTTTGCCGGCGCGCTCGGCCTTGGCCATGTCGGCCTTGGCGTCCTCGAGCTGCGCACGGGAAGACCGGACCTTGGTCACCGCTTCCTTGTCGGCCACCCAGCGGGCGCGGAAGGCGGTCTGCTCCTCGCGGGCGGCGCCGAGTTCCTTGCGGAGCACGGCGAGCCGGGCCTTGGAGGCTTCGTCCTTCTCATTCTTCAAAGCGGATTCCTCGACCTCGAGCTGGAGCACGCGGCGGTTAAGGGCGTCAAGTTCCTGCGGCACGCTGTCGATCTCGGTACGGATCTGGGCGCAGGCCTCGTCGATGAGGTCGATGGCCTTGTCCGGCAGGAAGCGCGCGGTGATGTAACGGTCGGACAGCGTGGCCGCCTCGACGAGCGCGGCATCCTCGATGCGCACGCCGTGGTGGACCTCGAAGCGTTCCTTGAGGCCGCGCAGGATGGACACCGTGTCGGGCACGCTGGGCGGCTCGACCAGGACCTGCTGGAAGCGGCGTTCGAGCGCGGGATCCTTCTCCACGTGCTCGCGGAATTCCTTGAGGGTCGTGGCGCCGATGCAGTGCAGCTCACCGCGGGCCAGCATGGGCTTGAGGAGATTGGCGGCGTCCATCGCGCCGTCGGCCTTGCCGGCCCCGACGAGCGTATGCATCTCGTCGATGAAGAGCAGGATGCCCCCTTCGGCGGACTTCACTTCATTGAGGACGGCCTTGAGTCGCTCCTCGAACTCGCCGCGATACTTCGCGCCGGCCAAGAGCGAGCCCATGTCCAGGGAGAAGAGCGTCTTGTCGCGCAGGCTTTCGGGGACGTCGCCATTGACGATGCGCTGGGCGAGGCCCTCGACGACGGCGGTCTTGCCGACGCCGGGTTCGCCGATGAGCACGGGGTTGTTCTTGGTGCGGCGGGAAAGGATGCGGATGACGCGGCGGATCTCCTCGTCACGGCCGATGACGGGATCCATCTTGCCCGTGCGGGCGCGGGCGGTGAGGTCCTGCCCGTATTTGGAGAGGGCTTCGTAAGTGGCCTCGGGGTTGGCCGTAGTCACGCGCTGAGAACCGCGCACCGCCTGGAGCGCGGCGAGGATCGCCTTACGCTCGAAGCCGACCGCGGCGAACGCCGGACGAAGCGAGGGCGACTCGGCGAGCGCGAGCAGCACGTGCTCGGCCGACACGAAATCATCCTTCATCGTCTCGGCCTCGTCCTTGGCCTTGAGCAGGAGCGCGTGAGTCTCGGAAGAAAGGCCGGGCTGGCCCGCGGCCTGCGCGAGCTTGGGCAGGCGGGCGAGCTGGCCGGCGACGGCCGTGGCGAGGGCGGCCTCATCCTTGCCCGCGCGACGGAAGAGCGAGGAAGTCACGCCGCCTTCCTGCGTGAGCAGTCCGTGGAGAAGGTGCGCAGGTTCGAGCGCCGGGTTGCGACGCTGCATCGCCTCGCTCAGCGCCTGCTGGAGGGCTTCGGAGGTCTTTTCGGTCAGGTTGCCGTAGGGAGTGGACATGCCACCCTTCATGCACCGACCGTTCCAAAGTCGTTCCCTGATTAAAGGCTGAAACCGAGGTCTAACGCGGAGCAAGCGGGACACGCCAGCGACATCGAGTCCCGCGGGCGACGAGTTGTCGCTCCTTGCGTCAACCCCTAAAAGACCGGCGAAGGAGGACTCCCTTGTTGCCGAAGCCCTCCCCTCTTCGTTAGAAATCCGTCATGACGCACGATGCGGAGCTGGCGACCTTGGAGCGCCTCCTCGATGACCCTTCGCCGGTCGTCCGCCAAGCCGTGCTCGCGAAGCTCAAGGCCGCCGGCCTGCCGGGCGTGCTCTGGCTCGAAGGCCTGACCAAGGACGAGACCCTGGCCGCCCACGCCCGCCTGCTGCTCACCGACCTCCGCACCCCGGAAGCCGCCGCCCACTCGTTCCTCGCGCACATCCGCGACGCGCATTGCGACCTCGAAGAGGCCTGCCTCCTGCTGGAACGCGCCACCGATCCGTCGTTGGCCGACGACGCCTACTCCGCCGAACTCGATCGACTGGCCGAACGCACCCGTGAGCTCATCGCCGAACCGCTCGACGTCCGCGGGAAGTGCCGGCTGCTCTGCCGCGTGATCTTCGGCGAAGAAGGCTACCGCGGCGCCCAAGAGAGTTTCGCCATCCCAGCCTCTTCCCTGCTCTCGCAGGTGATCCGCAGCCGCCGCGGCATCCCGATCTCGCTCTGCCTGATCTTCCTGCTCGTCGCGCGTCGCCTTGGCCTGCCCGTCGAGCCGGTCGGGCTGCCCGGACGCTTCATGGTCGGCATCTTCCGTGGCCGCGAACCGCTCTACCTCGATTGCTACGAAGGCGGCGCCTTCCGCACGCGCGCGGAGGTCCAGCTCCTCCTGCTCGACAATCAGCTGCCCGCCGATGAGGCGTTCCTCCGTCCGGTGACCACGCACCAGACGCTCGCCCGCTGCTGCCGTAACCTCGTCTCGCAGTTCGAAGCGCAGGGCGACGACCGGAGTAGCCGCCTCTTCCTTACTTTCGTCCACGCCTTGGAACAGACCGATGAGCGCGCCTGACACCCTCACCCTGGCTTCGTTACGGACGACGGACTTCGCGCCCGGCCAGCTTGGCGTGCTCGGCGATCCGATCGCGCACTCGCTCAGCCCCGCGATGCACAACGCCGCCCTGGCGCAGCTCGCACCGGCGCACCCGCGCCTCGCCGGCGTGCGCTACCATCGCCTGCATGTCACCGCCGGTGAGCTGCCGGAGGCACTCACGCTCCTGCACGCCAAGGGCTTCGCCGGCGTGAACCTGACCGTCCCGCACAAGATCCAGGCGCTCACGCTCGTCGAGACGCTCTCACCCGAGGCCCGCCGCGCCGAGTCGGTGAACACGCTGGTGCGCGCGCCGACCGGCTGGGCCGGCCACACCACCGACGGCCAAGGCTTCCTCGAAGCCCTGCGCGAACGCACCGGCGGCACGACCAACGGCCGCCCGGTGATCCTACTCGGCTCCGGTGGCGCCGCCCGCGCCGTCGCCGCCGCTTGCCTCGACGACGGCTGCGCCTCGCTCTGCCTGCATAATCGCGATGTCGCCAAGGCCACCGACCTGGCCGCCACGCTCGCCGACCCGCGCGTGCGTGCCGCGGGACTCGCCGAGATCAAAGCCTCACCCGATGCGGTGATCGTCAACTGCACGACGCTCGGGCTGAAGCCGACGGACGCCTCGCCCTTCCCGGCCGAGCAACTCGCCGCCGGCCAGTTCGTCTTCGACACGACCTACGGCGCCGAACCCTCCCGCCTGCTCAAGGACGCCCGCGAGCGCGGCATCGCCGGCTGTGACGGACGTTCGATGCTCCGCTGGCAAGGCGCGCTCGCCTTCCGGCTCTGGAACGGCATGCTGCCACCTGACGCCCCGATGCGCGCCGCGCTCGGTGAATCCACCCTCTGACCATGACGCTCGCCGACCTCCGGAACTTCGCCCAGCTGCATCCCGGGTTCGCCGCGTTGACCGCCGGCGCCTTCGGTGCCTGCGTCGGCAGCTTCCTTAACGTCTGCATCCACCGCCTGCCCAAGGACGAATCGATCGTCACCCCGGGCTCGCACTGCGCGTGCGGTCAGCCGATACCCTTCTGGTATAATATCCCGCTCTTCGGCTGGCTCACGTTGCAGGGTCGCGCGAAGTGCTGCGGCGCAAGCATCTCCGTCCGCTATCCGCTGGTCGAATTGATCACCGCCCTGCTCTTCGTCGCCGCGTGGTCTTTCCTTCCTCCGGCCAAGGCCGCCGTCGCCTGCGTCTATCTCCCGCTGCTCGTGGTCCTCGCCGGTTGCGACCTCGATGATATGATGGTCCCTGACGCGCCCAACTTCGCGCTGGTCGGGACCGGCCTGATCGCCGCGCTGCTCGTGCCCTCGCTCCATGGCGAGACCGCCCACAGCATCGAGGCCGTGAATCGTTTCCGCGCCCTGATGGACGCCCTGCTGGGCATCGCCGCCGGGACCGCCCTAGTCTGGTGGATCCGGACCATCGGGACCGTCCTCGCCGGACGTGAGGCCATGGGCGAGGCGGACATTATCCTTTGTGCCGGGGTCGGCGCCTATTGCGGCTGGCAAGGGGCCGTTTTCTGCCTTTTCGGGGGGTCGGTGGTCGGGGTCGTGACCGCCCTGCCCGGCCTCATCCAGGCCAAATTCAAAGGGGAAGAATACGCCGGCGTGGTGCCTTTCGTGCCCAGCATGGCCGTGGCCGGGGCGGTCTGGTTCTTCCGCGGACCAGAGCTGGTCGCCCTCTGGCAGAACTGGGCGGCATCGTGAATGGTTCTGACTTGTCAGCCCCCTACCCCCCGCCAATCATCCGAACTCACCCCATTATGAAGCAGCTCGCCCTTGCTACCTTGATCGCTTCCGCCGCCATGGTCGGTTGCACGACGTACGACACCCCTTACCACGGCAAGAACGTGTCGATGGAGCCTTCCCACAACTTCCTCGGCCTCGTGAAGGTCGAATCCGGCTCCTATGGCCACTCCGACAAGGCCACCGTCGGCGTCAACATGAGCGAGTTCTACGGGCGTCGCATCACCTCTGGCGACCGCATCACGCTCTTCTGGGGCGCGGTCACCCTGACCGACTACTAAGTCGTCAACTATCCCTTGCAGAAGCCCCGATTTCGGGGCTTCTTCATTTACAGGCCATGAACGTCCCCGGAAGCAATGTCGCCCGCCATCTCCGGATCGCGGCTACCGACCGTCCGGAAGGTCTGGCCACGAAGTCGCCGATCAGCGTCAGCCCGACGGGTGAAGTCCGCCACGAGACCCGCACCTTCCGACATCTCGATCAGGAGAGCGACGCGGCCGCCGCGCACCTCGCTCAGGCCGGCCTCACCGCCGGGGACCGCGTGCTGCTGGCGGTACGGCCTGGTCACGACCTGATCGTCGGGATGTTCGCGCTGCTCAAACTCGGCGCCGTGCCGATCGCGATCGACCCCGGCATGGGCTGGTCGGCATTCCTGGACTGCGTCCGTCGCTCCCATCCGACCGCCCTCGTCGGCGTCCGCGCGGCCAGCCTGCTCAGCCGCCTGCCGCTTGCGGCCTTCCGCACCCTCCGCACCCGCGTGACCGTCGGCGGCTGCGCTTGGCGCCAAGCCCTCGCTTCTGTCTCAGCCACGCCTCGTCCGCTAGCCACGGTCGACCCCGACACGCTCGCGGCGATCCTCTTCACCTCCGGCTCGACGGGCGCCCCCAAGGGCGTCTGCTACACCCACGGGATGTTCGACGCGCAGATCGAATTGGTCCGCTCGACCTACGACATCCGCCCCGGCGAGACGGACATGGCGATGCTACCGCTGTTCGCGCTCTTCAACCCAGCCCTCGGCACGACGACGGTCACGCCGCTCCTCGATCCCTCCAAGCCGCTCGCCGCCGACCCCGCCCCGCTCGTGGCGGCGCTGATCGCGGAGAAGGTCACCTGCTCCTTCGGCTCGCCCGCGATCTGGGGCAAGGTCGCCGACCATTGCGAAGCGCGCGGACTGAAGCTGCCCGACCTGCGCCGCTTGCTCATCGCCGGCGCCCCGGTCTCGGGCGAACTGCTCGCGAAGCTCCGCGTCATCGCGCCGCGCTGCGAGACCCACACGCCTTACGGCGCGACGGAATGCCTGCCGGTCACGACCGTCGCGGCCGCCGAGCTCCTGGGCGAAGCCCGCCAGCGGGCCCTCCGCGGTCACGGTACCTGCGTCGGCCGTCCGGTCAGCGGCGTCGAGATCCGCGTGATCCGCGAGACGGACGGCGCGATCGCGACGTTGGCGGAAGCGACCCCTTGCGCCGTCGGCGAAATCGGCGAGATCATCGTGACGGGCCCGAGCGTGACGCGCACCTACGATAGCCTTCCCGAAGCCACCCGCGCGGCGAAGATCATCGACGGCAGCCGCGTCTGGCATCGCATGGGTGACCTCGGCACGCTCGACGCCGAGGGTCGGCTGTTCTTCTTCGGAAGGCGCGTGGAAAAGGTCCGCACCGCTGACGGCGACCTGCCGACCGAATCCGTCGAGCCCGCCTTCCGCCAACACCCGCAGGTCTTACGTTGCGCGCTCATCGGTCTCGGCGTCACCCCTTCCCAGGTCCCGGCACTGGTCGTCGAGCCTCGTGCCGGCGCCTTCCCGGCGGACGAAGCCACCCGCGCCCGCTTCATCGTCGAACTCCGTGAAGTCGCGAAAACCTGCCCGCTGGCCGAAAGCGTGAAGCACATCGTCTTCCAGCGCGCCCTGCCGGTCGACGTCCGGCACAACGCCAAGATCCACCGCCTCCAGCTCGCCAAAGAGTGGACCCGGCGCCTCGCCCGATGAACACCCCTCTCGTCCTCGTCACCGGCGGCGCCGGCTTCCTTGGCCAGGCGGTCGTGCGACGCTGCCTCGCCCGCGGCTATCGCGTCCGCATCCTCGGCCGAACGCCGCTGACCGGCGAACTCGCCAGCCGGGTCGAATTCGTCCGCGGCGACATCGGCGACCGCGCGACGGTCGACGCCGCGGTCAAAGGCTGCGACTACGTCTTCCACGTCGCGGCCAAGGCCGGCGTCTGGGGCCCTTGGGAAGATTACCTGCGCATCAACATCGACGGCACTTCGCACGTCGTCGACGCCTGCAAGGCCCACGGCGTCCGCGCACTGGTGCACACGAGCACCCCGAGCGTCGTCTTCAACGGCGAGGCCTTCCGCGGCGCCGACGAGTCCCTACCTTACGGAGACAACTGGCTCTGCGCCTATGCCGAGACCAAGGCGATCGCGGAGGAAGTCGCGCTCAAGGCAGCCTCGGAGCAGCTCAAGGTCTGCGCGCTCCGCCCGCACCTGATCTGGGGGCCAGGCGATCCGCACATCTTCCCGCGCGTCCTCGCCCGCGCCCGCTCCGGCAAGCTCCGCATCGTCGGCGACGGCGAAAACCAGGTCGACGTCACGCACGTCGACACCGCCGCCGACGCGCACCTCGGCGCCCTCGACGCGCTCCTCGCCGGCCGCGCCAACGGCAAGGCCTACTTCCTCTCGCAAGGCGAACCTGTGAAGCTCTGGGAGTTCATCAACCGCCTGCTCGTCGGCGCCGGCGAGAAACCCGTCACACGCCGGATCAGCCAGCGCGCGGCCTATTGGCTCGGCGCCTTGCTCGAAGGGGCGTGGACGCTTTTCCGCCTTAAGGGCGAACCGCCCATGACCCGCTTCGTCGCGGTCGAACTCGCGAAGGATCACTGGTTTGACGTTTCCGCTGCTCGGCGCGATCTCGGGCTGAAGCCCGCCGTCGAGACCTGGGCCGAACTGGACCGCCTCGCGGCCACCCTGCGCAGGAAGTGATGCGTTCGCTTGCCCCGCCCCGTTTTCACCGCATCCCTCTCACCCATGCCCGCCGACGGACTCCAGCCTGATAAGACGTTCATCGTCACGATGAAGACCTGGTTCGACCAGACCGACGGCCTCGGCATCCTCCATCACTCGCACTATGTGCTGCTCATGGAGCGGGCCCAGAAGACCATGTTCGTGGCGATGATGGGCAAGGACACGCTCGACCCGGCCGTCGCCCCCGACGTGTATGTCGTCGTCCGCGACATCGACCTGCACTACCACGCGCCCATCCGTCCGGAATGCGAAGTGAAGCTCATCATGAGCGTCCGCAAGGTCCGCGCCGCCGGCCTGACCGTGGACTTCGAGTTCCGCAGCGCCGACCTTTCCGTGCTGCACGCCAAGGCCTCCCGCACCGTCTGCCGCATGGACGGCGTCACGCATCAGCCCTCGGCCTGGAGCAACGAGTTCCGGGCGAAGCACGAAGCCCTTGTCAGGGCTTAAGTACGGATGACGCCCTCGGCCTCGAGTCCTTCACCCGTTGATCGACTCTGCCATCCGTCATCTGTCATCGATTCAGCCATCTGCCCTCGACTCAGTCCTCTACGCTGCGCGTAGCGCCCCGCAAATCCCACACGTCTTGCCGTCGCAGCCCCTCGCGGTGCAGTGCTCGCGGCCGTAGAAGATGATCCGGAGGTGAAGCTTGTTCCAGCTACCCTCCGGGAAGAGCCGCTTGAGGTCCTTTTCGACCTGCTCGACGGACTTGCCCGGGCTGAGTTTCCAGCGCTTCGCCAGACGATGGATATGGGTGTCGACGGGGAAGGCCGGGACGCCGAAGGCCTGCGCCATCACGACCGAAGCGGTCTTATGACCGACGCCGGGAAGCTCCTCGAGCTCCTCGAAGGTGCGCGGCACGACGCCGCCATGCTTCGCCATGAGCATCTTGCCGAGGCCGACGAGGGCCTTGGATTTCTGCGGAGCCAGTCCGAGCTGGCGGATGAGCGTCAGCACGCGGGCTTCGGTCATCGCCGCCATCTTGGCGGGCGTCCCCGCCTCGGCGAAGAGCGCCGGGGTGATCTCGTTGACCTTCTTGTCCGTGCACTGGGCCGAAAGTACGACCGCCACCAGGAGCGTGAAGGCGTCCGTGTGATCCAGCGGCACGGGCGTCTCGGGGTAGAGCTTCTCGAGCTCCTTGCCCACGTAGTCGGCTCGTTCCTGCTTGGTCATACACAGACCATGGGCGCCCCTCCGCCGATGGCAACGCGCCACGGGCCGAAGACTTATTCACAAGCCCTCAGAGAGGTTGCCAAACCTTATGCCGAAACCGTCATTCTCTAATACCCCCACCCTCCCTTGGTGGGCGGTTGCGACACCCGTTTCCTCCTTCAAAAACCATCGTCACTTCCATGGCCCAACTGCCCTACGATCCGTCCAAGATCTCCCGCGAACTCGCCCGCCATTACATCCCGGCGACCGAAGCCGATATTCAGGCCATGTTCGCCGCCGTCGGCTCGAAGGACTTCCCGGACATGTATGCGCACATCGACCGCGCGGTGCAGTTCGCCGGCCCGCAGGACCTCCCTGAGGAACTCGGCTATCAAGCCCTCGCGGACCGCATGGAAGACCTCTCGAAAAAGAACTCCGTCAAGACCGCCTTCCTCGGCGACGGCCTGCAGGTCTACCGCACGCATGAGATCGTCGGTCACGTCTGCTCGATCCGCAACCTCACGACCTCCTACACGCCTTACCAGCCCGAGCGCTCGCAGGGCACGCTGATCACGCACTGGATCTACCAGTCCACGCTCGCCCAGCTGACCGGCTTCGAAGCTGTCAACTCCTCCCTCTACGAGCGCGCCAGCGCGCTCTTCGAAGCCGCCGTCTGCGCCGTGCGCATGGGCGACGCCGAAGCCAACACCGTGCTCGTCGCGGGCAACCTGATGCCGGCCGACCTCGAAGTCCTGCGTACGCACGTCGCCGACACCTCGGTGAAGTTGGAATTCCTCGCCCCTGAGGACGCCACCGGCCGCCTCTCCGCCGCCGGCATCGCCGCCGCGGCCGCCCGCCTCGGCAAGCAGCTCGCCGCCGTCATCTTCCCGCAGGTCAACGCCCTCGGCCTGCTCGAGGACGTCGACGCGCTGACCGATGCGTGCGCCGACGCCGGCGTGAAGTCCATCGCGGTGATCGACCCGATGCTCCTCGCCACCGGTGGCCTCAAGGCTCCGGCGCAGTATGGCCAGAAAGGCGCCGACATCCTCGTCGGCGAAGGTCAGCACCTCGCCATCGGCGCCAACTTCGGCGGCCCCGGACTCGGCATCTTCGCCGTCCGCCACCACGCCGACAAGAAGAACGAAGTCCGCGAGACCCCGGGACGTTTCGTCGGCAAGGCCAAGGACAACGCCGGCCGTGATTGCATCGTGATGGTGATGTCCACCCGCGAGCAGCACATCCGCAAGGACAAGGCCACGTCCAACATCTGCTCCAACCAGGCCTTCATCGCCACGATCGCCGGCGCGGCCATCCTCGCCCGCGGCGAAGCCGGCATGGCCGCCAGCTGCGTCGCCGGTCGCGACCAGGCCCGCCGCGCCGCCACCAAGCTCCACAACATCCCGGGCCTCAAGGTCTGCTACGCCGACCAGGCTTTCTGGAACGAGTTCAGCCTGATGCTGCCCGAGCCCGCCGCCGCCGTCATCGCCAAGGGTCGCGCCGCCGGCCTGCACGTGGGCGTCGACATCACCGGCCGCACTCCCTGCAATTGCTCGCTGCTCAAGGTCTCCTTCAGCGACCTGCAGACCGCCGCCGACACCGACAAGCTCGTCGCGTTCTTCGAAGGCCTCTACGGCAAGTCGGCCGGCACGAAGGCCCTCGCCGAAGTCCCCGCCGCCCTGCTCCGCCAAGGCGCCGTCGGTCTGCCCTCCTTCCCGCTCTCCGAACTCAAGGCCTACTACTCGAAGCTCGGTGAACTCAACGTCTCGCCCGACACCGGCTGCTTCCCGCTCGGTTCGTGCACGATGAAGTATAACCCGCACATCAACGACTGGGCCGCGGGCCTGCCGGGCTTCACCGGCCTGCACCCGCAGGCGCCCGCCGAAGACGCGCAGGGCTCGCTCGAGCTCCTCTGGCAGATCCAGGAATGGCTCCGCAAGATCACCGGCCTCGCCGGACTCACCACCCAGCCCGTCGCCGGCGCCCAGGGTGAACTCGTCGGACTCAAACTCTTCCAGGCCTACCACCGCCACCACGGCCAGCACCGTGACATCATCCTCATCCCGACGACCGCCCACGGCACGAACTTCGCCACGGCCACCACCGCCGGCTACGCCACCAAGCGCAACCCCGATGGCTCGCCTTCGGGCATCGTGCTCCTGAAGTCCGCCCCCGACGGCCGCGTCGACCAGACCGACTTCGCCGCGAAGATCGCCGAGTTCGGTCCGCGGATCGCGGGCATGATGGTGACCAACCCGAACACCTCGGGCGTCTTCGAGACCGACTTCCAGAAGATGGCGACGGAGATCCACCGTGTCGGCGGACTCGTCTACATGGACGGCGCCAACATGAACGCTATCGCCGGCTGGGTGAACCTCGGCGCCCTCGGCGTCGACGCGGTCCATAACAACCTGCACAAGACCTGGACCGTCCCGCACGGCGGCGGCGGCC
>Ga0209358_10000628_pt1 | contig 30238 bp, 28 predicted proteins | sample LauGreFa1BDMLBSN_2_FD_187574 | JGI IMG/M metagenome (GOLD analysis project Ga0209358, IMG submission 187574) | Freshwater lake microbial communities from Lake Michigan, USA - Fa13.BD.MLB.SN (SPAdes) (version 2) | ecosystem: Environmental > Aquatic > Freshwater > Lake | place: Lake Michigan, USA...
CTATCAGACCATGGACGTGTTAGACGCCATGCAAAAAGATTCGGGTATTACCATTAAAGAATTACGTGTAGATGGTGGTGCTACTGCCAATAATATGCTCATGCAATTTCAATCAGATATTTTGCACACAAAAGTTATTAGACCAACTATTACAGAAACAACGGCACTGGGCGCTGCTTATTTAGCGGGGCTTGCGGTGGGTTACTGGAACTCGTTAGAGGATATTAGCGCGCAGTGGCAAATAGAAAAAGTATTTGAGCCAGCGCAAACGCATGATGCAACAAATGCACTTATTAAGGGATGGAAAAAAGCTATTAACGGCGCGGGCGCAGCCACTGATCAGGATTGAGCGGTACACCACGCTCGTTATTGATGGTAAAAATAATACTACCCTCCCCATCAATACTTTTACCTGAGCGGCCTAACATAGACCCTGCTTTAACCTCTTTACCTACACTCACACTAGCGCTAGAAAGTTGTTGGTACACCGTAAAATATTTACCATGACGCACCATTACAACCTGGTCGCCATTTACTTCTCCTACATAAGATACTTCTCCGTCGGCAATTGATTTTACTGCAGAACCTTCTGGTAATGCAATATGAATACCATCCGAATTTTGCTTAAGCTTGGTACCAGGCACAGTGGATACACCAAATTCAATAAACACATTTCCACGGTCTACAGGCCAAGGTAAACGTCCTCTGTTTTGCTCAAAATGCATAGAAGTTTCACGGCCTTCTTCGGTAGATTCAAATGGAGAATATGGACGCGAACCTGCTTTAGCAAGTACTATGGGCTCATTATTTTTAGCGCTATTTGCAGCAGTATTATTTTTTGCCGAATTATCCGATGCATTATTTTTTGCACTAGATGCTGCCGCATTTTTTTTGGCGTCATCAATGGCTTTTTGTTTTGCAATCCGGTCTTTACGAGCGGCTTCATCAATTTCTCTTTTAATAATGGCCATTACCGCCTGCTGCATGCGCACACGCTGCTTCTCTTTGTCTTTAATTTGTTTGGCAATTACAGACTCCTGCCCTTTTAACTGCGCCACTACTTTATCCTGCGCTTTTTTATCTTCTTGTAAAACTTTTAACTGCTCACTTTGCGCGGTAAGTGTAACCATACGCTCTTTTTTATTAGAGTTGAGTACGTCTACTTTTTGCGTAAGCATGGTTCGCGATTGCGAAATGGCAATGGCCTGCGTTTCTCTATTTTGTCTGTAACTTTTTAAATAAGCCATACGCTTAACGGCGTCATTAAAATTACGCGCCGAAAATAAAAAGTTTAAATACTCATAACTGCCCCTGCTTTTGTAAGCAAAAACAATACTCTTGGCGTATTTTAATTTAAGGGTATCTAGTTCTTTACGAAGACGGTAAATATCCATTTCATTTAAGTAAATAGTATTGTCCAGTTCGTTAATTTGATTGTTGATGCCACGCACCAGCTCTTCACGCTTGGCTACTTTGCGCTTAATAAGTGCCAGTTCGTTTAAAGAAAGCTTTTTATTTTTTTGCGTTTCAGACAACTGTCTGTTTAAATCAGATAGTTCCTTTTTAAGCTCCTGCTCCTTTTTTTGCAGCTCTTCGCGGGACTGTTGAGCCGTTGCGCCTACCACAGTCATTAAAAAAAGCACTAAAAAAACAAAGCGTTGCAGGGTCATTAGCATAGAGTTTAACAGGTCCAATTACTTATTAACGGCAAAATGAGCCAGAAATTACTTTTTCTTATAATTTTTAGGGATTTCGAACGAATATTTGATAGGATCGTCGATTGAGAACTCCTTAAAATCTAAAAAGATGTCCAGTTTAGACTTCTCCGACATTGAAATTTTACGGTCGGTTGCAAAGGAGTAATTGCCCAAAGGCTGAAAATTACCATAGGAAATATCGCAGGTACGGTTGCGTAACGCATTTACGTCGTTGAATTTTGAAAACAAAATACGCTGGGTAGCATTGTCAATATTAATGAGGTTTTTAAACAAATCGCCTACCATGGTTATCAGTAGTTGATTGTCATTGGCTTTGTAAGAAACCAGGTTGTTGCTAAAAAATATAGGGTTACCAATAAGGAGGTCTTGTAAAGACATAAAATCGAAAGGAATTTCAGTTACCTCTTGTAAATAAGCAATCGATCTTTTAGTAACCGACTTGTCTCCTACTTTTTGTACCAGCACCACACTATCTCTTGTAACCCTTGCCTGTAGGCCTTCTGCAGCGATTCCTAAAAAAGTACCTTTAACGCGAATAAGAATTAGCGAGTCTTTTACCATGCTTAAATACACGGTGTAGTTGTCCTTTTTTTCGGCACCCTCGTAGTCTACTTTTATTTTAGCATTAAAGGTTTTAAAATTAATTTTTTGCTGTCCTACTTTGCCCATAATCTCACGCACAATAGCGCCAGAATCAATAACCGGAATGGTATTTACAACCACTACTTGTGCGGTATCTTTTTTTGACAATGCTTCCTGAATACCTTCTACTTTTTTTACTGTTCCGCAAGCGGCAACGAGTAAGACAGTAGCAATAATTCCCAATAATTTTATTTTCATGTAGTTGATGTGTCTGATAAATTTATTTTCCGGTACTTCCAAAGCCACCAGCACCTCTGCTCGTAGGCGTTAGTGCGGTTGCAGGCTCCCAGCTAATTTGTGTAACGGGTGCAATTACCATTTGCGCAATGCGGTCACCAGCTTTAATAACCTGCATTTCGTTTGATAAATTAATTAAGATTACGCCTATTTCCCCTCTATAATCGGCATCGATGGTTCCTGGCGAATTTAAACAGGTAATACCCTGCTTTAATGCCAGACCACTGCGCGGACGTATTTGAGCCTCATAACCAGTAGGTAGTTCAATAAATAATCCGGTAGGAATGAGCTTACGTTCAAGTGGCTCCAACACCACCGATTCGTGGATATGAGCGCACAAGTCCATGCCCGCAGAGCCCTCGGTTGCGTATGCTGGAAGCGGGTTACCCGACTCGTTTACAATTTTTACAACCACTGGAAATTGAGCTGTGCTTTGGGGCATAAATTACAATTAGGACACAAAGGTACAGGAAGGCTTCAAAAAAAAGGGTTAAAATGGGCCCGGTTGGTTATTTTTGACTATAATTGGCATGAATATGAAGTATTTTAAATATAAACACTTATTAACATTAGTAGGCGGCATACTCATACTTTTTACCAGTTGCACCAAAGACCTTACCGATGTTACGGTTGTTTATGAAAACAATTTTAACAATGGCGACCCCAAAGGGATTGTAACAGCCGGCTGGTTAAGCGATTTTGCTTTTGGTATTTTCCCTTTTAATAAAATCACCAATTACAAAAACTTAAAAATGTTGGGGGTATTTAACAATACCCGAATAGACCTACATGTAGATAAAATTCCAGAGCACGCAATTATAAAAGTAGAATTTGATTTGTATTTGCATGACAACTGGAAAAACGAATTGTGGTTGATGTCATTTGATGGTCAAAACAGATTACTCACCGGATTTTCAAACGACAGTAATACCCCTCAGGCATACCCAAACTGGTTAAACTCGGGGCCTACATTTCCAGCCGGCAACCACGCGCAAGAAATTTATTTGCCGGGTGTTTGTAGTTTAAAAGATAATAAAAGAGGAACAAGTAAATACAAGATTGTGCATACGATGCAGCACCAATCAAAAACTTTTCACTTATCCTTAAGTGATGCAGGTGCAGTTAAAAATGATACATGCACTAGAAGTTGGGCCATCGATAATTTAAAAGTCTCTGCCCTTAAAAACTAGTGGTGCATGAGAAAAAATATCGTCTATAATATATTACTCTCGTTATCGAATATATTATTTCCACTTGTTAGCTTCCCTTATGCTGCAAGAATATTAGGGCCAAACGGTATTGGTGAGGCACAATTTATATTTTCATACGCACAGTATTTTGCCCTATTTGCCGCATTAGGTATTCCTGTCTATGGCATCAAAGAAATTGCAAAAGCAAACAACGATTCAGTAGCTACAAAATCTACTTTTCTTTCTTTAACTACCCTTTTTATTATCACAAGTTTTATAGCCAGTACCTTATACCTAGCAAGCATTTTACTTATTCCCTATTTTGAGGCACAACAAAATATTTATATCATTGCTGGCATACTAGTATTATTTAGTTTCACTTACACAGACTGGTATTACGCTGGAAAAGGCGCTTTTAAAACCATCACCTTAAGATCGGTAATTGTTAAAGCATTGGCGCTCGGACTTTTATATCTATTTGTTAAAACTCCTTCCGATTTATACAACTACTTAGGGATTTTAATTTTTACTATACTAGGTAACCAGGTCTATAGTTTTATAGTTATTTTTTACGAACACAAAGGAGTTCCCTATCAATTAGCGTTTTCAAAACATATAAAACCACTGCTATTTATTTTTGGGGCCACTGCAGCATCTAGCATGTACACCATTTTGGATACGGTGCTTCTAGGCTTTTTGTCCAATGCTACTGCCGTTGGCTATTACACTGCAGCTATTAAGTTTATTAAATTAACGCTTCCATTGGTAACATCTGTGGGAGCCGTATTTATCCCTGTTTTATCAAAACATTTTGCAGAAAAAGATTATGCATCGGTTCAAAAAAACTTAAACGCATCATTTTATTTTATTGTAGCCTTAACCATACCCTTAACCATTGGCACTATACTTATTGCGCCAGAAATCATTACTATATTTTCTGGGGAAAAATTTGGAAACAGTATTTTACCCATGCAAATCATGTCGATACTGCCGCTTATCATTGGCTTTGGGCACTTATTTGCGTTTCAAATACTCATTCCATCAGACAAGTCCAAAGAAGTGTTTATTGCAATGATTGCGGGCTTAATTATTAGTGTTGCGCTCAATTTTATTTTAACGCCTCTCTATCAAGAAGTTGGCGCTTCTATCATTTGCGTAATTACTGAAATAACTGTTACGGTTTTTTACTTTTATTACACCCGTAAATTATTTTCTTTTGGGTACCCTTGGAAGTTTTTAATGCAATCGTTTGTCGCCTGCGCCACATTTATTCCAATTGCAATGGTCTGTAAATTAGTTACGCAAGACATATATATCTATACAGGTCTTTGCATTACTAGTTGTGCAGCAGTATACATTGCCATCCAACTCTTTGTATTTAAACATACATTTTTAACCTCCTATTTTAGACCCACAAAAACGATAGGAGATGCTTAGTAGTAATACACCGTCAATAGCCGTTTTAATGGCCACCTATAATGGTGCACAATATCTTAATGAGCAAATTGATTCAATTCTAAATCAATCACTACCCCCAACAACAATTATCGTTTCTGATGACGGATCCGACGATGGCACTATCACTATATTAGAAAAATATGCAGCTGTAGAAAAAATAAAGTTTATTAAAAACGATACCAGACGTGGGGTTGTTGGCAATTTTATAAACTGCTTACACCAACTCCCTGCAGGTTATTATTTTGCTTTATCAGACCAGGATGATATATGGCATCCAAGCAAATTAGAGGAAAGCTTTCATGCACTTCAAAAAATAGAACATAAAGATCAACCTTGCATGGTATATAGTGACCTTTGTTTAATTGATGCGCAAAAAAATATCATAAACAGGTCTTTTAGAAATGAATTAGGGCACCACAAATACAAACACTGTTTAGAAACTTTATTGTTTGGAAATTTTGTACTAGGCTGCACTACACTTTGCAACTACTCACTAAAAGATTATATCATTGGTATGCCTATACATCCAAGTTTCAATCATGACGCATGGATGGCGCTGGTTTCTTACACTTTTGGTCAAACCTACAGTATTGACAAGGCTCTCGTGGACTATAGACAACACAGTAGCAACGTTACTATTAGGACCCACAACAAAAAAACAGTCCTAAATAGATATATAAATCATGCAAAACAATTATTATCAAAGAATGATTTTTTAGAAGATCGTTTTCCGATTGTTGATTTATTTTATAGCCAGTATAAAAGCAGCATGACTCCCCAAAAACGCATGCATTTTGAAGATTTTTTAGCGCTCCAAAATAAAAGTTACCTGTCAAAAAAAATAGCCTTCGAAACCGCATTTTATAAACATTGGACAAACCGGTTTTCATGAAAACACTGATACTATCCATACAAAAAGGAGGACTTGGCGACCATTTGTTTTATAGTCATTTGCCACGCATTGCCAAACAATACGGCGGCTTTAATCAGGTATTTATTTCTAACGATTCTATTTTTAGAAACCCGGATACAAAAAAATTGGTTTGGGAATTAAACCCTTACCTTGACGGATTCACCAACGACCCTGGCTTTTTTTATTTTTCAGAAAATATACAAGACGGCGAAAATTTACTGGATCATTTAATGCTTGCGTACGGACTAGATGATCATAAAAGAAACCACGATCCAGAAATTTATTACAAGCCTATGCTTGTGGAGTCTCTTATAGATAAAACCATTTACGATCCTAATTATATCTCCTATACGGGCGATATTAAATATCAGGCTACCATACAAAACTGGTTTGATCAAAATAATATAACGCCAAACGCACAAATGAAAGTTTTAGGAGGTAGATCAATTAGCATCAACTGCACTAATACCCTATCAACACCCGATATTTTTAAATTTTGCGACCTACTCTATTCCGCTAAAGCCATTTACTGTTTAAGCACCGGCACAGGAACACTTGCGGCTGCCCTTCAAAAACCAGTAACGGTGCTGTATGGCGAGGGCTTACAAAAAGCATACAGGCATTCAGGATTACACAGTTATATAAGTGTTGGAAGCGATTTTACCCTACTGGACCGTACTAAAAAGTGGCTCACAAAGCAGTTAGGCCATGTTATGCAGCTAGGCAAAAAATAAAGGCCCGCTTGAGCGGATTTTTTTAAATTGCACCCTATGTTTGTTTTGCCACTCATTTATTGTACAGCCTTTTTTGCGGCAATTCATGCACTTTATAAAAAAAGGGACCAAGGCATCTTTTTATTTATTGTTTTTGGCCTCCCTATTTACTCCATTTCACTCTCTATATCTTATTTATACGGATTAGAAAAACTCATTCCTGTTTTTCAGTTATTTAAAGAAATAAGCATTGTTGCTTTTTTACTCTATGCTATTTCGCAATTAAAATCGGATAATAACTGGACCCCTATCGATAAATTAATGTTTTCATTTTTGTGCGTTAATTTACTTTACGCATTACTACCCATTGGTACGTATAGTTTTTTTGAAAAACTATTGGCTTTAAAAAGTTTAAGTTTTTTCCCGCTTGTTTATTTTACCGGACGCCTCCTTAATAAAGATCATATTCATTTGCACTGGGTGTATACACTTATTGGTGTGCTCACCATTGCGGTGGCGAGTGTATTAGCCATTGAAGTACTTACCTACACGCATATACAATCAGTTAGCGGTTACGCTAGTTTTAACGAACATTTTTTTGATCAAAACCCATCTGGCTCATATGGCCTTACTTGGACTTTTGAAATTGAAAATGGCATGAAACGCTTTGCTAGCTTATTTTCTACCCCACTAGAACTTGCTGCCGCTTCACTTATTGCACTTGCTGCCGCAGCGGCACTTGTTACCACCAGTGACAATAAAATAAACCTAAATAAATTTACAGCAGCTGCATTAGCCGCAAGTATGTTTTGCGTGAGCTTTGCACTTTCAAGGGCTTCGTTTGCGAGTTACTGCATTATGATATATGTGTATGCTGTTGTTACCAAAAAGAAGCTACTCTTGCAACTCATTCATACGGCAGCACTTGCTGCGGGTGGTGTACTGCTTTTAATTTCTTTTAATAACGATTTTGTAGATTTTATTATCAACTCCATCACGTTTACCAATGCATCAAGTGTGGGTCACTTAATTGAGTGGGCCAATGGACTAGAATCAATGATTAAAAATCCACTAGGTATTGGACTTGGTAATGCAGGGCGGGTATCTGGGTTTTCGGGTTATAATGTGGGGGGTGAAAACCAGTTTATTATTATTGGGGTGCAAACCGGCATTGTAACGGCTGGTATTTATATTGCCACGTACATTATGGTGATGCGTAAGGCCTTGCAGCTTTTTAAATCCCAAACAGGCAAAATTAGAAGGCTTGCCTTATTTATATTTTTGGTAAAAGTGGGTATGCTCATTCCACTTTTTACTTCGGAGGCAGAATCCTACATTTACATCAGTTATATAACTTGGATATTAACGGGTTTACTTATAAATATGAGTAGCAAACTAGAACCATCCATCAAATAAGGTAGCAAGAGATGAGCGTATTTAAATTATTTGTAAACCACAACAAAAAGGATTCTTTTGTTAACCGAATACGGAAAAAAAGATTTGCCAGCCAACAAAAGCTCATCGAATCTTTACTAGAACACAAACCTTCCATAAAAATATTAGACATTGGTGGCGAACTGGATTTTTGGCGTCATATGGGATGGAATAACGACCGCTGCACCATTTACTTATTAAATTTAGAAGACCGCACCCCTACTAATGCACCTGACACCAAAGGTTTTGTTTGGGTTACCGGAAATGCACTCGCACTCCCTTACCAGGCTGGTGAATTTGATTTAATTTTTTCCAATTCGGTGATTGAACATGTAGGTAGTTACCAAAATCAAGCGCTTTTTGCATCAGAAGTTAACCGCGTGTGCAGTAAATATATGATTCAAACACCTAGCTTGTGGTTTCCATTAGAGCCACACAGTTTACTTCCATTATTTCAGTTTATACCGCACCCGGTAAGAGCTGTGTTAATAATGCTTTTTAACATCAACTATTTCCCAAAACAAAAAACATACAAGGCCGCACTTGAAATGTCAAAGTCTACACTGATGTTTTCAAAAAATAGATTTCAGCAAATATTTCCGGAGGCTACCATTGAGGTAGAAACATTATTTGGGATTCCAAAATCATACACTGCTATAAAAATGTAATTCTTATATGCAGCAAAAAAAACGAATTATAGGCATTGATACCCGCGATTTAAAAATTGCTAAAACGGGTGCGCACACCTATTTGAGTGAGCTTTGCAAAACCATCCAAAACAATCAAGCGGACTTACAATTTGAGTACGTTTTTTTAGATACGCGCATACCAATTTATACGGGCACTAATAAAATAGGCAAGTTATGGGAGCAGCTTAATTACTTGATTTGGAAGCAAATAACATTACCCATTAAGGCCTGGCAAAAAGGCTGTAGCCTTGTTTTTTGTACCGATTATTTTGTACCATACATACATGTAGGCTTTACCACGGTTCCGGTTTTTCATGATGCATTTATTTGGGAATACCCAAGCCATTACAATAGATATTGGCTTGGTTTATTTAAAACCTTTGGCGTAAGTGCAGCTAAAAAAGCAAGCGCTGTAGTTACGGTTACTAGTTATGCCAAAAATCAAATTGCAAAACATTCGGGCATTGATGCTACTAACATTGTTCCTATACATATTGGACCTAAATCGAGTATTGCGGAACCACAACAAAACACAGCAATAAATAACTACGAGCACCTACTCAATAAAAAATACATCCTACACGTTGGTACCATCGAAAAAAGAAAAAATCTTTCTATATTAATAGCGGCGTTTGAACTGCTTTTACAAAATAACCCACAAGAAATTTACTTAGTTATTGTAGGACAAAAAAGTAATAAACCAACGCTACAAGATGATGCAATTTTTGAAATGGTAGCCGCTTCAAGTATGTTAAAAGAGCGCGTTGTATTTACGGGTTATTTATCTGATGGTGAAACGGCAACATTATACAAACACGCAGCGCTCTATGTTTTTCCATCCATTAATGAAGGTTTTGGCATTCCCATATTAGAAGCCTTTGCGCATAAAGTGCCAGTGCTTGCCACTAACAATAGTTGCTTACCAGAAGTTTCCGGTAATGCAGCCATTTGTTTTGACCCTTATAACGCAAATGCGTTAAGTAAATTAATAGCACAAACACTAAACGATCCGGCACTGATACAATCATTACAACAAAAGGGTACGGAGCGTCTTGCGCATTTTAGTTGGAGGAAAACGCTGGATGCGTTGGAGGCCGTATTTGAGCGCAGTATTGATTATTAAAGTTTACCTATATTTACTGCAAATTTTTAAGCATAGGCCCTTTAGCACACATACAATCACGTTTTACAGGCTCGTGGAAAAAGAGAGATCTTTTTATTACGCTCTTGCGTCTTTTTATTTTTGCATTAAAAGGTAGTTTCGAACGTTTAAGTTTTAAAAAATCGAGTGGGCTTGTACTGGTTGGTAAAAATGCATCTATCAGATACGCGCATTATTTAAGTGCCGGTAAAGATTTAATTATTGAAGATGGTGCCGAAATTAACTGCTTAAGCAAACAAGGCATTGTACTTGGCAACCGCGTTACGATCGGTAAAAATGCCATTATCAGACCTTCTAATATTTATGGTGGAGCCATTGGCGAGGGATTAATTGTTGGAGACAATTCTAATATTGGACCAGGCGCTTATATTGGTTGCTCTGGACTAATTACCATTGGAAACAATGTAATGATGTCGCCGGGTGTAAGCATTTTTGCAGAGAATCATAATTTTTCCGACACAAATATTCCAATGAAAGACCAAGGTGTTACTGTTTCATTTGTTGTAATCGAAGATGATTGTTGGATCGCTTCTAACAGCACTATTTTAGCAGGTGTTACTATTGGCAAAGGATCGGTGGTGGCAGCAGGATCAGTAGTTACTAAAAATGTACCGCCTTATAGTGTGGTAGCGGGTTCTCCGGCTAATATTATTAAATCAAGAAATTAATAAAGGAAATTCTTGTCTGGCTTTTTCTAAATTTTGATGTGTTCCAATATCAATTAGGTAATCATTAATTTTATAGCCACTCATTTTATTAACGAGTAGCGGAAGTACATCAAAGCCAATATCGGCGGGTGTTTTAGCAGGATCTATTAAACTAATTATTTCGGGAGACGCTACATACAATCCAGCATTGGCTAAATTAGAAGTAGGATTAGCAGGCTTTTCTACAAAGCTCGTAATTGTAGCATTGGTATTTAATGCAACAATACCGCAACCTGTTGGGTTATTGGTTTCAAATAAAGCCATGGTAAATGCATGTGGTTGCTTTACATGAAAATTATACAAATTAGACAAGCTGGTATTGGTTAAATTATCAGCGTAAATAATAAAAAACGCTTTTTGATCCTGTATAAAATTTTTATTGGCGCGTAATGTTCCAGCACTACCTAATAGTTCAGGCTCGTACGCATAGGTTACTTTAATATTGGTATCAAGTGCATTTACATGCGCCATTACCATATCTGGTAAGTGATGTAAATTAATAAGCACTTCTGTTACGCCTGCTTTTTGCATCGATTCAAACCACCAATTAATAAGTGGCTTACCCGCAATAGGTACCAGGCATTTAGGAAGCGTAAGTGTTATAGGATGTAAACGAGTACCAAGCCCGGCGGTTAATAAAAATGCTTTCATAGCTTGCGGGTTGTTATGTTAAGGGTTCTTATTTTACGTTTAATAAAATACGGGACCCTGCAGGATCAAAAGTATAAGTAAGCTCTTTGTATGCGCTCATGGCTGTTCTAAAATTTTCTTGGTGTTGGAGTGGAACATAACTCATTAAAAATCCACCCCCACCTGCACCAGCAATTTTACAACCTGTGGCACCATTTGCAAGCGCTACGGCTACCATCTCATTAATGTGCGGGTTACTAACTGCAGATGCTAACTTTTTTTTGTTCTCCCAATTGATAGCGAGTAAATTACCTAATACTTCAAACTGCTTGTTGTTAAAAGCCGTTTCTAATTCATTTACTAGGCCTGCAATTGTTTTTAACTCTTCAATTTTATTAGAAATATTATTGGATTGTTCTTCAAGTACACTCTCTGCTTTACGCATAACACTAGTGTTGTGCAAAATAACGGATGCTTGTAATTTATTTTTATCGGAATCAGAAAGTGATAGGTCTGTAACTGTTACCGAATGATTGGCGTTAAACTCGATTTTTTTTATGCCACCGTATGCCGCAATGTACTGGTCTTGTTTACCAATGGGCTTTTTGAGCATATCAATTTCAATAATGCACGCTTCGTTGGCAATTTGCTCACTACTTACCTGCATCCCTTTAAAATGATACAAAGCATTTAAAAGCCCAACGGTTAAAACCGACGAAGAACCAAGCCCAGAGCCCTTTGCCGTAATATCGGCGAGGGTAATAATTTCAATCCCTTTTTGAATACCTACATGCTGCAGCGCTGCTTTAATAATATCATGTTTGATATCTGCAACATTTTCTACAATTTCATTTTCGGTGTAATGGAGTACAATTAAATCATCAAATCTTTTTTTGACAATCACATAAATGTATTTGTCGATGGTTGCAGAAATTACCTGCCCTTTATTTGCTATGTAAAAAGAAGCAAAATCGGTACCACCGCCAACAAAACTTAAACGCAAAGGAGTTTGTGAAACAACCATAGTAACTAATTAATAACGCGGATTGTTTCTCCACGCATACACTGATGTAATAATATCTTGTAAATTATAACTTGGCTCCCAACCTAGTTGCTCTTTTGCTTTATGGGCAAGTGCAATTAATGATGGTGGATCACCAGGTCTTTCCTTTACAATGCTAAAGTTAACTTTTTGGCCCAATACCTTCTCCGTTTCTTCAATTATTTCAAGTACCGAATAGCCGGCGTTGGTGCCTAAATTAAATATCTGATTGGTTACTGTACCCAGTTTAGCAAGTGCTAATTCGTGAGCGCGTGCAATATCACTCACGTGGATATAATCACGAACACCGGTGCCATCGGGGGTAGGAAACTGATTGCCAAATACTTTTATCTCGTCTCTTTTACCAAGGGCGGTATCAATTACTAACGGAATCAGATGTGATTCATACCCGCGCGATTCGCCATTGTTAGCTGTTGCGCCTGCGGCGCAAAAATACCTGAATATAATATACTCGAGCCCATGGGCTGCGGCGGTGTCGGCTATAATTTGTTCATCAAAAAGTTTAGACCAACCGTATGGGTTAACGGGCTTCAAAATGTCTGTTTCAATTATAGTATTGTTTACGGGGATTCCATACACAGCAGCAGTAGAAGAAAACAAAATAGATTTAACCGAGTACTGCTTCATTTTTTTTAAAAGCGCAATGGTGCCGGTAACATTATTTTGATAATATGGTAGTGGATGAACAACAGAATCAGGCACATTAGCAGAAGCTGCTAAATGAATAACCGTTGTAATGTTATGCGTTGTAAAAATGGTATCTAAAATAGTTTCATCAGAAAAATTAGCGGCGTAAAAAGTAGCGCCATCAGGTACGGCTTCTTTTTTTCCATCACGTAAATCATCAATTACTACAAGGCTGTAACCCAGTGTTTGCAGGTGTTCGCCAACAACGCTGCCTATATAACCTGCGCCACCTGTAATGAGTATTTCCATGGTGTATTAAATGCCGCTTGCCTTTTGTCCGGTAAGCCTTTCTCTGAGTTCTAAAACAATCAGATGAAAAATGATAGAATGAATACTTTCTACCGTGCACATTTCGTGGAGGGGTACATGCACAACAAAATCAGACATGGCGTTTAATTGTCCGCCATCAAAACCAGTAACGCCAATTACAAACATGCCTTTTTGTTTGGCTGCTTTTACGGCTTCAATAATATTTTCGCTATTACCAGATCCGCTAATACAAACAAGCACGTCGCCCGTATTTGCAAACGTATTTATTTGAGCACTAAAAATATTTTGGTAACCAGTGTCGTTGGCAATGGCCGTAATGTGTGCAATATTATCTGTGAGGCTAATGGCCTTCATGGTTTTTGCAACCGGGGCATCAAAAAATATGCCTTTAGCAAGGTCTTGTGCAAAATGAGAAGCGTTGGCGGCACTGCCTCCATTACCTATCACATATATGTGATTGTTGTTGTTATATGCAGCCTGCAGGTGATTGGCAAAATTTGCAAGCACCTCCGGATCTAAATTGCTAATTGTAGCTTTTACAGCCTCTAAATATTTTGCTATATCCATGTGGAGCAAATTTAGGTTATAAAGCCTTTATTTATACATAAGCGTAATTTATTTAATATGTTTTTATCTGTCACTGAATTTATTTTGTGGCTATATTTACGGCTCTTATTCTACTATGCGCATACTGTTTTTACATAGCTCTTCCGATTTGTATGGAGCCAGCAAAATATTACTGGCTATCAATGAGTTATGCGCAAAAAAAGGGCACCAAGTTACCGTGGTGGTTTCGGAAGATGGCCCATTGGTGTCGAAGTTAAAAGACGTAGGCGCCACCATCGTAATTACCGATTTGGGCATTTTGCGCCGGCAGTACCTAAACCCGGCCGGTATGCTTAATAGACTGGTGGCCAATTTTAAAGCCTACAACACATTAATTAAGCTGTGTACATCACAAAAAATAGACCTCATTTATTCCAACACCACGGGTGTTATTGTGGGGGTTTTTGTAGCGGCTAAATTAGGCATTAGGCACCTTTGGCATATACATGAGATAATTGAAAAGCCAACTTTACTTTTTAGAATTTTATCGCGCCTTATCAATACCAAAAACAATCAGGCTATTGCAGTTTCTGAAGCTGTAAAAACGCATTGGACAAAATATGTACAACCAAATAAAATTGATGTGCTCTACAACGGTGTCGATTACTGGTTGTTTGAAAATACGGAGTCTAATTTACGCCAAACACTTAATATTAGCTCCAACACTATTTTAATTGGCATGATGGGTCGTGTGCATTTTTGGAAAGGTCAAGACTACTTTGTAAACATTGCTGGCGAAATTTTTAAGTCGCATAAAAATGTTCATTTTTTAATGGTGGGTGACGCGTTTGCAGGCTACGAATATTTGCACGACAATATCAATCAATTAATTGAAAAGCACGGCCTGCAAGGTCATGTTACACAACTCCCTTACAGGTCTGATATAACAAATATTTATAGCGCATTAGATATATTTATTTTACCTTCTCTACTCCCCGATCCTGCACCAGCAGTGGTTACAGAAGCAATGGCAGCAGGCCTTCCAGTAGTTGCTACTAGGCAAGGTGGCGCTGTTGAAATGATGGAAAATAATGTATCGGGACTACTGATTCCTATTAACGATGCGCCATCAGCAGCAGCCATTATTGAGCCTTTGTTAATGAACGAGACTTTCAGAAAAGACATGGGGGCGCAGGCAAAAAAACGAATGCAAGAAAAGTTTTCGAGAACGCAGTTTAACGAACAAATAATGGCGTGTATTGAAAAAAAGTCATAACCATACTACCCAACCATTAAAGATTGCCATTATTGGCTCTAGGGGTTACCCTATTGTATACTCTGGCTACGAAACTTTTGTAAAAGAAGTAAGCGAAAGACTGGTAGCGCAAAATATTGATGTACGTGTTTATTGTCAAAAGCATTTATTTAATGTAAGACCAAAAAATGTAAATGGTGTTGAGCTTGTGTACATGCCAACGGTACAAACAAAAAGTTTAAACCAACTAGTGCATTCTTTTTTTTGTATGATACACGCTTGTTTTAGTAAAACCGATGTAATACTCGTTGTAAACGCCGCCAACGGACCCTTTGGACTTATTAGTTTGCTGGCACAAAAAAAGACACTCATTAATGTAGATGGGCTGGAGTGGTTACGCCCTAAATGGAAGGGACTAGGTGCTGCCTATTTTAAATTTGCAGCAAAGCTTGCTACCCTATTTTACAATACCATTATTACCGACGCTGAGGCCATGCGCCAGGTATACCTCCAAACCTTTAACTCGGATTCTACGGTTATTGCCTATGGTGCTAATATTAGGCATTCCAAAAACCCAGAATTAATCAGCCAATTTGGCCTTACACCCAACGAGTACTTTTTAATTGTAGGGAGGCTTATCCCTGATAATAACTCCGATTTAATACTTGAGGGCTTTAAAAAAGCCCATTCTAATAAAAAGCTGGTGATTGTTGGTGACGTACCCTACCAAGACGCTTACGCGCAAAAAATGAAAGCCCAAGCCAGCGATCAAATATTATTTTTAGGTTATATAACTGATAGTGAGGTACTTGCCGAGCTGTACCATCAGTCTTATGCCTACCTCCATGGCCACGAATACGGGGGCACCAACCCTACCATGCTTAAAGCCATGGCTTATGGCTGCGCAATACTCGCTTTAGATACGGTTTTTAATAGAGAAATGCTTGAAAATGGCCAATTTGGTTGGTTTTTTCAAAAAACCTCTGACTCTGTTGCCTTATATTTGCAACAAGCAGAACATAACCCCCAAGCTGTTCAAACATTAAAAGAAAAAGCACGTGACGGGATTACCCAAAAATACAATTGGGATGAAGTAACGAGGGCTTATGTAACCGTTTTTAAAGCATTGATGACTAATGGCAAAAGCCACCCATAAGTATACCCTTTTAAGATATATCATAGACGCTCCAGTTGTTATGGCGTCTTTTTTTATTTCATTAAGGCTGCTGCATTTACACGAGGGGCATTTTTACAATATTGCACTTTTACTTTTTGCTTTACTGAGTGTTATTATATGGTATGTGGCCGGATCATTTTCACGCTTATACGCCGAGCGCCGCTCCAATAAATTTTCTGAAGAAATTGTATTTATTCTTTACTCCCTTATTTTATTTGGCATCTTAATTACCTCGAGTGCATTTTTTTTACGAGACTACCTAGCTTTTAGCGGACTCTTTTTTGTTACTTTTTTAAGCGTGCTCTTTGTTACCGAATCGGTAGCCAAATATATTATCAGAAAACTATTACACGCTGCCATTTTCCAGGGCGACTTTTTTGAAAACGTGTTAATTGTTGGAGTAACACCTAGCGCCATGGAACTCTACGAAACCATTAACCGCTATTACTATTACGGTTATAAATGTTATGGTTTTATAGATGACCATACCACCAAACTTAATGGCAGCAAATACCTGGGCAAACTAGACGCACTAGAATCTATTTTAAAAGAAGGGAATATTGACGAAGTAATGATTACACTTCCTGCCAATGAAGCCCTGCAAATAAAAGCATGTCTTGCACTTTGTGACATGTACAAAACAAAGGCGCGCATTGTACCTGATTTACAACAATACGTAGACGCTAGTGTGCAGGTTAATAATATTGGACTTTTACCGGTTATTAATATTAGAGCACTTCCACTGGATAAACCAGAAAATAAAATTTTAAAGCGCAGTTTTGATATCGTTTTTTCACTCCTATTTTTTATACTACTTGGTTGGTGGCTACTTCCTATCATTTCCATTTTAATTAGACTTAGCTCTAAAGGCCCTGCTATTTTTAAACAAGAAAGATGGGGACTTAACAACGAAAAAATTACCTGTTATAAATTTAGAACCATGGTATCTTCATCTAACGATATAGACGAAGAAGGTAATTACAACCAGGCTACTAAAAATGATCCCCGCATTACTGCCATTGGTGCTTTTATGCGTAAAACCAATATGGACGAACTCCCTCAGTTTTGGAACGTACTAATGGGTGACATGAGTGTGGTAGGACCCCGCCCGCACCCCACGCCACTTAATATGGCATCTATGCATACCATCGACAATTACATGCTACGCCATATTGTTACGCCGGGTATTACCGGATGGGCGCAGGTAAACGGTTGTAGGGGCGAAACCAAAGCGCCTGGCTCTATGCAAAAACGCGTTAATTTTGATTTATACTATATACACCGCTGGACATTTTGGTTAGACTGTCAAATTATTTTACAAACCATTATTAATTTAATGAGAGGCGATCAAAACGCTTATTAAAAATCATGAAAAATAAACTTCTACTATTAAGCCTACTCATTACCATCTGCAGTTTGCAGCTTGGTGCACAAGAGGTATATGAAAACCATAGGTCGGAAGTATATAATTATATTGGGCGTATGGCGCAAAAGGGACTTTTAGATTTTGAAGATCATATTAGGCCATTAAGCAAAACCTATCTAGCCGCTTGCTTAGATACCATCGCTTTAAAAAGTAATAAGCTTACTGTAACTGAAAAAAAAGAGCTTGCTTTTTACCAACAAGAATTTAATGCCGTTACCGAAAAAAACATAAACCCTACTCCTACTTTTTTTGCAAAAGATAAAGTAGGCAGATGGCGTAGTTTTTATACCGCCAATAAAAACACTAAATTATTTATTGACCCTGTTATTAGAGGTGCAGTAACCATGGGTGATAATATCAATTACCAAACAAAAAGTACGGGCCTACATTTTTGGGGAACTGCGGGTAAACGTATTGGCTTTCAGTTTTTCTTTAGCGACGTTAATGAAGAAGGGAAAGGCTTTGATACCATTAGGCAGGGCGTTCCGGGTACGGGTATTATTAGAAAAGACACTTCGGTACATAAAAGCCAAAACTTTTCAGAATTTAGAGGTAGTATTAATTATGCCTTTAAAAATGGTAGCATTGCTTTTGGCCAAGACCATTTACTGTATGGCTATGGCGAAAACGGCCGTGTAGTGCTTTCTGATAAAGCGCCCAACTTTCCATTTTTACGTTTTGATTATAGTCCATTTAGTTGGCTACGTTTTAACAACACGCACGCCTGGTTAAATTCAAAAATTGTTGATAGTGCCAGAACGTATGGAACAGACAATAGCGTATTTGGTGGCGAGCGTCAAGTATTTATTCCTAAATTTTTATCGACACATAGTGTTTTAATTAAAGCCATGAAAGGGCTTGATATAAGTATTGGCGAATCCGTTGTTTATAGTGACCGACTTGATGTAGGCTATTTAATTCCTGTGATGTTTTATAAAGTGTATGACAATATTGTTAACAATTCTCATATACAGGCAGGCTCTAATGCGCAAATATTTTTTAATGTAAGTAGCAGAAATCAACTTAAAAATACGCACATATACACCAGTGTTTTTGTTGATGAAATAAGAATGAGTACCATTTTTGTAAGAGCAAAAAGTAGAAATCAACTTGGTTACACCCTGGGTGGTTCGGTTACAGATATTGGCTTACCGTACTTAACTTTTAATGCCGAGTACACCAGAATTAATCCTTTTGTGTATAACAACATCATTCCGGCACAAACCTATACCAGCCATGGTTATTATATAGGCGATTGGATGGGCAGTAATGCCGATAGGCTTTTACTTTCTTTAAAATACACGCCTATACCAAGGCTTAAGTGTATGGTGCGCTATCAATCCATCAGAAAAGGTGAAGATGGCACTATTGTAGATCAGTACCTGCAACAGCCGCAACCTGCACTATTTGAGGGAGATTATAAAGCCCGTAACGAAATTTATATCAATGCCCATTACGAACTGCTTAACGGCCTGACTTTCAATAGCTGGTACAGCAAGTGGAACACCACTGGTGGCAGCTGGTCGTTAGGCGTAAGCTATGGCCTTTAACCGTATATTTGTTATATTTTAAATTTGAAGATGAATCCATTTAACATACGCCCCATTTTGCAATATGGCACTATTGCCTTTTTAGTTTTTGCACTTGGCTTAAGTGCAGGGGCACAAAGCAACTATACCGGCTTACCTAATTTAAAATTAGATAAGATGTCGGACCAACAAATTATGCAAATGTGGATGCAAGGTCAAAATAGTGGCCTTTCTGAATCAGAAGGTATTGGCCAGTTGGTGCGCATGGGACTTGACCCTAAAGAAGTAAACGGATTTAAAAAGCGTTTATTAAGAATCCAGGGTATTGCTAAAACAACCAATAGCGGGGCTAAAAATTTTATACTGGACTCTACCATGTTTATGCAGGACAGTACTTGGGTAGAAGAAATTCCAAGGCTTAAAAAAAGAAGCAGGTATTATGGGTTCGATTATTTTAGTAACCCCTATCCTATTTTACAACCCAATGTAAAAGTAGCTACGCCGCAAAATTATGTGTTAGGCACTGGCGATGTTTTATCTATTAGTGTTACGGGTGCCAATGTTAAAGAAATGAATGCGGGCATTAGCCCAGAAGGTAAAATACTAATGGAATATGTTGGCTATGTATCACTGAGTGGTTTAACACTTGAAGAAGCAACTAGTAAAATTAAAAGCGCACTAGCACGCATATACCCAGCACTTAAAAGCGGTGGAAGTAAATTAAGTGTAACACTTGCTAATATTAGATCTATCAGAATTACCGTAACCGGTGAGGCTGAGTTTCCGGGCGATTATGTATTATCGGCGCAGGCAGGCTTTTTTAATATTTTGTATTTATCTAACGGACCTACCGTTAATGGATCATTACGTAAAATTGATTTAATACGTAATAATAAAATTATTGATAGTATCGATTTTTATGGCTTTTTACAAAAAGGCTTACTCGATAAAAATATAAGACTACAAGATCAAGACGTTATTAGATTTAGACCCGTTAGCAAACGCATTATTTTTAGTGGCGAAGTGGTGAGGCCTGGTATTTATGAATTACTAGATAACGAAACCCTGGCTACCGCAATTAACTTTACGGGTGGATTTAAACCCGCTGCTATTAAAGACGTAGCCAAGCTTGCTAGGTATAATGTAAGAACCATGTCTTTAAAAGACGTGGCTGCAAACGATTTTGAAACCATACTCCCTAATAATGGCGACTCTGTTTTTGTAGATAAAATTTTAGACATTTATAGCAATAGAGTGGTGTTAGAGGGCGCTGTGTACAGGCCTGGTAGTTACGAGCTTACGAATAATTTAAGCGTAGCAGCACTCTTAAAAAAGGCGGACGGTGTTATTGAAAATGCTTTTTTAAACAGAGGTACCATTAAAAGAAATATCCCTGGCACCGAGCCTACATTACTTTCGTTTGATGTACAAAAAATTGTAAATGGCAGCGCAGCTGATATTGCACTTTATAAAAACGATACCATTACCATTGCGAGTACCGATGGGATTCAAAATAAATTAACGGTAACCCTTGCCGGTTCTGTTAAAAACCCGGGCACCTACCCGTACCGAAGGGGTATGCAATTAGAAGACGTATTACTAATAGCAAATGGTTTTACCAACGAAGCCGCTAACCATAAGGTTGAAATTTCACGCTTAAGTAAAAACAGAGCCGATACCCTTACCAACCAGCTCATGCAAATTTTGGTGGTTGCTGTAGATTCTAATTTAAACACATTGGGCACCAAGCATGCGTTAGAACCGCTAGATTATATTTTTGTACCTAGGTTACTCAATTACCAAAACCTAGGTGCGGTAAAATTAGGAGGTGAAGTTTTATATGCTGGCGTTTATGCACTAGAAAAAAGAAATGAAACTTTACAAGAGCTACTACAAAAAGCAGGAGGTGTATCGCCGTATGCATCTATTAAAGATGTACAAGTATTTAGAAACGGACTGCGCGTAGGAACGCCATCAGAAAGTAAAGATGGTATCCCTTCATTTTTATTACGCCCTTCCGATAGTATTTTTATTCCACGTCAAGAACCTTTTGTAGAAGTTAAAGGCGAAGTGTTTAATCCGCAAATATTAAGCTACCAATCTACTAGTTTTAGAGAGTATATTTCTATGGCAGGTGGTATAAACGATAAGGGTAATTTAAAAAAGGCTTATGTTGAGTACCCCAGTGGTATTAGCAAAAAAATAAATCACTTCTTATTTTTTAGAAGCTATCCAAAAATAGTTCCGGGCAGTAAAATTATTGTTCCTACAAAAACAGATACGGGTAAAAAAGGACTTTCTATTATTGAGCTAAGTGCAATTACCGGATCTTTATCTGCTATTATTAGTTTAATAAGCGTACTGCGTTAATTTATTTATATGGCATTATCAGATAAACAAGAAGAACCTAGTTATTTTATATCCGATTTAATAGACAGCATTAAAAAGCGTATTGCTTTTTTAATGGCACACTGGGGCACCCTGCTTATTATGGGTACGTTTGGTGCACTACTTGGTGTAGGTTATGCTTTTATCAAAAAAGATACCTACACAGCTGCTACTACATTTGTGGTGGAGGATAACAAAAGCAGTGGCGGTGGCATTGCATCTGCCCTTGCGGGACAGTTTGGTTTAGACCTGGGTGGACTTTCTGGTGGGTCAGGTGTTTTACAAGGCGATAATGTATTAGAACTTTTAAAAAGCAAAAGCTTACTTAAAAAAGCATTGCTTACTAATTACGATAGCGCCGGCACGCAATCACTTGCCGATGCGTATGCGAATGCTTATGGTTATACCAGTAAATGGGCTAATAGCAATAAGGTAGGACGTGCTATCAATTTTAGCAGTAAAAAAGGTGTGTTTACCAGACTAGAAGATAGTTTGCTCCACGTAATACTTAAACGTATTACCGAAAAAGAATTATCAATATCTAAACCAGATAAAAAACTTAGTTTGTTTTCGTTACAAATTACTACAAGAGACGAAGATCTCAGTCAACTCCTTTGCCAGCGCCTACTTGCTGTTACCAGTAGTTTTTATATTGATACCAAAACAAAAAGAGTAAGAGGAAATGTAGAAAGGCTGCAACAAAGAGTAGACAGTATAAAAGCTGTTTTGAACAATAAAACCTATACTGCTATTAGTGCAGGTAGAGAATTACTAGATGCCAACCCCGCTTTTACACAGGGTGGCGAAATGCAGGTAGAAGTTACAGGGAGAGATAAAATGGTGCAGGCTGCGATATTTGGAGAACTCACAAAAAATTTAGAGGCGAGTAAAACAGCACTCTTACAAGAAACACCTACCATACAAATTGTAGACAACCCCGAAATGCCCCTTAAAAAAAATGAAGTGAGTTTGATACTTGCGTTACTTGCTGGTGCGTTTATTGGTAAGTTTATTACCGCGCTTTATTTGTTTGTTACAGGCGGTAAGCAATAGAGAGTGTGGCGCTAAAATTAAAGCGGTCGTAGCCGTTTTTAAAATACCCTAGGCCTTCAAGTATATACCACTGGTAATTGAGTGAACGTATAAATGCAGCTCTACCAGATACCATTAATTTTTTATAGGCATAATTACCTACTAGTGTTGTAGAAACGTCTACCCAGTGCCTGGTAGGATCACGCGTAACAATAAATGCGTTGTAATAAAAATCGTTGTTGTGCACGAGGCGCTCAAACTCTACACCAATTTTTGTAAAACCGTTTACATAACTAATTGATCCTATTTGGCTATTGCTACCAGGGCCAATATGTGCGCCTAGTATTTGACCATCATGTGTAAAACCATGCGGCACGGCTTTACTGGTATACCAACTGTTGCCCTCAAAAGTTAAGGGTGTAGTAGGTAATTGAAGTTGTGTAATCTCGGCGGCTATTTCAATAAATTTTTGCTTATTGTTAATGGGTACTAGTTTTCTAAAGCCTGCTACAAAAGCGCGCGGATAATTATTTTCGGTAACTATATTTAGGGGTGTTGGGGCTTTGTCGTTGCGGCCAAACTCTATGTAAACTTCGGCTCTATCCTTAGGCATTACATACCTAGCGTATAACGATCCCATGGTGGCATTTTTGTTTGCGCTGCCTCCATTATTATACCCATACCCTACCGTTGTGGCTCCTACAAATAAACCGGGCGCAAATGACGGGTTAAAGCTTACTGTGGCAGCACGTATAAAGCGGTTTTGCTCCGGCTTTGGTTGGTGTAATAATACGCCCTGATCATACCTGTAATGATCTGGCGGTAAAATGTTTGAATTTTGTAGCGTACCTGAAATTACCTGAAACTCTAGGTTACCTAATTTAGTTTTAATAGGTGCATTGCTACTAAGTGCAGCATGTAAAAAACCAGCAGCGTTGTTACTCAATATAAGCGCGTTGTAACGGCCAGGCCCCCACCAGCGGTTTTCGGTACCGTAGCTAAGGGTTAATTTTTTATACGAATATTTAATAGCCGATTGGCCTGCTAGTAATTTTTTGTATTTATTAAACCCAAAGTTTTCTGGATTGTCAATGGTGTTAAGCCAGCGGTAGTAAGTTTTCCAAAAAACAGGATAATGCTCGGTAGGGAAAGTTTCAAACTCCTTATTTTGCGCGGTAATATAACTGGGCTTTACGAGTATTTCTAGCGCGCCCGCTTTTACATGAACGCCTCCACTAAATACCCACTGCATACCCGCCGATGGTATCATGCTGCCATCGTTAAAACCATGCGATAGGTCACTATTAAACTGTGCGGTGCGTGATACCGGCAGCAAACTAATATTTAAAAAATTGGTTTTAGATTTTACAATAACGAGTGGCTTATTTTTTAAAAGGCTATCTATGTGGCCAAGGTTTTGCGCAAAGCTATTTATGAGTAAACTATTGTTACGGTTAATTGTGCCGGTAAGTTGTGATCTTCTAATATAATCCGATACGCCATCTGATAGCATCGATTCTTGCTGTGCCATTAGCAAATGAACGCTCATACAAAAACTAATAAAAAGCAGGCTCTTTTTCATGTATTAGTTTTTTAAATTAGATATTGGATACGTAATAGCGAGCTTTGCATGAAAATTGGATAAGTTATTTTCGTTTTCCCACATATAGTTTTTGCTCGCAATAAAAACCAGTTGCGCGGATAGGGTAAAATTATGTAAAGTGTATTGTGGTGTAATACCATAGGCCATATCGGTCCAAAAAATGGAGCGATTTTCAGGATCTCTATTTGTTTTTTCTATAAATAAGCCAATTCTATTGTTACCACTTACCCAGGTACCCATCACAATTTGTTTGTTGGCGCCAAAGCCCGATCCTACCCCCATAATTTGATTGTAATTGGTATAGCCCTGCCCTATTTGCCCATGCACATACCAGTTGCCTGCACTACGTAGTATTGCATCTGGTGATTGGCTCATTTGTGTAAACTCGATGCCTAAGTTTAGGTATCTATTTTTATTAAGGGGTACTATTTTTTTTAAACCTACTATGTGTGCTACGGAGTGTGTGGGTGCCATCAGGTAATCACGAGTACGCTCGCCATAATCGTTTTTGCCATACTCCACGTATAGTTCCGATTTTGATTTTGGAAACACAATACGCACAAAAAAACTAGCTACCTGATCTATACTAAGTGTATCGTCACCCCAATCATTTTTTTTCTGAAATGTTTTGGTAACAATGGGAATGTATTTATTGGTAAAAGATCCTTTACCATCGGCAATACCTGGGCCATATTTTTGTAACGATCGTATAAGGCCCACATATACACCCGGGAGCCATTTAGGGTTGTAACTTAATATGTATGCGTTAATATAACGCCAGCTGTTACGCAGGTTAGGGCTGGATTTTAAATGAAAATTCTCGTAAGGGAGCTTGCTATCAGACTCGAGCCTTCCACCCATTAATTCAAATTCAAAATTACCAATGGGTGTTTTTGCTGGCCTATGTGTTTTAATAAATATATTGGCAAAACCAGGCGCATTATTAGACATAATAAGTGCGTTTGTAACACCTGGGCCCCACCATTTATTTGCGGTAGATATACCCACACTAAACGCACTCGCACTTACACTAAGGGTAGACTGGCCACCATATAATTTAGTATAAGGCTTGCCACTACTATACCCGTAGCTACCATTTACTGGGTAAGTAGGGTTGGCAGCATATATAAGTTCTGGTTGCAATTGAAGTTTTACCGGGCCTGCTTTAAAATTGGCACCAAATGTTAACTGGCTTTGTAACCCACTAGCCGGAATAAAAGACGCATCGTTATAACCGTATGGGTGATGGCTGTTAAACTGGGTGGTTAGCGTTACCGGCAGTATTGCTGTTTTAGACGTTTTAAAACCACCCTGCTGGATAACCATGGCGCTAGTAGAATCTTCCCGGTTTTGCAAATGATTTTCGCGCGCAGAAGCAAACTGGTTATGAATAACTAAAGAAGGTTGCGCCGCTACCCTATTAGACACATACCCGAGCACGAACAAAACCAATATTTTATAAAAATGTGCCAGGTTGCGCTATTTAAAAGTTTGATTGAAAAGGTGTTTGCGGGGGTAGTGCAAAAATAGTGAAAATTACTGAGGTGCCTACTCATTTACTAGACGCCTAATGACGCCATTGAAATTACATTGACCCCATCTTTACGCGTGTAGCTCATTCCAGTGCCTGTAATAATATTTAGTGATTTAGGCGCAGGGCATTTGTCAGTGTTGACCAAACGAGCAAACCGCAACAAATTAGCAGCAGCTTCATCAATTTGTCCGGTACCCAATTTAATCTCAAAAGCACACCAATCACCATTGTATTTTTGTACAATTCCATCCACTTCTAATCCACTTGAATCTCGGTAATGATACACTTTAGCATCATTAGCCTGGCCATAAACCCGAAGATCATGAATTACCATTGACTCAAATAAAAATCCTGTAAAATTGAGATCATTTAATAATGTTTCTTGATTAGCACCCAATGCAGCAACTGCTAATGAAACATCCGTAAAATGGCGCTTTGGTGAATTTCTCAACGTATGTGATGATCGGATATGCGTATTCCAAGCTGGCTGATCCTCCAAAATCATCAATCGATTCAAGACGTCTAAATAATCGTAAATTGTTGGTCGTGATACTGCTGTGCTTTCGTTTGCTTTGATATCTTTTTCGATGACCACATTATCAACCAAAGTGCTTGTATTGCGTGCTAATGATTTTAATAAGCTTCTAATTTTTATTGGATCACGTCTATTCTGAGATACCCTACTCATATCAACTTCTGCCAACAATTCTATGTAGGCACGATTTAAATCCATGGCCTGATTAACATTACTCTTCAATAAAGTTGGGAACCCCCCTTTTATTATTTGGTCGATAATAAATTCTAATTCGGTACGATTTTCCTGTAACTCAATTGATTTTCCTTCAAACAAATCGGATAATTTTACTTTGGCACTAGATATTCCTAATTCCTGCCAAGACATCGTTCGCATATCAACAATCGTAAATCTGCCGGCACCTGAATGCATATTGGCTTTTTCTTCAGGATTAGCAGACCCAGTTAAAATAAATTGGGCCCTTTTTTTTCTATCATCAACTTCATGGCGCACAAGATCCCACAATTTTGGAATTACTTGCCATTCATCAATCAAACGTGGGGTTTCACCTAACAACAACCTTTTGGGTGCTGTGTCAAATAAAAGTTGAGCTTGTTCGTCTCTATCAATATGAATAACACTTTTAGCCAATTGCTTGGCAGACTCTGTTTTACCACAAGCTTTTGCCCCCCTGATAAGAACTGCCCCAGAGGCTGCTAATTTCCGTTGCAATTCAGTGTCTGATATCCTATTTACATAATCCATTATCCAATAATTATGATTCAAATATAGTTATATTTTACATTTTATCAGAAGAATACTTTACATATTAGTATATTTTTATTTTACATAATAGATTTTTGTCCTATGTAATTTCGCTTAGAACGCACATAGTTACGCACCAGATTTGTGCATATAAATCATCCTGAAACGCCTATTTTTTAATTGAATTAGAATGAAATCTAACTTTAAGGATGATTGAAAGTGGTTTAAAGTGATTTAAGGAGAAAGTGGATTAGTGTGGACCACACTTATTTTAAGGTATTTTTATTTTGATTATCAACTAGTTAAGTTTCTTCTGCGCACTAGAATGCGCACTACTAATTAGATTTATAATCATCGTTTACAATATTACAACATTATCGGCCTTCGTTTAAAAAAATGAAAGACAGCTTCATCATTAACAAAGCGCTCCAAAACTTGCTCTGCATTCCTAAAAGGCTGATCGAACATCCCAGACCATTCTTCACGATTTCTGAGCCATTCAATTACCAATTCTTTTAATCTACCCTGCAAAACAAAGTCATTCATCAATTGGTCCCTTGATACGTTGTATAAAGCATAATCTATGGCAGAGAATGTTTTATAAATGGTAGGAAATCCTTGAATATCAATTTTAGTGAACATAACTTGATCATTTTGTGCATTGAACATAGTGAGTATTTCAATCTCCAATGCAGCTTCGTTATTGGCAATAATTAGCAGCATTTCAGTACGAATTGCAGAAATGATATTATGATAATCATCCATTTTAGAATCAACTCTGCTTAGTGAATTCATGTGCCTTTCCCTGATTCGTTCGAGCTCCTGGTAATTTGAATCAGCATCTAAACGAAATTGATTTAATCTCTGTAACTGCTCCATTTAAAAAAAATAATTTAATTAGCTCTTCTCTCCTCCCAAATCTTTTCCAACTTATCAGCAAACTGATCCCCAGAGACCTTTATATAACGCATAAATGACTTATGAGACTTGTGGCCACTGATGGACATAATAATCAATGGGTCAGTACCCTTTAGGTATTCGTTCGAGCAAAAACTGCGGCGTCCAGTGTGTGTTTGCAAATAGTTGAATTTCATGTCAACCAGTTCCTTAAGTTCCCGCCCATAAGTTACTTGTTTGGTAAATGGAATGTGGAGGCATGGTAATTTCTCCCCTACTAATTTAATGATACGGTTAAACTCATTGTTCTTTGGAACCTTTGGAAGAACGTTATCATACTTTTTTAGGATAGTATTTACAACCGGATGGATTGGGATTGTCACCTTACCTCCGGTTTTCTTTTGGACAAATTCTAAACGGTTATTTCTTATTGCTGATGGATCTATTGTTGAATAATCAGAGAAACGCATTGCTGTAAAACACCCTACTACGAAAACGTCACGAACTTGCTCATGGACTGGATCATCAAAATCTTTGATCTCCAATAATTCTAATATTTCATTTTCCGTTAAATAAATACTATCGGTTTGTTCACGACGCGTATCAAATTCTAATTCTACTAACTTGGCAGCGGAAATTTTCTTTTGTTTAACTGCATACTTAATGATTTGTAAAAGATCCATCATAGCTTTTGCATGAGTGTTCATTGCAAACTCTTCATCAATGATTAAAAAGTCGCTGAATCTATCTATGTCGCTTTGAGAAAAATCCTTAAGGGTTAATATCTTCTTTGTTTGCTTCTGAAATTTAAGCAAATACCCTTTTGTGGTTTTATAAGAACCAATTGATGAAGGTTTCAATCTTTGGCGTTTAGGAGATAATCTAATACCAGCTTCACAATCCTGAATGAACTGATCAATAAAATCAATAAGTGTTTCTTTATGTCCACTATTTACTTTTCCGTTTTTATTTACTTTTTGATCTGGTCGATCAATAAGTCCAAACAACTTAGATTGCAGATCGATAAAGCTCATTTTAGGCTTTCCGTTTTTATAACGATCCAACAAGGTTAAGATATCAATTTCTAGTTCTTTCAGTCTTTGGATAAGAAGTGTTGTTGTGGACTTACCTACATAAGATTTCACAAAACACTTCTTTTTATCCCAGTGGTCTGTTTCAATACTTCGCCCAGTGTACAGAAAGATACTTACACCGCTTACTGAAATTTTTACGCGAATACTGCTTACTTTTTGCTTTGGCCGCGCTAAGGAAAACGAAACTCCCATTCTTATAATAATTTAATTTTGACTGATTGCTAATTGATCAAATATTTCAGACTCAAAGAGTAAAGCTTCTTCAGTTGTACATAGATCTTCACCTTCAATAGTATGTATTTCAATATCCTCATCATCAAACTCCTGAATTAATGAAACTGAAATTGAATAGCAGGCATTTTTCCCCATAATAAATTCATCAGGAGGAGCAAAAGGTAAAAAAAACTTTCCTTGTTGTTTTAAGATCAACTCTAACTCTTGTGCTCTTTTTAATGCTTGAAATTTAGCTTTTTGCAAATTTTCATCTGCAAATTCCTCTGAATGCGAGTATGATTCATAAGCACCAAAAGTGCTTATGAATACTTCTACTTCGTAATGGAATTTTTCAATCCCTGATTCTGTTTTTAAAACTGCTTTTTTCATGTTTGAATATTTATGTGAATTAATAATTTTAAGTTCTATGTATCCAGAGATGGAAAGTTCTCTTCTGCAGATTCTATCCCTTCTTCATCTAAATCTATAATGAATCGTAAAGCTGCAAGCATTCCACTATTAAACCCATGGTGCCAATCAGAGCTATCTGAATCATTTAAATTTACAGTTTCATTAGGATGTGCTTTTTCTATTCTCGTCCTACTTTCTGCCACCCCATCTACTTGAAGATTTTTGTATGATCGAGCATACCAAACAAGATCTAAGTACTTCCCTTCCTTTTCACTTACTAAATCGAAGATTTTATTTTTGTTCATTTTACTATTGATTTAAATTGTTATTATTTGATTTAC
>Ga0209358_10000630_pt1 | contig 30201 bp, 46 predicted proteins | sample LauGreFa1BDMLBSN_2_FD_187574 | JGI IMG/M metagenome (GOLD analysis project Ga0209358, IMG submission 187574) | Freshwater lake microbial communities from Lake Michigan, USA - Fa13.BD.MLB.SN (SPAdes) (version 2) | ecosystem: Environmental > Aquatic > Freshwater > Lake | place: Lake Michigan, USA...
GTGTTCGTTGCCGAACGGATCGGAACCATGATGGCTGAATGCCGTGTTATTGTCGAAGACATTGCAACCGGCCAGCTTGGTCCCGCTGTTCGGGCTTAGATACCGATTCGGTGCGGTGCGCTTGTAGCCATACTTGACCAGCAACTCTCCGATATTGTGCGCTGCATTATAGGCATCGATCACCGATGTGCCGGGATTGGGCGCGCGAACCCGAACCGGGGCCTGATATTCCGGCCTGATCTTCCACGGGCACAAGTCAAGCATCTGTGGGCGGAACTTGTCCCATTCGTCCCACATAACTTGCAACTGCTTCGACAAGATCGGAATCTGATCGAAGGGCAATCCCTCCCACACATAGGGCTGCATCGTGTCTGGATGGATCGACGGAGGCAGCACATCTTGCACCGGCCCACCGCGAAGCTCAAAGACGGTCGTATTGCCACGTCCATCCTTGTTCGGCCATGCAATGGAATGGCGGGAGAGGTCATCCCGATGGGCGCGGAAGATCAGCTTGCCACGCCCCTCCCGCCCACGGATTCTGGCGGTTGATGCCATCAAGGCGTCAAGGTCTAGCCCCAGCCCATCGAAGATGATCCGGGTCCATTCCATGTGATCGATGTCAATGGCGCAGGTGCCAGTCCATTGATGGATGAGGCCGACATTCCAAGTCGGATTTTTGAAGTAGAAGTCGATGGCACCCTGGCCGGTGAGCGCCTTGTCCTTCTGGTTCCATCCGTAAGATGTCGGCCCCTTCTGCCCTGCCGGGATCGGGACAAGATACCAGCCGAGGTCAGTGTATTGCTTGATGCTCGCGGTGATGGTCATTTATGTGCGGCCTTCAAAAAACTCCGTGAGCAGCTTGATCGTCTCGTATCGAGCGCCGGGAGCGCCATCCCGAATGGCCTTGATCGTGTTGTAGGAAAGGCCGGTGGCCTTGACGATTTCGGGAATATCAGCCCCGGCAAGTCGGGCACGAATCTCTTCAATGGATAGCATGGTCAGTCTCCTGCTTGGTGATTGCAATTTTTTCTATTGCACGCATTTCAGAAATATGCAATAAGCCATTCCGTTGAGAGAAAAGGAGGCTGACATGAGCAGCAACGTAACGGGCCTTTGCGGGGCCTGGCTAGAGGCCAAACGCCGCGAAGACGAAGCCATTGAGGCGCGTCGCAAGATCGAGCAAGACATCACCGAAGCACTGGACGCAAAGACCGAAGGCGCGATTACGCACAAGGTCGAGCCGTATCGGGTGACGCTCACCCAGCCGATCTATCGCAAGATCGATCTGGCAATCTGGGAGACCGTCAAGCACGACATGCCCGCCGAGGCTTGGCCGATCAAGGTCAAGATCGAAGTGGACGATGCCGGATGCAAGTGGCTGGCAAAAGAACGGCCAGATCTCTGGTCCATCGCTGCCAAGGCAATCACGGCCACGCCGGGAAAGATCGGCGTCAAGGTGGTGGCCGATGAGTAAGGACATCTACGGAGCCGCAGACGCATTGCAGTATGCGCGAGACCACCTCGTCATTGCAAAGACTGACAAGGTAAACCGCGACCATCATGTGCGGTGCGCTGTTGAGAACCTGCGCGAGGCAATGCGGATACTCGGAGTTAAGGAGGCCGAGAACGATGGCAATTGATCTAAAGAAACTGGAGCGCCCGAAAGGGCAACGGCCCATCATCGCAACAGTGTTCGGTGAGGGCGGCATGGGCAAGAGCACGCTGGCTGCGATGTTCCCGAGGCCGGTCTTTATCCGCACCGAGGACGGCACGGCTTCGCTTGCTGGCAACGATGAAGTGATGCTTTTCCCGCTGGTCTCATCGAGCCAGGAAGTGCTTGACCAGATCGAGGCACTGGCAACGCAAGAGCATGACTTCAAGACGGTCGTGATTGATAGCATCACGCAGCTTGCCACGCTCATCGAGCATGAGATTGTTGCAGCCGATCCCAAGGCCAAGAGCATCAACCAAGCCGGTGGCGGTTACGGCGCTGGATATAATACCGCCGCCGAGAAGCACCGGCAGGTTCGGGAATGGGCTGGCGCACTGGCCTACGAACGCGGGATGAACGTGGTGTTCATCGGCCATGCTGACACCGAGACGCTCGATCTGCCAGACTTCGATCCATTCGCCAGATACACCGTGCGAATGCACAAGAAGTCACTGCCACACTATACCGACAACGTAGACTTGGTGGGCCTGATCCGGCTCAAGACCTACGTTCGAGGTGATGGCGACAAGAAGCGCGCAATCAGCACAGGCGACCGGGAGATCATCTGCTTCCCGCAAGCCTCGAGCGTGACCAAGAACCGTTTCAACATCACCCAGCCGCTGCCGTTCACATTCGAGAGCGGCAACCCTTTTGAACCTTTTGTAGCCAAATAGGAGAAGAGAATGAGACTGAATGGATTCGATGCGAATGTCGTGGAACCGAGTGCGCCGCGCGAAACGATCCCGGCTGGCAAGTACAAGGCCGTGATTACCAAGAGCGAGGAGCGCCCCACCAAGGCACAGACCGGCTCGATGCTGGTGCTCACCTGCCAGATCATCGAAGGGCCGCATCAAGGCGTGAGCCTGATGGACCGGCTCAACCTCAACAACCCGAACAAGACGGCGGAAGAGATTGCCCAGCGCACGCTCTCGGCCATTTGCCGCTCGGTTGGTGTCATGATGCCGAACGAGAGTTCTGACCTCCACGACAAGCCGCTCATGATCACGGTCAAGGTCAAGCCAGCAGAGGGCAACTATCAGGCATCGAATGAGATTGCCGGATACGAGCCGTGCGAAGGCGGCGCACCGGCTGCTGCACCTGCGGCGGCTGCAACGCCACCCTGGAAGAAGAAGTAATTAGATACTGGACAAAAACGGCGGGCGTCTACGGACGCTCGCAACCAATATAAAAGCATCAAAGGAGGCAATAATGAGCACTATGAATGATGAATCCAAAATTCGCGCTAGGGTGTTTGATGTGATTCGGCGCGTTTTAGATGTTCCTCCACTTAAAGTTAACAATGCACGCAAAGATTTTCTTGCCCCACCCCCTATGTCGTCATTCAGAGGCGTTGATCCAGCTTTGCTTTACGAAGGAGATGACTGGTGGATATTTAATGTTAGAGAATGCACGCCAAGCATCGTATGGCCGATTGATGTCTGTCTAATACGCGGCAGTTGTGATTTTTATGATATGTATATGATGCGGCTTAGGTCTGTGACGCCGAAAGAAGTGAGAGGCTATGCCTCGCGGGTAAGCCCATTCATGCTTAGGAAAGATGTTGCAGTTCACGACAGAGGCAAACTTATCACGGCATCTACTCTTCTTTCTTTTGTTGGCGGTCATTGGTCAGATGCACAAAAAAGAACACTCTGGGGAGGAACGGCAGACAATCCTGTCCCTGTTCGCACGGGCTATGTTTCTGATGGCTATCTGGATTTTGGCGGGGTGGCCATCGGCGTAGCATTGCGCCAGCGTTATGAGTGGGCGGTCAACGTCGGATTTCCGAACACACCATCGGTTCGGATAGCGACAGATCCAACTGGCATGAAAGAACTATTTCGTCTCCGTGACGTGCAGCCAGGTAGGGATCGTCGTGACGCGTTGATGAATTGGGTGTCAGATCATTGGCGACAGAACCGTCACGATCCAGATGTCGAGATATATGTTCGCAAGCATATGCGTGGTGGAACGCAGTTCGATTGGCGCGGCTTTAGCTGCGAAATCATTCCTGCACGTTTTGACATTGAACAAACCGAAAAGTTCATTGCGGAGCGCGCCGCGATGCGTGTTGCTGGCAGTGACCATCGTTATGTCTAAGTGCACCACTAAAGGGATTAAGAATGACCACCGACACCTATGCAATCGAACGCCTGATGAAGCAGCAGCTAGACGGCAACTTCTGGAGTTTTGATGTCGAAGGCCGCATCGTCTGGAACGATGTGCCAGTTGACTATATCCCACAATTTAAACGCTACACGTGGACAGATGGAGAAGAGGATCGGCCTAAAGCGCAAATGGTTCGCCGCGATTGGTCGATGGATGACTTCCGGCGGATCGAGAAGCTGCGGATCAAGAGGCGATTCTGGAATCAAATTGCCAAGAACTTCGGCGCAAGCGAAACGGCTACGAGCGACTTCTACAAGCGTGTCATTGCCCAGCAAAACGAGAACATGACGAAAGAAGTCACAATCAGGCGGTTGAAGATCATCAAGTGGATGCACGACGAAGGCATCAATGCAAAAGCAATTAGCATGTTTATGCACTATGATCGAAGGATGATCGAGAGCATTACCGGGAGCGAAAACGAATGAAACTAGACATGACATCGCCAATCGTAAAGGCGATCTATCAGCGTTACGAAGAGAACCGCCGCAACGCACACAGGCCGCACCTTGGCGGGTCGCAGATCGGAAACACTTGCGCCCGTGCTCTCTGGTATCAATTCCGGTGGACCTATACCGAGAAGTATGAAGGCCGCATCTTGCGCCTCTTCGAGACGGGAGAACGCGAGGAACTGCGAGTAATCCAGAACCTGCGTGCCGCCGGTTGCACGGTCTGGGATCGCGATCCGGCAACAGGCCAGCAGTTCCGATACACGGCGGTTGGCGGGCATTTCGCCTTGAGCCTGGACGGAGTGGTCGAAGGCTTGCCGGAAAGTTCCAAGGTCCACACGCTCGAAGTGAAGACCATGAGCGAGAAGTATTTCAAGGTGCTTTGCAACCTCGGAGTCGAGAAGGCGAAGCCGATCTACTATGCACAGTGCCAGATCGGAATGCACTTGAGCGGGCTGGATCGCTGCCTGTTCATTTCGGTCAACAAGAACACCGACGAGATTTACGCAGAGCGGCTCAAGATCGATCATGCCTTTGCAGAGTCGCTTATCGAGAAGGCCAGAAAGATCATATTGACCGAACGGCCACCGCTTGGCATCAGCAATGATCCGGCATGGTTTGAGTGCAAGTTCTGTCCGTATCATTCGATCTGCCACGGAGATGGTGCAGCGGAACTGAACTGCCGCACATGCGCCTTCTCGACGGCAGAGACCGAAGGCTGGTCATGCGCAAGGCATAAGAAGGCACTCGATGAGATCGACCAGCGCAGCGGCTGCGGTGATCACATATACAATCCGGCGCTAGTGAAGCTTCCGGTGCATGACAGCGGCGAGGACTGGATCGACTACATCAACGAAGACGGCGAGATCGTGCGGAACAAGGGAAGGGAGTTTTTCACATGCTAGAACTCCGCCCATATCAACGCGCCGCGATTGATGGCCTATACAATTATTGGTCAGACAAGAAGGGTGACAACCCGATCATCGTTGCTCCGACCGGCTCTGGCAAGAGCCTCATCATCGCGCATCTTATCAAGGATGCGATGAGTTATCCCGGCACGCGCGTTTTGATCTTGACGCATGTCAAGGAGTTGCTGGAGCAGAACGCTAGCGAGTTGGTGGCGCTTTATCCCGATGCAGATGTCGGCTTCTACAGCGCCAGCCTCAAGAAGAAAGTGCTGCGGAAGCCGATCACGTTCGCTGGCATCCAGTCGATTCACAAAAAGGCTTATGACATGGTGCCAGCGCCCGATCTGGTGATCGTGGACGAGGCGCACCTGATCCCGAAAACGGACGGCACACGCTACAACAAGTTCCTCTCTGACCTTCGCGTGTGCAATCCCGGCGTTAAGGTGGTCGGTCTTACGGCCACGCCCTACCGGCTTGATAGTGGCTGGCTGCACGAGGGCGACAATGCGATCTTTGACGGCATTGCATACGATATTCCGGTTGCCGATCTTATGGAGCAAGGCTTCCTGGCCCCGGTGATTAGCAAGAGCGGCGTCAAGACTATCGATCTCTCGAACGTCGGCAAACGCGGCGGGGAGTATATCGAGAGCGAACTAGCCAAGGCTGCATCTGATCCGGAATTGGTAACAGAAACAGTTGCAGAAATCGTGCGCTATGGTGCGGAGCGCAAGGCGTGGCTGGTCTTTGCTTGCGGTGTCAATCACGCCGAGTTGCTCCGTGCCGAGTTCGAGACGCATGGCATCGAGGCGGATGTCGTGACGGGTGCCGATGGCATGAGCGCACGCGCCGACAAGATCGAGCGGTTCCGGCATGGCGGAAGCAAGTGTTTGATCAACGTCAACGTCTTGACCACCGGCTTCAATGTCCCGCATGTCGATCTTGTAGCAATCGTGAGGGCAACCGAAAGCACCGGTCTCTACATTCAGATTGTTGGACGCGGCACACGCATTGCGCCGGGGAAAGAGAACTGCTTAGTGCTGGACTACGGCGACAACGTGATGCGCCACGGATTCATTGATGAGGTCAAGCCAAAGATCAAAGGGCAATCACAAAATGGCGAAGCACCGAGAAAGAAATGTCCAGCGTGTTTGACTATAAACAATGCTTCCGCTAAAGCATGTACCGAGTGTTTAACTCCATTCCCGCCTCCGCAGTTCAACCACGGAACGAAGGCATATTCTGGCGCGATGATCTCCACACAGGTACAGGCCGAATGGGTTGACGTTGACGATGTGGGCTATTCCCGCTGGCGCAAGGAAGGCAAGCCAGACAGCATCCGCATCACCTATTATTGCGGCCTGATCAAGGTCTCCGAGTGGCTATGCCCTGATCACGGAGGCTATGCTTCGGAGCGATACCAGAAGCGGATGCCATCGCTAGGAGCGTCTGCCATGACCACCGAAGACGCCATGCAAGAGTGCGACCATTGGATCAAGCCGCGCAGGATAAAGGTGAAGCCGAATGACAAGTTCCACGACATTGTACAACTCGACTATAGCCAGCCCAAGCGCCTCACCGCCGCAGAATTGGCAGAACTCCAAGAGCCGCTGTTCTGATTGCGTGAGCCTGTACGATGCTCGATATTGCACTCATTGGCGTGACGTTGTACCTGACGAGGTACAGAAAGAAGGCTGCGATGCGTTCAACGGTTTCCCTCCCTTCTGAACATGATGAACAAGCCGGATTCGTTCAATGGTTCCGCGCCAAGTGGCCTCGTGTATTGATATTTGCAATACCTAATGGCGGCAAGCGCAACATCTCGACGGCAAAGAAGCTGAAGGCTGAAGGTGTCGTTCCTGGCGTGCCAGACCTGTTCATTCCGGCATGGGGAATCTGGATCGAGATGAAACGCCAGAAAGGCGGGCGCACATCATCCGATCAGGATGACATGATTTCATACTTGGAGAACGTGGGCCATCGCGTTATTGTTGGTTATGGTGCAACCGATGCCAGCGACAAGCTGCTGTCTTTGTTGAATATGAGCGGGGCGGCGACTAAAGGAGGATAGCCACCGCCCCTAGCACCCGGGGGAGCAAACCGGATGCTTACATTAACGATTGATTGAGAACTCTAGTCTAGGCTTGCCATAGTTTCAAGGAGGAACATCATGGCTAAATACGAATACGATGCCACACAAGACCAGTGGCTTCATGGTGATCCGGGCGTACTGTCCGGTTCAGTGGCCGCTGCTGATCAGCGGTATGCCAAGCCTACCCAGATCAGGGAGAGCTGTGCCCCTCGGCTCTCCCTGACAGACTGGCTGATCTGCGGCCCTATAATGGTCGGACTTGGTTTCCTCATGGGAGTTTACTGGCCGTGATGAGGTATCTTGTTCTGATCGCCGCGATGACGGCTGGAAGTGTCTTGGCTCATGCTTCGGATGCGACTCGATTGGTTACATCGGAGGCTAGACGGCAAGGCGTGCCGGTCGGATTCGCGTTGAAGATGGCAAAGATTGAGAGCGGTGTTCGATGCCACAACCACAACAAGCGAAGCAGTGCATCAGGCCCCTTGCAAGTGCTGCGTGGCACAGCGCGGGCTATGGGCTACCGAGGCGACATCCGGCGCGCATCGTGCGCTACGCAGACGCATTACGGCATGAAACACTTGGCTATGTGCTGGCGCGGAGCACGAGGCAATGCGGCCTTGGCGAAACGATGCCACCAAGTTGGCGTGTCTGTGTTGTACGGCAAAAAGAAGAGGAGGCGTTAATGACCAGAGAACCTGATCTTGAAACCGTCAATCGCGCATTGGGCGAGACGGTGAGGAAATTGCAGCAAGACTTGGCCGATGCTGACAGAAGAATCCGGCGGCTTCGAGAGGAGTTGGCAGAGGCGCATAGAGCAGCAGCACTAGCATCTGGGAGGGATTGGTGAGTGAAGGAATGGATGATGATCAATTTGCCCACATGCTCAAGCTCTCAATTGTTTATATCTCAGTGCTCAAGAGCCGATGTCTGTTTGATGATCTGCGAAAGATGGACAGTTCAGAAGAACACAACGCCTTGAACTGTCTGGAGATCGTGGCTGACACCTTCGTGGAGATGCAACGCAGACTGAGCGCGAAACCGAAGTTTAGGGTCAAAGCCCGCGCCGCACTCTCAGGAGACAAGCAATGATCAAGGCTGAGCAAATACCAGACGAGGTGGTGGAGGCTTTTGTAGATGTCTACTACACCAAAGATATGACCCGCAAAGCCGCCATCGCCGCCGCTCTCAATGCGTGGCCGGGGGCTTGGCATGTTGATGCCGCTGACTTCGAGGAGAAGCTAATCCTCCCGCTGACACAGGAGAAGCCATGAGGCGGTTTCGCCACATGCCTATCCCGCAGCACGCGCACCCGCTGGTGCGCCGTCTGTACGCGGAGATGAACAGCCAGCGGATCGGCGTCACCGACATGGCCGAGCGGACGGGCATCGCACGGAACACGTTCAAGGGCTGGCGAACGCGGCACTGCCCGCGCGTCGCGGAACTGGAGGCATGCTATAACGTCCTTGGAATGAAACTGACGGTAAAGGTGGTGAGAGATGACTGACATCCTAGACGAACGCGAGAAGACCCACGGCGACTATTACCGTGTCGCCATGATGGCGCAATCGATCAAAGAAGCAATGTGCGTTGGCGACAACTGGGAAGAACTCGACCATCTGCAACGCGAGTCTCTAGAGATGATCGCCAGCAAGATTGGCCGCATCCTGTCAGGCAACCCGCACGAGGTCGATCACTGGCGGGACATCGCTGGCTACGCCACGCTGATCGAGCGGTGGCTTACACCACCGGCTGACCTCGAAACCAAGCTTGACCGTTGATGACGCGGCAGAACTCTGGCTCCAGCAACATGCCACTAGGTGCGAAATGCAATACAGTAAAGCCCTGTGACCAGTTCACGGGGTTATCCTCCGCATAGGCAAACTTGTCGTTATCAGGTCCGTAATCCGAAAGCGTTCCGCATTCGACGCCCCAGCGAAGGCCATTGTAATCCGCAAACATGGTAGCCTGGAGCCGATGCGTGTGGCCGGTCACAATAGACTTGCCGCTCTTCAATGTGTTGTTATAGGCCCCATGCACGCCTTGGTGAATGCGATGCTTTACAACCGTATGCTCGTTCAGCCATAGGCTTGTGCAGAACTGCCACGCAGGAAAGTGGTCTGCGATGTCGAATCCTTGCACCTGTACATATTCCGGCGCTGCTTGAGCCAGCCTCGCCATGAAGCGATTGTCGTGATTGCCATCGGTCCACATGAGATAGCAGCCGGGAGGTGCATAAGCCTCAATCTCTGCATGACGTTCCTTGACGGCTTCTAGTTCTTCAGCCACGCTTGGCGTCTGGACACGCGCGCCTGGCGGATGACGGCTGATCTTCGCACCGTCGAAACTGTCGCCGTTCATGATGACCATCGACGGTTGCAAGTCCTTGATGATTTCAATCATGGCCGCAAACGCCTTGCTGCGCTCGCCCGGCCAGAAATGTCCGTCGCTGCCGATGATGACGGGGCCGACAACATTCTCTTTTAGCGCGCGAAAACCTTTTGTCGGCACCTCGATCTTGACCCGCTGGGCGGGCTGCGAGATCGTGTTCAGAATGATTCCATGCTTGCGCTCAAGGCTATCCCGTCGAGCGTTAACGCCGCGCAAGTTGAGGCCCAATTCTTTGGATACGGCAGACGGTGATCCAAGACGCTTCCATGCGTCAATGAATTCTTGATCGGAGTATTTCTGGACCATTTGCTACTCCTGCGCGCGGCGGAAGTTGAGCCGCCAGATCACATCTGCAACTTGCTTGCCGAGATTGTCGATCTGCTTTTCTTCTGCTTCTGGAAAGACAAGATGCGCCACTTCGTGAGCGGCAATCTCCAAGAGCAGCTTCGGCTTCTGGAGAAGACGCGGGTCTAGCTGGATATGATCTTCGCCAATATAGGCCCAGCCCCAAGCACGCTCACAGGTCTTCCATTCGATGGTGATCTTGCGGCGTGCCATAGTGTTACCTCTTGCATCGCTTCCGGCGGTGATCCCATTCGCCGCCACGGCGGATGCAGTCACGCCATTCTTTTTCTTTCTCGGGCGGCATTCGTTTCATTAGGAACGGCAACGATGCCTTGAACATAACAACGCCAAGGCCGAACCAAAAGGATGGCCTTTGAGCGACGAGAAAGCCGCCAGCGCCAATGCCGATGAACAGCACGACGATGGCGGCAATCTCGATCCAGTTCACTTCTTGGCCCAGATAGACCAGCCAGCGGCGAAAATGACGCCGAGCGCACCGATGATCTCGTTCATGGCGGTGGCGTCAATAACTCCGGTTCCGACAACATAGCCGCCACCAGCCGCGAGAACGGCGCGAACAACGCCCCAGACCATTTCTTTTGTCATCACTTACTTCCTTTTGTTGTGCCGGGATACTGCTTCCACGGCAGTTGAAAATGTGGCCCGTCCTTGAACGAAACCCAGTCACCGCCCCACTCTAGCAACACGTTCTCAGCCTTTGCCGCTGCCTTCATTCGCTTGGCAAGGCTATCGTATAAAGGCCAGTCCCAGCGCACCTGGCCTTTGATCGTGCAAGCCAAATCAACAGCGTGTGAAAAACCATTTGCCGCAGGAATATGGCGAGACCGTAACGTCTTGGATGCGCGCTTGGCCTTGAGGATTTTTTGCTCCTCAAGAGTGCGAACGCCGCAGGTGACTATGAAGCCTGTGTCGGCATCCTTCCAATCACCAGCGCATCGATTTACCACACGCACCAGATCGGGATGAACGCCTTTCAGTTTGACAAAGGACACGCTGTTCAATTTCATTTCCTCAAGGCCTCCTCGATGCTGTCGAGCTTCGCCATGATGGCGCGGCTTGTCTCACGAATCTCCTTGATCTCTCGATCATGCGCTGTACGAGATGTTTCGGTCTGCGCTTGCAGAACTGCGATGGCTGTCTCGTGCGCCTGTTGCTGGCGGTAGATAACCCAGACAAACGCGGCCACTGGCGCGATGATCCATTGCATGATGGCCCCGAGCACCTTGAAGGTCTGATCGTCAATCATGGAACACCATTCATATCTTGACTGCGTATTGGTTGAGCATGAAGTCAATCGCCAAGCCGCTGTCTCCAAATAAAAGCATCTCGGTAGGAGGCAGTGGTTGCCGCGCAATGCTGACCGTTCCGCTTCCAATGATAAGCGAAAGCGATTGCGTAGGTTGCTCTTGGTTCATGTCCAGGCTGATGGTCTGAGCCGGATTGTTGACGATTAGCGAAACAGTCATGTCGTGATGTCCTCGCGCACATCAATCTTGAATGTTTCGGTGCTTTCAACGCCACCACTTGTGAACTGTATGTCGCAATACATGATACTGTCGTTGTCTTCGTCAGACACCGGCCACAATGCGGTGTTCGCTGCCGTCTGCGAGAGCGTGAAGCTACCAGTTGCAGGTGCGCTAATCGTCACCGTCAAGGATTGCGAAAAGCCGCCGTTCCGCACCATTGCCGCAACCGTGTAACCGATAAGGCTAAACGATGCCGGAACTGCGGTGAGACGTTGGCATGACAACGAAAGAGTATCGCCGCGCTTGAATGTGATCGTTTTGGTGATTGGCGTTGCCATTGCTTTATTCCTTTATGGCAGTGAAGCATATTCGCGGCGGCGGAACATCCAGACTTTTCCGGCAGCTATGCTGTCGCCAGTGAACGATATGCGAGCGCGCAATATTTTCTGTGCTGGCGTGTCATACATGGCTGAATCTACGTCAATCTGACCGCTAAATGCGCCATTCCTGTAGGTCATTGTCATGACAAAATGAGAAGTACTCTCAAGTCTTGGGAAATAAAATTCTGCATGATATCCAAAGTCTTGAGTATTGGTTCCCTGCTCTGACTGTCTGACCAATCGATATGCTGCATCTGTTTGCTTGAATGCTTCCAACTGAAGCCGACGGTCAGTTCCGATTAAAGCAGCGTTATGCCTTAATCCCAAAGCCAAAACGCGGTATTCGTAGCCATCTACGAAATCAGGCGTCACAACACTAGGGACTGTTCCAGTCACTGCGTGATCATAGATCAACCCAGTCTTGCCATCGCCAATCGTCACCTTGTCGTAGGGATGCCAGCCAGAAACCATGACAGGCGCACCAGAAGATGCTTCTGCAATAGCCGAAGGATTGTCGCGCAATGCTGTCACGGTAGTGCTAGACGGAATACCGCCGACAGCAACCGCTGCGTTTGAGATGCTGGTCCATGTCGTCATCAAAGCCACCTATACGGTTGAGGAGTCCCGCTCAAATCATTACCACTATCATCGAGCCAACGCCACGGCTGGGCAACGCCATTGCCGTCAAGCCCCGCATCGGTCAGCCAAGACCAAATCACGCCGCCCTTCTCGTTATCTTCCGCCGTGAAGCGATATGTCAGGCCGTTGCGGGCTACCTCTGCCGAGGTGATAAGCCATTCGCCATCGCGCGGCGCACCTGTGAAATCGACATCTAGATAATGCCGTATCTGCACAACCGATCCGGTCCAGATATTCGCGGCATCCTTGGCCGATAGATCGAAGGTGATTTCCTTGCGGACATCCGAGAAGCGGTCAAGATAGGTCTGGGCGAGGGAGTTGGCGATTGCCTGTGTGCTAATGAACCGGCAGAACAGTTCTCTAATCTGCGGCTCGCCGCCATACTGCACTTGCTTGAGAACATCGATAAAGACAGAGACGCGGGAATAGTTGCTCTTCTCTGTCACGCTGGGGATCGGCGTGCGTTGCAAATAGTAAACATGCGTCTGAGATGCGCGCTCTTCCGGCTTCTCTTCGATTGAGAAGCTGCCAGCAATGATCGCATCGTCGTCAGACAAAATGATAGGAGACGGCTGCGGCCTCACAGGCTCCATGAGAATCTTCTGGACTCGCTCGTCCCACCACAGGTTGGAGACTGCTTGGAGGCATACCTCGGCTAGGAGTTCTTCGATCTTGTCAGGATCGGTGATCCAAGCTGTGAAATTGTAGTCTGGCCGATAGGTGGTCTTTGCAGTCGCCCAATCCGCGAAGTTGATGTATTTCGCAGGGATGCCGCCCCAGTTGACAAGAAGGTCATAGAGGATTTCATGGAATGGCGTGGCGTTGTAATAGATCACACGCTGCACGCGGTCGTTCTGACTTTGAGCCGCTGCCGTTGTTCCTGCCAGGCCTCGTGTCAGTCCGTCGAAATAGATGTTGCCGCCGGTTGTTTCATAACGCTGGGCATATTGGATCACCTCGCTATTGATCCTGACATAACCAGTTTCAGGATAGTCGCTCAATGTTGCGCCAGCCACGGTCATGGCCGTTGCTACGTTCGTGATGTTCGAGGCCAGTTCGCCACGGCTCAGATATGGTGCCGTCAGGTTGGTGTCGGTGATCTTTCTCAGGATGTCCTTAGCCGTGATCGAAACGCCATTGCGACCTGCGTCGATCTTCTCGATCACATACTCCCGCTGCGTCATGACCGAAAGCGGTTCGCCTATCAGCCCTTCGTAGATATTGAGCGTGTATCCGATGTGGTACGGATTGCGGGCAAGCCACTTGCTCCAGAAGCTGCCGATCTGGTCTGGATCATAAGCCCTCGTGGAGACGTAAGGATCGGTGCCTACGTCATTCCAAGGAAAGTCCTTAATACGGACACTGCTAACGGCGCGATAGCCCAGCGGGCTTTTATTGCGCGATCCTGATGCCACGTTGAGGACGGTAGGAGCCGTCTGATAGTTCTGCATTGCCGGGATGGCGAGTGCGGGCTGGTAGATGTAATCGATCAGGAACGGATCGCCCGCTTCCGTGGTGAGCGTGTTGCCATTCTCGGTCAGCAGATTGGTGTTGTTATCTTGCCACTCGTATACATCATCGTTTACGAACCGAAGCGTCAATGACTTGCTTAGATCGAGAGCGGATAAGAACTTGCATGTCTTGTCTGTGTTCCAACAGGCATCGCCAGTCGCATTGCAAGGCGAGACACCGAACGTGCGTGAGCAGAGCGGCTGGATGATCTCGACAATCTCGACGGGACGCGCTGCAAAAGTCATCAGTAATATCCCGTGACGCCGAGGCTGACAGAGCGATAAGCCTTGATGCCCATATTCACTGGTTCAACGTCTCGGTCGGTCCAGACGAAGCCGACATCGGTTGTGATCTTGGATGGATTGCCAGCGATGCAGAACGGCTGCAATGGCAGCGTCTTGGCGAACGGCTCGAAGTAGGTATCGTACCAAGCCGTTGTCAGATATTCCCAATCGTAAGATGTGGTGACGGCACGCCTTTTGATGATGCGCCCAAGCCATTGGCCGGTCTCGGAGAACTGTTGCTGTGCTTCGGTGACGCGGTTGAGGTTGAGCGGCCTATGCCCTCCGTAGATCGGGATTGGCATTTGCAATGCAGCGCCCGCTCGGATGATGCCGATTGCAATGTCCGTGCCATCGTTCACGTTCACCCGCACTTCACGGACGGTGTAGAGCACCCCAGCGTTATTGAAGAACACCGCGATGGTCGAATTGTCGGTTGGCGATATTGTTGCACGAGTGGTGTGACCACCGCCGACTGTTGCTGCCGTGGAAATCGTGACTGTCTTGCCAGATAGGTTATGCGCTGCGATAAAGACGCAATCGATAGATACGTCTGCCGCTGCCACAAGCGTCCAGTTGTTTGAGCCTGGCGCAAGTTCCCACCGCTGCGATGTGTAGTCATTGGCAGCATAAGCCGGATTGGTTCCATCTCCAGAGACAGTGCCGGTCATCATGTCCCACAAGATGCGGGCATGGTTTAGCGGCTCATTCGTGGAGACGGTATAGTTGCTCGTGGAGATGGTCATTATGGAATTGTTCCTGCGGCCACTATGATCCACGTTGAGCCATCACAAACAAGTTCCGCCCATGCGCCACCACCTGCAACAACCGGGAGTATAGCCGATGTGGCACCGCCACCCTTCTGCGTCACATTTCCTGATGCAGATATTACCGCTTGATTGGTACGTGTCATCACCTTCAGAATGCGCCCTGAACTTGTAGCAACAGCAGGAAGCGTGATTGTATTAGTAGAAGCACGATTAGAGATGATGAATGTTACACCAGCCGCGACCGTGTAGTCTGTCGTGACAGTCACTGGAGCAGTAAGGGCAAACGATCCGTTCACCTGTAGCTTCGCAGTCGGCGTTGCCGTGCCGATGCCTACGCGATCCGTGGATGCGTCCACGAAGACAAGGTTGGCGTCTGTGTCGCCCTCGATGCGTTGGTCTACGTCAGCGCCAGCATCGTTGAAGACGTTGGCCCCTGCGAATGATGCAGCCGGGACATTCTGAAACAACTCCGCGCGCGTCTGCTTCTTGGTCTCTGGGACACTTGTGTCCACCACCACATAAAGGTCATCGGTGGCCGTGTTGGCCCCGGTCAGTGATGATAGTGCGCTGATCTTGATGTCTGCCATCAGGCTATCACTCCGCGAATTGTGCCGCCGTTGCGCTGCGTGCTGTTAAGCTGGTCGATGAACTGTCTGGCGAACTTCTCGCCAAAGCCCATCGGATCATTCATCATTGTAAACTGGAACGTGGTCGTTGGCGATGCCGCTGCCGGGGCTGCGGCTGCACCACCGCCACCGCCTCTACGTCCACCACCACCACCACCGCCTCCACCACCGCCGCCGCCGCCTTCCGAGACGCCCTTGATAGCTGCCACGGCGCTCATGCCCTTGGCAAAGACAAGAGCATAAGCAGCAAACTTGTCGGCAGGAGTAAGACCAACCTTCATTGCGTCAACGGCTGCTACAATTGTAGAAACAATGGCCTGTGCTGCTCCCATAGCTTTGGATACTTTAAGGAACTTTTTTCCGCCCGCTTGAGCTGCCGCTTGAAGTGATGCAAAACCATCCTGAACACTTGTAAGGTCATCTTTGACCTGCATCAATCGAATGTTGTGTAGATCAGCAGAATGTTGCTCTGCACGCTGCCGCATTAGTTCTTTGAACTCTGCGTCTAGTTCATCCTTGCCTGTCAGGTGCGCTCGCAGCAATTCCATATCTGCCGCATATTCGGCTTCAAGAATTTCCCGCTCAGACTTAAAGCCTTCGCGGATCGACTCAAGCCTAGACATATAGAATGCATCCACCTCTTGCGATGGCGAAACGCCCGGGACTACAGATGTTTTATCAGCGACTTCTTTCATCTGCTCTCCCGCACGAGAAAGCGATGGAGCTTTTTGTTTTGGAAGGCTTACTTTTTCTTCGCGGTTAACCGTTTGTGGATTGAAGGCGTCAATGCTGGCGAGTGATCCGGTCGGGTCTGGATCAAAGTTTTCTGGAAATGATCCAAAAAATCCATTTTGTGCTGCACTAGAAAATGGACCGTATACTTTTACAAAGTCATCAATTGCCTTGTACCAATCACGCAATGTTTCAATGCCACTAGATGAAGCAGTAACAACGCGCGCAAGGTCTTGAAATTCTGTTTTTATCCCAGCTACAGCACCAGCGATGCTGTCTCCGTTAGAAACATATTCAAGGAAAATCTCAAGAATATCATTTAGCGGCGGGACAAGATCATTTACTAGGCTTTGAGCCAAGCCTTCTGAGATCGTTTTTAATCTTGTCAGATTGTCGTTGAAATCTTCTGCGCTTTTGGCGGCAGTGTTTGTGACAACAACTCCAAATCGCTGGGCTTCATCGCCCATTTCCGCCAAGCCATCACGCCCAGCGTTCAGCATTGGAATTAGTTGAGTGCCGGAACGGCCAAAAATATTCATGGCAATGGCAGTCTTGCCAGCACCATCTTCCATTCCAGCGAATGCCTCTGCTATTTCTGCAAAGACTTCATTTGTAGAACGAAGATTTCCACTTGCATCGGTTGCACTAATGCCGAGCGCAAATAATCCTTCAGAGCCAGCTTCCATATTTTTTGAAAGCTGCTGAACTCCTACTTGCAATTCACCAAGTGATACATCGGAAAGTTTTGCGGCATAGGTCAACTTGGACAACTCTTCAGTTGTCATGCCGACTTTCTGAGCCATCTTTCCAATGTTGTCAGAAAAATCGATAGCTGCCTTGCCAGCCGCTATAAAAACACCAGCGGAAAGCGCCCCAGCAATAGAGGCCGCAGCCCCTCTAGCAAATCCAGAAATAGCACCTTCAGCCTTGCCTAATGCTCGATCAAGGCCGGTTGTATTGCCGGTGATGTTGACTTCGATTCCGCTAACTTGAGCCATGCAACAGTTCCTTCAATTCCTCTACATCGGCCCTAGTCAGTTTCCCGGCGTATGTTTCGCCTGGCTCTTTCGGCTTCTTCAACTCGTATTCCAACCACCACTCGGGAATGGTCATCTCCCAGAACTCGCTAGGCTGAATTCCCCATTCCCTCGCCCATAGATACATCCCGTTCCAGTCTAGTTCTCCATACTCTCCATGATCTTCGCCCTCGCCTTCGACTGGCTTTCGGTCTGGGCGTCTGGATTTTTTGACTTGTCTTCAGTCGGAGAGAACGATGTGAGCACAAGGCTGATCAAGGAAGTGATGCTCTCCTGATCGCCCGTTACAAGTTCCTCATAGACTTGTTCGTCCGTGACCTTGGCACCTGCCGACTGCAACATCTTGGACAGAACGAAAGCGATGTGACTGACAGGCGGGCGACCTTGGCTTGTGCGAACGGCAATGTCCGTAAAGGATATGTCGCCCATCTCGATGGATCGCATTAGTTTCATGGAAGGTACGAAGCGATACTCTTCACCCTTCCACTTGATTGTTAGCTCCCGAAAGATTGCCATGATTACGATGCCGTGAACGTAATCGTGCCAGAGGACTGGATCGAGGCTGTGAAGGTCGTGGCATCTGCCTGTTCGCCGGTGACGGCAAAGCTGGCAAGGAAGAAGTTGCCGCTGAACGATCCAAGGCCAAGCAGTTCGATGGTGTAGGCTTCGAGCAGAGCCGAGGCGCTGCCAACGGCAAGCGCCAGGAACGTGGTGTCCTCAAGGATGCCCTCAACTTCGGCATCGATGGAGCGAACACCAACATCGGCAAGATACTTGCGCCAGCCGTTGTCATCCTTTTCGGTGATGTCAATCGGCTCGTTGTTGATGGTGAAACTATCGGCACGAGCGCCAGCCACGGCAGTCGAGCCGCGCTTGATACGGACTTTGCGTCCAGCGATTGCGGGCATGTTTCAGTTCCTTTCTTAGGTCACGGGTCCACGGATGTTGGAGAAGGCCACCGTAGACCCTACGCTATTGGTGGCGGTTACACGGCACCGGATATACTTTCCGGTGTCGGAGCCTGTGAGTGTGTATGTCGTTCCGGTCGCAGATGCGATGTTGGACCATGACGGGTCATTGGGATCAGCAGCATTGGCGCGCTGCCACTGGCGGGCGAAAGTGATCGTGGCATCGCCAGCCCATGTGCCATTCGTGGTGGTCTGGACGTTCGTTCCGGAGAGCGTTCCGGTGATCGCCGGGAGCACTGTATTGTATGGACCAATGGTGGCCGTCATGTTCTCGCCGCTTTCTAGGGTGGCGGTGAATGTGGTGACATCAGCTTGCTCCGCGCCGATCTGAAGGCCCTGGAGCATGAAATCACCGGTCAATGTGCCGATGCCGCTGATCGTGACCACGCACTCCTTGAGTAGCGCCGTGGTGGCCGTGCCGACGGAATCCGCCAAGAGGACGGTATCCTTGAGCACGCCTTCGATCTCGCAAGAGACGGACCGCAAGCCGACATCGGTCAGCATGGTGCGCCAACCAGCATCATCCTTGTCCGTGATGTCGAGCGGCTCATTATTGATCGTCACGCTGTCAGCACGAGCGCCCACGATGTTGGAGCCGTTGCGGCTTATGCGAACTGATCGGCCAGAAATAGCCATGCAAGAACCTCTTGTTTGGCCGTGATTATATCACGGAAACTATGCAATCCACAATACACGGTACAAGATGAGGCCGCGCTTGGTCTTGCCATCAGGATCGCGCGAGAAATTGCAACTATCCAATTCCGTGGTGATGTGCGTCACGCCCGCAATGGAAAGCGGCTGGCGGCGCATCCGGCCATCGACGGCATCGACTACGGTCTTGAGATCGAGCATGGATGCGGCACGATCCCATACGTCGATCTGCACGATTGCCGATCCGCCAAGGTCATCCTTGCTGTCGAAGGGATTGATAGTGTCAGCACCGATGGTGATGAACGGGAAGGCCGATTCCAATTCACTGTCAGCCGCCTGTGGGACATCGGTAAAGATCGCCACGAGCGGGCTGTAGTAGGTGCTGAGAAGACTGGTGACGGCGCTATCGTTAAGCCGATTGTAGACTGCCGTCTGGAGGTCATCGGATTTCATTTCGTTGTCTTCTCCGCGCGTGCTTTGGCCTTGGCGATTGCAATGTTAACCAATTCTAGCATCCGTGGGATTGCTCGCTCAACAGCAGGTATCCATGCAGGACGTTTGCCCATTTTGAAGGTACCGAACTCAAGGTGATAGGCATATGGCAACCGGCTTCCGATTGCGCGTCCATATTTGCCTCGGTTTTCAATGTAGGTTGATGTCAGCAAAGCGCCTCCATCAGTGGCCGGGGCTTCGCCTTCTTTTGACGCCTGATGCTTGATGTCTCTGTTTTTTCCCTTGTAATAAATCCGACCTGTTTTCGGCGGGTTCTCAATAGCGTTTCTAACGTCTCTAAGAGCGTTTTGTGCGGTTGCTTTGACAATCAGCTCTAGATTGTTGCCAAGGTCTTTCCCATAGGCTTGCAAGGCCGCGTTGACCTCTTTCAGCCCCTTGATCTCGACCTTGACATCAGGATACGCCATCAGGCCGCGACCCCGCCATCAACGTCGATCTGAAGCCACTTGTTGGCGAACTCCATGTTATCGAGGAACCGGATGTTGTGGATCTTGTTCCTGATCTGCACTCGGTCGGAATCCAGCAATGCGGAGGTGTAGCGCACCACAAGACGCAACCGAACGGTTGCCTCGGTGCGGTCATGGGCAAATCGCTCCGAGCCGCCAACCGGCACCACATAGGCGCGAGTTGGTGCGCCAGAAACGGTGGCCCAGGATTCCGTCTGGCCTCCTGCACCATCGCTGGTCAAGGTGCGGCGCTGGAACGTCACCGGCTCTTTCAGCTTGCCGGAATTCATGTCGCAACATTTCATCATCGGGTGGTGAACTCTATAATATCCATGTTGACGGCAACATCGACGGTGCTGGCCGATACGTTGGCGAGGAAGCCAAAGTCGCACAGCGGCGGGAAGTAGAGCGGCGGGTTGAAAACAACATCGATTAGGCCGGAACTCTGTGGATATTCAGTCACCATGAGCATAGAACTATATGGTGCCGCCGTCTCAAGGATGTTCTCGCGTTTGTACAGGACGATGTTCGCCTTCTTGTCGGCATCGCTTGAGATGGTCACGTTGCGGAGTGCCGCACTCCGGTCACGCGGAGTAGTGTAGACAGCCATCTCTGTCTTTCCGCGTCCTAGCGTACCATCGACAATAACTGCCCAGTCTTCTCCTCCTGCGGCATTCTCAATGGTTATCGTCCCGGCGTGCGATCTAGCGGTCTGCGTTGAATACGTTCCAGACTTGGACACATAGACATCGAACAGGCGGATAAATGACTTCGACGTTTGCGCGCTTGCGGATGCTCCTGCTGTTGCCAGCGCTTGAGTGGTATAGTCACCGAACTCATCAATGCCGATTAAAACAATTTCTCTCGCCCCGGAACCGTTGGCCGTGTCGTTGGCATTGCCACCGGCCTTGATGCGGAGATGAACATGGGCATTTGCTTGCGGCGTGCGATAGAAGCCGGAGCGAGATACAGGCACGAAGCTGGAACCGACAGATGTGTTCCGGCCAAACTTGTTGAATGACCGACAACCCGAAGCCAGTCCGCGCGCAATGTCGAGACTGCTGGGATATGTCATACCTTCATGGCCTTATATTGAGCCATAATGACCGAAGCGCCGGATGCGTCATAGGCATCACTTGCATCGCAGTCATCGCCACGGTTGCTATAGAGGAAAGCCGCAAGCTGCTTGACAGCACGCTTCATCGGAGATGGCACTGCTGCTGCATTGGCGAATCCAGATACATAGATGATCTGGATGGCGTTATTGGCACGCAGAGCAACCGGCCAAGTCTGGCCTCGCTTGAGTGTCAACCTTCCAGGCGTCTGATATGTGTCAACGTCGAAGACATTGGCAACCGTGATTGCCGTTGCATTGCTGCCTTCATCGTAGACCGTTACCGATGTGATCGATTGAAGAGGCCATCGCGGGATAACAAGGCTTTGAATGGTGCTGGTGCGCGCCAGTTCTGTGATCGACATCTCTCGCACGCCATCCCACCAGGCCTCGCCACCAGCGGGCCAGCGATCAAGCGAGAGCCGCCATGACTGCGTGATGAACGCAAGGCCGGTCATGTTCTCGATCTCGGTTCGAGCATCCGTGATAAGCGTATTTGCCTCCGCGTCAGGAAGTTCCGTCGAGTCAGTGCGAAGATGCGTGCGGAGTTCCGCAGCCGTCACCGGCTCGGATGCAGGGGCGGACGTAAGAACCGAACCCCGAAACTGATAAAGCGGAACGGCGGCGCGAAGGCTCATGGATTAACCTTTCCTGGCTTTCTTCTTTGGCGTCTCGATCTTGGTCTCGAGCGGCGGCATCTCTGCCACTTCAATAGCAGCACCTTCCTCCATCGCCAAGACGGCAAGGTTGCCTTCGAGGATCGAACCAGCATCGAATCGCACAACCGTGTGGCCTTCTGGCGCACAAGAGAACTGGCGAATAAGTTTAACCTTCATTTGATTGCTCCGATGCAATTGGCGTGTAGTAATTCATTTCGCCAGCCCAGATGCGCCGAGGATTGTTCACAGTTGCCGGATCAATCCACTCAACGCCGGGGCCACCTTGAGCCAGCACAGCCGGATCGTGGCCTTGCGGCACGTAGTCTTCTGGCAGCGGATCAGGACGCGGCCCTGCGATCTGTGTCAGGCGTACGTTCACATGATAGCGGTCATCCATGACGGCGGACGTGATGATCTCGCCATCGGGGCCAACAACAGCCGGAGTGACAACCACAGGGCCGATCTCGTCAATGTAGCAGCCGTTGGGGCGGTCATCATAGGTGAGGCTGACGATAGCCGCCCACGCATCCCATGTGGCTTTGTCGGCGGCGCGGTACATGAGATCACTGCCCATTATGCGGTCCTTGCTTGAAGTTCGGCGTTGGTCAGGCGGCGCGGAATGTAGATTACATTCTCAATCCACCCAGATAACAAAGCTCCTCCGCCTGTATTTCCAATTCCAAGCGTAATGACGCCAGAAGGAACCAGAACAGAAGTATCTGTTTCTACAGCACCTCCGTTCAATGATGTTGCAAAATCGTTGTTTGCGATGGCTGCATACCGATTTGCCCTCTGACCCGTAGTTACACCGGAAGTAATATTCACGTCAAGAATACCGGAATTGAAAACGGCCACGTTTCCAAAAAGATTAACCTGAATACGGTTTGAAAATGGAGATGCGTTAAATAGGCACAAAGCAATCGCCGGAGCAGCCGTGCTCATCGAAATGAACTTTATGCCAAGTGTAAACGCAGTGCTGCTGGCTGGAAACTGACTCACGCCAACGGAAGCGACATCGGCGTTTCGGGTTGCAGAAGCGGCAGCCGTGGGAATGTAGGAGGTGGCGAAGGCTCCGGCTTCAAGCTGTGCGTTGCTCACAGTTCCTGTAACCGTAAGTGTCAGCGTTCCAGCGGTTGGTGTAAAAGTAAGTGTTACGCGGTTAGGATATACTCCCGTTCCAATTAACGGTCCGGCACTTGATGCGCCCGAAAGTGTAATCGTTCCTGTTCCATAAAACGACAGTGTATGTGCTGTTGCTGTAACAGTGACGCTTTGCGTTGAAAGTGTTGCACTGTTTAACAGCAAATTCGTCCGCTGCTCCTCCACCAGCAGCCCCTTTGCCGCCAGCGTTGACGGGTCGTAGTCAAGGCGCGGGCCATGTGCTGCTGCCGCGCTCGGAGCCGCGCCAAAGTTAGGCGTGTAAGGGTCAAGTGACGCGCTGTCGGAGAGTTGCGCGCCCCATGCGTAGACGGCATCACCAAATGTTACAATGCGGATGCCTGGTGTTCTAGTTCCCGCCGTTGGCGTCAGTGTGGTGCTAAACCTTTGCCAGTCCGCAGTTACCGCCGCAGTAACATAGGTCGTGCCGTCTACAGTAATCTCCACAGTGCCCGTGCCCGTTTTGCGGCGCAGCCAGATAGAGAATGTGTAGGGGCTGGCAAGAAGGCTTAAAGACGCCAGCAGCGTGCCGTTGCCAGCCGTGGCCGCTACATCAATGGAATTGGCAGACCCATTCGGCGCGGCGATAGCAACTTGCGTATCGGTGGTGTTGGTGTTGGTCCAACCCGTAGTTAAGAGTTCTGTAAACCCTAACAGATTCTTCAGCGTGCTAGGGTCATAATAAGGATACGCGGAGGCGTTGGCTTGCATCCCGCCGAGGTCGGAACGATAGAGGTGTGCGCCCCATGCGTAGACTTCATCGCCGTTGGTGACGATACGGATGCCCGCGCTCTTCGTGCCAGCCGTCGGGGTCTGCGTGACAGTGTAGAGCGCCCAATCATTGGTGATCGTAACGGTCGTGTATGTGCCGTTGTCGGCAGCAATCTGAATATTGCCCGTGCCTGTTTTGCGGCGAAGCCACACGCCAAAAACATAGGGTATAGCGACAGCAGTGTAGGACTGCAAAACCGTGCCGTTTGCGCCCGAAGCAACGATAGTGTCTGCCGTAATCGCACTATCGGGGGCGGCGATTGAATTTGCTGCTATCGTCGTAGACGTTTTTGTCCAACTAGAAGTGTCTAGCTGCTCACTCGCCAGCAGCAGGTTATGCTGTGCCCACTTGATATAGCCGTCACTGTCCGTAACGGTGGCGAGGCTTCCGCGCGAGAACGTGATGAGGTCAGTTGCGAAACCAGTTGTCGTCGGCATCAGCCCTGCATCCTTACGGCGCGATCATTGTGAACAAATCAATTGCAGATTTTACGATGAGAGAAGCGGCCCCATTGAAGGAGCCGCCCCTTAATCAAGTTTAGGTAGCAGCCACGTTGCTGCCGACGAACGTGGTGGCAGCGCGATGCGGCTTGTTAAGGATGCCGTAGACCTTGACGGTCGCATCGGTGCCGGTGGTGCCAACGCCGTTCATGCGAACATAACGCTTGGAACCCTTGTAGCCAATGCCGCCGATGATCTTGTTGTCATCGCCATCGGCAGTGACAGACAGAGCAATCGTGCCATTGACTGAATCAGCCGCGACGATGGACGCAGCGTCACCAGCAACGGTCGTGTCGGAGTGCTGAACCGTGAAGGTGAAGCCAGCGGCAGCGCCAGCATCGGTCACGGTGTCGGTGGCAAGCATGAGCGTCACGGCGTCGAAGCCACGAGTATCAACCCAAGAAGTAGCACCGGCAGTGGTGCCAGAGAGGGTCACGGTGCCAAGCAGAACAACCTGCTTGTTAGAAAGCATATCACGCATCTCAAGAATCCTTCTTATCGGCGTGGTTGCGGAGCGGCGTTATTGCCGCCCCGCGTTAGTGCTTTAGGCAGTGAACTCGATCAGCTTGAGAGCCTCGAAGTTCACGACATCGCCGCCCACACGCTTCGTGGTGTAGAACTCCACGTAGGGCTTGGCAGAGTAGGGATCGCGCAGAGTGCGGATGCCGAGGCGGTCCACGATCTGATAAGCTTCGCGCATATCGCCAACGGCGATGGAAAGCGAATCCGTGGCCGGATCCGGCATGTCCTCGAAGGACGCGACCGGATAGCCGAGCAGCGATGCGGGCTGACCGGCAGCGATGCCGGGAGACCACAGGTAAGCGCCATCCGAGTCCTTGAGTTTACGCGTCAGCTTGAGCGTGGCGCGGTTCATGAACCAGGTTGCGTTGGCGCGGTACTGCTGCTTGAGGCCATAGAGCGCGTTGATGAGAACATCGCCACCGTTGGGAGCGGCGGCAAATGCGCCGTTCACGCCGGTATCGAAACGCTCGATGGTGCCGGGAAGCGTGGTGCCAGACGAGAATGTCAGGAAGCCACGGGGCTTGTTGACGCCGTTGCCGACAACGAAAGCGTTGGCTTCGTCACGGGCGAACTTCTCGGCAACCTTGGAGGCAAGCCATGCTTCCATGTTGATCGAGGCGTCATCGAGCAGCTTCTGCGTAGCCTTGGGCTTCGCATAGAGTTCGTGGGCAGGAATGCGCCACTTGCCAAGCTGCGGCGTGTTTGTCTCGGGACGGCTGTCCGTTTCGCCAACCCAGCCCGAAGAGGCTTCGTTGAGATCGAACAGGCCTTCGAGGGCATCCGAGGAGATGACCTGGATCGAGGCGTATGCACGCATCGGGCTGGTCTCGAAGACCTTCATCACGATACGGCCAGAGAGGTCGGGATTGACCACATAGCCGCCATCGGGATCGGTGCCGACCGAGAGAGCCTTGCGCTCTTCCGGCCCCATGACTTCTTCGCCCTTGCGGAGGAAGGTGTCGAACGCGGCCTTGTAGCCGTCCATGTCGGCAGCGCCGAAGGAACCAGCAACAGCGCCACGGCGGCGGGCGTTCATGGAAGCCCACTCCTGGGCCTTGCGGTCGAGATCGACCACTTCGCCACGCTCGTCGGTGACGATGCGGGACTGACGCTTGGAAGCCAGAACGGCCTCGTCAGCGATCTTCTGGGCCTTCTCAAGATCGGCTTCGATCTTCTGAAGCTTGGCCTCGGTCACGACATCGGCGCTGCCCTTCTTTTCGATCTGGGCAAGGCGCTCGTCGTTGGCCTTCTTGAACTCTTCGAATCCGGCGTGCAGCGCGTCAACCGCGCCGATGGCCTTCTTGATTTCCTCTGACATGCAGGGATTCCTTTAGCTTTGACAGTGACTGTAAAAGGGCATCGACGCCCTCGGTTACGGCCTCTTCATCGCCAGCGTCCCGCTGTCTCTGTAGGGCTTTGAATCCGTGGAGAGTGAGAGCCACGGCCTCTTTGCGGGAGTATCCTGCATCACGCAGGAAACGCTCGAAATCTCTTTCGGTGGTGATCGACTTGACGTTCGTCACCTTTGCATCCGGCAGCATCGGGAACGTCACAAGGCTGATCTCGAACAGGTCCACTTCCATCAGCTTGCGAACACGACCATCGCCCTCTGGGATGGCTTCCATTGTGCGATAGCCGATGGACATGGAATCGATGGCCCCGGCGCGAAGGAGCGCCATTGCCTCGCGGCCTTTTTCTACTTCTTTGAGCAGACGGCCACGGACAAACAGGCCACGCTCGTCCTCGTAGATGTCATCCCAAACGCCGATGGGCTGGCTCATATCGTGCTGCCATAGCATCTTGACTTTACGAGAGCCGAGCGATTTGCGAAATGCGCCGCGTTCGACCACATCCATTCCCTGATCGACAACGCCGAAGACGGAGGCATAGCCCTCGAAGACGCCATCTTGATCCGGTTCGCGCTTGAGCGTGAGGGATACGTTCTTATGCTGGATCGGTTCGGACATGAACTTGTCGCCCTCTTCTCTGCGAACTATTGCGTTGGCCCATGAGCGGCCAGGATCACCGCCCCACAAGGCCCAGGCTATGCGGCCAGCGGATGGATAGCCATCCTCGCCGGGGGAGAATCCTTGGCCTTGCTTGTCCACCTCATGGCGGGCGAAGTAGGACACCATCCGCTTGACGGTATCGAGCGAAAGATTGCGGCGATTCTTGATGTCGCGTGCGCGGGCAACGCCGATCTCGGTTCCGCCACGGTTGAACTCATCACGCCATTCGAGGCCGCGTGTGGCTTCTCGTGCCATTGCCTCGTTTGGTGAATATCCATCGGCCTTGCCTTCCCACTTGGAAATGCAGACGGCATAACGCTGATCTTCATCGGGAAAATCAGACATTGCCTCCTCGTCGCTCATGCAACGGGAGATGAACTCGTCTTCGTTTTCGGTCGGGCCGGGGCTAGGCATGAGGGGAATATATCATTGCTTGATTGAAATCACAACATGGCCTCAAGGGCGGCTTCGTCCACGATGTAACCAACGGCGCAACGGCAGTTGATGACCTCATCGCCGGGGCCTTCTGGATCACCGGGAAACATGAGTTCGGCATCGCCAACCTTGAACTTCTCGTCCATTCCGACAACCTGACCGTTTGCTTCTCGATGCGTCTCTCTGGTGCGGTCATCGGCAGCGGCCAGCCACTCTCGGGACAATGGCAAGCCAGTCTGCTTTGCGGCCTCCTGGGAGCCGTAATTGGCAGCGCCGTGCGTCTCGGTGCGGGCAATCGTGTCGGCCCTGTAGGACGAAATCTGCGGCACCAGATCGAGGATGTAGGAAGCGGTGCCGCGTTGGCCCAAGCCATCCTCGTAGCCTTTCCGAACCGCCCGGATGATTTGGTCGCGGGTTGTTTCCGTGACCTCTGTGATGCGGCGGCGGATCGCCTCTTGCTCAATAAAGCGCAACGCCCTGCGCGTCATGATCTGAGCGAAGCTTTCCTTGGTCTCCAGCTTCAAGCCTCGCGCCTTGGCTTGGTCCATAATGCGTGAGCCGAACATGGTGATCGAGGCAATTGCCATCTGGCGATAGGTCGCCTCGATGCGGTCCCGGAAATCGCGCGGCAAGGTGACGTTCCCGGTCTGCTCCCAATGCTCGACCATCTCACGCATGGCGGTTGCTATCTCGCGCTGAAGACGGCCACGGAATTGGACGGTCAGCCTATCGAGCAATGCGCCTTGACGGCGCACCTCGCGGCGCGTGTTTGAATCAACCAGCCTTCGAGCCATAGGCCAGTGCTTTCACAAGATCGGGGCTGAGTGGTTCCGGCATCGGTTCGTTTGCCATGCTCAAGGGGATTTCGGCGGAAGAAACGAACAGGACATCACCGCCTTCGATTGGCCCATAGCCCTTCAAGGCGCGGCGCTCATTGATAGTGAGGTCTTGTGACTGGTCAGCCATCTGCCACATCGAAAGTCGCTTCTCGGCAATGGCCGGGATGCTGTCGATGTCTGGCTTGATCTCGACACCGTAGATCGAGCCGAGCCAATTGTTCCAATCGTTCACGATCATCTGGAGCAACGGCAATGCCGTGTCTTCCCAGAACGCCAGACGGGCCTCGGCATAGTTGGAATAGGTGTTATCGCCAGGAATGCCGAGAAGCTGCGGCGGCACGCCGAAGGCCAAGGCAACGTCACGGGCCGAGGAGAACTTGACCTCAATGATGCCCATGTCAGTCGGGCTTAGGCCCATCTGCTGCCAGTCAAGACCACCTTCGAGGAGCATCGGGCGACCGGCGTTCGAGGAGCCGGAATATTGCTCTTCGATCTGGGCCTTGAGGCGGTTGAAGTTCTCGTCGGAAAGCGTGCCGGAATCCTTGACGGTCAATGCACCAGACGGACGCGCCGAGTTCTGGAGCAAGGCTTGCATCCAGTTCATGGCTTCGTTGTTCTGGTCGATGGCGTAGGAACCTGCCTCGATTGGACTCATGCCGTACCAATCGTTCAACGGGTTGAACAGCTTCAAGTGCCGCACATCGCATTCGAGCGTGCGCGGGTCCATCTCCCATCGCACCTTGTTCTGGCCGAGCGTATATTCGTATGCAGACGGGATGCCGTTGGATGATGGAACGATCTTCATGCGGTCTGGTCGAAGCTGGTAAAGCTCCTTGACCTCGCGGCCTACCATGAACCGCTCTTCGTAGCCGTTGCCCGCGATCATCAGGAACGACACCTTGGCGCGAACGTAATCGGAATAGGACTGAAGCGGATTCGGGCGCTCGAGCAGGGTGATCAACGGGTGGTCGACCAGTTCTGTCTCACCACGGTAGACGCCAAGATTGACGGATGCGATGGCATCCGCGATCCGGTTGATGGCCTGATATGCCACCACGTTCTTGCCATAGGCTTCCTTGGCGAAGGATTCGTAGTTGCGTGGAGACCACACGGCTTGGCCGGGATTGATCACCATAAGCTTGGCGGCAGCGGATTCCTTGCGCTCTTGCGGGCGGCGGAAACGGTCAAAAAGTCCCATCGATAACCTCACAAGGCGCGAACCGCAGGAGCAGACTGCGGCGCTGTCATATCGGAAATTGCACTCATTGCGGTGTCTATCATATCATCATGTGTGCCGTTGGGAAAGACCGAGGCCTCGGACATGAAATCGGCCAGGTGATCAATGTTGGACATGATGTAGACATTGCCGGATTGAATATAGGGCGCGGCATCGAATGCGCGTGTCACTTTGTCGGTATTGCGCTGGATCGGGATGATCGGAATGCCTTCACGTTTCAGCTTCTGGATCAGGCCGGTGCCGCTCACCTTGTCTTCGACCTTGAAGGCTCGAAGCGGCCCATGATACGGCTGGGAATGATGCTTCTGCCAAAACGCGCGGGCCATCGTCTCAAGTTCCGGAGCCTCCCACTTGCCGCGTGCCATATCGAGCAGCACGATCTGTCCGGTTTGCGTTTGGCCCCAGCATTGGAAGACGGAATAGTCATTCTGTTCCTTTGTCTTTTGCGCCGTGTCGGCATATATCGCACGCCACTTGAGCGGCGGCATAGCATCGTAGAATCGCCACCATTCATCTTTGAAGATGCCACCGCCAAGCGGTGCGGGGCGTTGCATGTATTGACCAGCGAAAACGTATGGGCTGGATTGCTCGAGTCGGTCGAGCATCTCGGGCGGGAATTGTTCCGGCCAGAACGATGATCCATCGGGATCACGGGCAGGGATGACGAGGCTGTCCCACTTCTCTCCAGAGCCGCCGCCTAGAAGCCAGCCGGAAAGATCATCTTCGTGGAGCCGCTGCATGATGACGATGATTGGCGTGTCTGTCTTGTTGAGGCGTGATTGTATCGTGGTCTGATACCAGTCGATCACGTTCTGGCGCATGATGGGCGAGGTTGCCTCACCTGCCTTGTGCGGGTCA
>Ga0209358_10000632_pt1 | contig 30142 bp, 43 predicted proteins | sample LauGreFa1BDMLBSN_2_FD_187574 | JGI IMG/M metagenome (GOLD analysis project Ga0209358, IMG submission 187574) | Freshwater lake microbial communities from Lake Michigan, USA - Fa13.BD.MLB.SN (SPAdes) (version 2) | ecosystem: Environmental > Aquatic > Freshwater > Lake | place: Lake Michigan, USA...
TATCCTGTCGCCTTCTTCAAGTTTAGGGTTTGGTTCATTTAAGTTTTTTTTACTCATATAGATAAATATTAATATAAACGTAATAGTAATGGTATGATAAAATTTTTGAAGTATTTGTTGGTTGAGGTTATGAATAAATATGGTTCATTCATGTGGTTTGGTACCCATGTATCTATGACGCAAACAGATTGGCATTGGGTTTTAGAAACTTTTTTATGTGTTATTGTTAACTTATTAGTAATTTTTTCCTTATATTTGCAATACAAAGAAAAAGAAAATGAAAAATTACAAAAAACTAACGATACCTGAAGATTCTGCTTGGAATAGAAAAGGAGTTTTACCATTCTTATGGAGAAAAACACACTGGAGAGTAAGATATTTTATCGGAGGTATAAAAAATATCTTTAGGTGGATGCCCACACTATTTAAAGACAAAGATTGGGATGATTGGTACATATTTACAATTCTCCAAAAGAAAATAGAATTCCAAAGAAAAGAAATAATCTACGCTAATCGTCATATGCAAGTTGATCGTGATAATCGTGATATGACTATAGTGTTAAATTTAATAGAAAGAGTTAAAGAAGAATATTATGGTACTGAATATCTTGACTATTCAGAAACTAAATTCAGGTTTGAACCTGTGGAGGGAGGTAGAGAACTTTATTCAATGGAGGAAGATATTATATCGGAGAATTACGATGAGTATCTAAGAAAGTACCCGTCAAGTGTTCGTAAAGTGTCAAAAGAAAAACCTGATTTAAATAAAAGAGATTTATGTTTTTGGGTTGCAAAACATAACGAAGAAAAGGCACATAATTTATTGTTTAGAATTTTAAAAGAAAGAATGAGATGGTGGTGGGATTAAAAGTATATAAAGTAAAAGATAAAGACACGTATAATCATTTACATACGGTTCTTTCTGGTTGGTGTTTTTTTAGACACGAAAATGAAAACTATTTTCTAAAAGCTCCTTTAAATAACACAATAAAGGGGCTTTTAGAGATGGGTATGATTACTGAGATTAACGAATAATTGTTAGGTGCCCATGTATTGATTTTCTTTCATCGGTACCCTCAACACCGTAAGTTATCATCCAAAAATAAACACCATCTTGACATTTTTTACCATCATATGTTCCGTCCCATTTAGCCGATGGATTATGACTTTCCCATATTGTATTACCCCATCGGTTAAAAATTAAAAGTTCAAATCTGTATGGATCATAACCTGAAGTGAAAACAGGTCCCCATTCATTATTAACTTCATTACCATCAGGTGTAAAAGTGTTTGGTATGAATATTAATTCTTCAGGACACTTATCAATACTAATTGTTGTTTGTTGTGGTTGTGATATACAACCATAATCAGAAATCTGAGTTACAGATATCACATACAACCCCTCTTGTAACCACGTGTAGTTTATTGGATTCCCTTCGATTGTATCGGACATTATAATCCAATTAAACAAACCAGATAAGTTTGAACTTGTAGTATATACTTTAGGTAGTGAATCCCCCTCACAAAGTTCAAAAAATTCATCAGAAGGAGTTATAGGTAAAATTATTGGTTGTTGATTTACGGTAACATTAATTGTTGTATCAAAAACACAATTAGATTGGGTATATGTGTATGTAACATTGTTTAAAATATTATTTGATGATGGACAAAATTGTTCGTTTAATACGTTATCTCCACTAAAAATACCACCTAATGGTAATGCACTTAAACTAACACAATTATCGTAAGAACAAAAAGGACCAATTGAGGTTATTGTTGGGTTTATGTTTAAAATAAAAGTACTAAAATATGACGTATCACTATAACAACCATTTTGATTTGTAGAATAAACACTTACTGAATTTTGATAAATACCTGAAGGTAACTGAGACCAATCAGTTGTTACAGTTTCGGTTCCTTGTCCTGAAGTAATATTTGAATTAGACATCCAAGTATAATTAAACCCTGTACCCATAGTAGGTACAGTATATGTTTCTAAATTAGATAAGTAACAAATAGTGTCCTCCCCACTAATTGGTGTCATAAAAAATTGTGGTGGATCAACTAAAGTAACATTTGAAGAAACGGTACATCCTGCACCATCAGTTATTGTAAAAGAATAATTACCTGAGCAAAGAGACGTTTGATTAAATTGTGGTGGTTGAGGTCCGTTCCATGAAATTGTTTGAACACCATTACCTCCTTGTGGTATAACATTTATGGTTCCATCACAATATGAGTTACATGTTGGGTTTGTAAAATTAATTACAGGTAAAGGTAAGTTTGGTGGTCCAGGTTGTACAAAAACAGTGTCAGGACCTAAACCACCATTATTGTTACATGTTGCCCATCCAGCATTACAAGAAGGGTAAATGAATTGACAAGTATAATTGGCACCCTGTTGTGGGGGTGTAACAGTTATTGTTGGACCTGTACCAATAGGGTTTGGATTACCCACCTGATACCAAGTTAATGTTGGAGTTACTGTTGGTCCCGACGGTGTCCATCTACGTCCGTCATTTTGTGCAGTCCATTGTGTAGAATTTCTTCCTGGTGTTGTTACTGCTTGTGTCCCATTAGAATTTTGAATCCCTTGTACTGCAGTCCCATTTGCCCAAGCACAAAACTGTTTATTTTGAATATGTGTTTCAATAATGTTTGTTGACTCATAAAGAACTATATGAAATGTACCTGTTATTGATGTACACGAATAAAAAGGAACATTTATCCAACTAACAACCAATTTCCTGCATGGTGCATTTCCCTGTACTTGATATCTAATTTGTCCACCTAAACCTGGATGCCAATCTTGCCATGCACCCATAACTGAATTAACGGGATTCGCCGCTGAAGGAATACTAGCAGACGTATATGTTACAGGTTGGTTAGGTGAAAATGATATCCAACCATTACTACCAATATAAAACTGATTGTAAGTGTTTCCATAAAAACAAAAAGTAAACCCAATATTGAAAGGTCCTTGTTGTGAGTCATCAGACATAATTAAAGACGTTCCCGTATTTGTTTGTGCAACATATGGTATTTGTGTGTTTTGGTAATTGGTTGTTGCATTTGGGTTTTGCCCTACACCACATTGACTTAAATCTGCCGTTAATGTTGTTGAGTTTACACCGCAAGGTAGTATTTGATTTGGTCCCAAATAAGGACAATACTGAGAATAACCATAAAAGGTTATAAATAATATAAGGTATTTTAATAGTTTCATATATAATAAATATTAATTTTTATACATTTAGTAATTAGTTTTACTTGTAAGTTTTCATATGTTATATATTAATTAACATTTAAGGTATTTATAGTATATGTCTTTAAAATTACTTAACATATTAAAGGAAGAAATTACCGAACAAGGGTACGGACATTACTTTAAGGATTGGGAACTTTCTGGAGGTAAAAAAGTAGGTGATACTCGTGGGTTTGATTTTACTACAAATAAACCTTTTGAAAAGGATTATAAAAATCCTGAAGCTGAGGTTTTATCAAGCGAAGAAGTGGATATGTATGATGAAAATGTAACATATCAAGAAGACAAACTTTTAGGTTACCATGAAAGGGCTAAAAAAGATAAAGAGGACGGCATAACTAACCCTAACTTGATAAGTGATATAATTAAAGCACTAAGGATAGCAAATATTTCGGCAGAAATACATTATTCAAGAACAGGACATAAAAAACACGCTAAAAATGGTAATATAAGTAGACATTGGGCCGGTAATGGTGTTGATATTTCAGTTATAGACGGTGTTGGTAATAAAGGGGGTAGCGGTAGTAATCAAGGTTTATGTTGTCCTACAAGTCCAAAATTTATGTCTGGTGGTGATAAAATAGTTGCCGCATTACAAACATTAGGTTATAAATATGGTGAGAGAGGTAATGTTAAAGGATATCTATGGAGAACAGACACAGGTGGTAACCACTGGAATCACATACACGTATCGAATACTGACAGGACAGTTAAAAGTAAAATTATAAAACAACCGCAAGACCAAAAAACATCTACTTACGATAGTCTACCCTCTGAAGTAAAAAAAGCAGTAGATAAATTAAAGTCTGATTGGGATGTTGCTATAACAGACGAACATCTTAAAAAAGAAATGAATCAAGAAGGTAAGACTGTTAATGATGCCGGAGGTGTTGACAGTGAAGCAAAAAAACAAATAAAAAAGTTAATTAAAGACTGTAAGAAAAAATACCCAAATGTTGCCTATCCTGATGAAATAGTTTCAGGTTATAGGAGTTACGATGATCAAGTGATAAACTTTGGTTCTAAAGTTAAAGGCGGTAGGACGATAGATGATGTACAAAGTTATAATACAATACCTGGGTTTAGTCAACATCATACAGGTAAAGCTTTTGACATATTTAGTACAGAACCTTCTTGGTGGGACACCAATAGTAATGTTAAAAAATGGGTTGCGGATAATTGTGTAAATTATGGTTTTGAAATAACGTATAAGGTTGATGGTACCTTAAGAAAAAAGGAGCCTTGGCATTTATTTTACGTGGGGGGTGTTTCAGAGACCGAAGACGATGAAGTTGATGATGATGGTGAAGAAGAAGAAGTAATTACATCTACGGGAGGAAAAACCGTAGTTTTTGGTGGTATGTCTTATGCAACACCTGAATGGATGAAATCACAATGGGTTGCTGCCGGTTTACCTGTAGATAGAGCAGTATTTTTAGCATACACATCTACAGAGTTAGCAAATGTTAAAAAGAACAACACTATTGATAAAATTGTTGGGTTTTCTGCTGGAGGTACTGATGTTTGGGATGAGATTATGACAAATAGTTCAGACTACGTTTTCATGGGGTTAATTGATCCATCAACATCTCAATCGGTATTTGAAAAATATAAAGATGGTGGTTTACCCTCTCAAGTTAAATCACTTTCAAATTCAGCAAATTGGACAGGTGAAAATGCTAAAATTGGTGTTAGATTAAAAAAATTAGAAGACAACGGTGTTTTAACAAAAACAAGTTCTTCTCACAAAAGTATCCCGTTAGAGTTTTTTAAAAAATATAAAACAAACTTATCTTAATTTTTTTATTTAATTAAAAAGTATTATATTTGTATAAATAAACAAATTATGACACAGGTAGGACTTTTTATTATTGACGAACCAAATTCAAATTTTATGAAAAGAAAAATATTCAACTTCTTAATGGATATTTTTTCAGACTCTGATTTGAAGAATATTGCTTACTGTGAAAATAATAACGGTAAAGATATGTTATACGTTTTTTTAGATATTGAAAAACACAAAGATATTTATAATCTTTTTAAAAAATACGATGTTTTACTTTCTTATAAAAACTTAACTTCTTCATTTTTATATCAAAAAGATTTAAACCCAATTTTTAGTGGTGGTGAATTTAAAAATATCTTGATTAATTTCTTGGAATCTAATTTAGATAAAGATATGATTTTAGATAAAATCAATGATATGGGTATTGATTCACTTAACGAGGTTGATTACAAAATTCTACAAAAATAAAAAACCGTAGATTTCTCTACGGTTTTACTATTCATTTTTTTTAAGTATTACCCTAAAGAAGAACCTCTTCTACCACCACCAAATGTGTGTCCAGCTGTCATACCTGCGGTTGCTCCTGCTCCCATATGTTCTAATCCTGTATATCCTTTTTCATATCTAATAACATGAGGAGGTGTTTTATACATAACAACCAACTCACCTTTATAGTTATTTTCTTCTGCTTGTCTTTCTAATGCTGCTCTAATTCTTTCCCAATTATTACCACCATAGTAGTCATCAGGATTTTCTTCAACCATCGCACTTACTTCATCTAAATCAGAAAAGAATTGATCCATAGTTTCTTGTCTTTCTTGTTTTGAACCATGTCCTGTTGCAAATCTTCTAGCACCTTTACCTACGTTTTCAATACCTTTACCAACTCTTCCAAGTTTATCTTCTAACCAACCTTCTTCCATTTCGGCTTTGGTTTCCATTACAATATTTTTAATTAGTCTTGTAAGTTCAGCTTCTGTTAATATAACTTTTCTAATTGCCATTTTTTTTATTTTAATAATTTTATTTTATATTTTTCTATATAAATATATCTTACTTTAAAAAACGTAATTTATATAATGTAGAATTTATCAATTCACAAACCATATCTATTTGATTTTGTATATAAGAGTCTTTACAACAATCTCTTAATTTCTCAACTTTACCACATAAATCTTTTAAATATTTTATGGTTGCTTCGGTGGATTTGTACTCAACAATGTCATAAGATTTATATCCTTTTAATATCCCGTATTTGCCTTGGTATGATTCCACCAAACCGTCAATAATATCTCCAATCCCATCGTAATATCCATTTAACGCCATATGTTCAGGATATGATTCTGTTTGTAAATGTAATGTATGTGCTTGAGTTCTTGAATGAAGTAATAATGATATCATTTCTGTATAATCAGAATTACCTTCTTTTTGTTCATTAATAAATGAACCTTTAGTCAAAAAATCTTTTTTTGTTATCATGTTAATAAATATTTCTATATTTATAAATATGTTATTAAATGAAGAAATAAATAGAATAAAAAATTTAATGGATATAAACGAAGAAGTTCGTAATCATAATTTGTTTAAAAATTTTGACTTATCCGAATTTAAAAATAACCCCCCACCTTCAGATAATAGCAAAGAAACAAAAAAAGAAATAGAATATCTTAAAACCATAGATGTAAAAAAACGTTTTATACAAAAAAAAGATGATATTGATGGTAACTTTATAGAGTTTTTAGAGTCAAAAGATATTGATGAAAAAAAATTAATCTATAAACTTGATGAAAGTGCTCGTATTGTCATACTGGAATTAAAAAATTTTTATAAAAGACCTAGACCTTTTAGGTTAGATTCAAAATTAACGGATCCTATGTTAAAATCTACGGATGGTTTTGCTTACCCTTCAGGACATTCGACACAATCAAACTTAATATACTTAGTTTTATCGGACAAATATCCAAAATACAAAAAAGAATTAAAAAAAATTAAAGATGATATTGTGTATTCAAGACAAATGGCTAAAGCACACTACCCTTCAGATATTAAATTTGGTGAAAAATTAGCAAAATCTTTGTTTAAATACTTAAAAGAAAACAATTTAATTAACTAAACTTGGTATAACTTCTTCTTGAAAGAAGTATTTTACTTGATGTATGTCATTTCCTAACTCATCTTGTACTCTTTTTTCTTTACTTTCATCATATCCGGCAAATTCATCGTTAGAATCATAAGTTTGGAACATGTCATTTTCTAAAACAAAGTCTATTTCTGTTAATTCGTCGTTTTTATCGGTAGCAATTAACCCAACCCACTCTTCTCCATGCCATCTAACACTACCATAATGTATGTTTTCATCATCTAAAATGTCTGAATAATCATATCTAAAAGAAAATTCACTACCATCAGGTAAATAAGTGGTAAATTCCTCACCTATTTTACCCTCAAAATCATCGTTTTTAGGGGTAATTTCACCCATAAAATCACCTTTTTGCCCTGATTTTAACCATTCTGAGTACTTATTTAACACCATTTTTTCGTTATTATCAAGGTTTTCGTACCCAATTTCGTTCATTTTGTCCAAAATATCGTCAATTATTCCAATATTTTCCATTAAAATACGGTATTGTGACTCTGTAATTATAATTTTCATACAAATAAATAGTCTAAAACCTTGGTTTTTACCTAAAAAATGGTTATTTTAGCCTAAATGTTAGAAGAAAAGCTTAAAAATATCCCAAAATCTAGTGGTTGTTACCTTTTTAAGGACAAAAAAGGACAAATTATCTATATTGGTAAGGCAAAACACCTTCCAAATAGGGTAAAATCGTACTTTTCTAACAAAAATCACACAGAAAAAACTAAAATGTTGGTAAAAAACGTCTCAGATGTTGATTTTATGACAACTTTAGACGAAAATTCCGCAATTATACTTGAAAATGACTTAATTAAGTCTTATAAACCTAAATTTAACATCAAATTAAAGGACGATCGTTCAAAAAAGTGGTATTTAACTCTATCAAATGAGACTTTTCCTCGTTTAGAGGTAAAAAATGACACAAATTTGGACTCAGAACCTTTAATTTGTGTATCAAGTAGTAATTTATGTCACGAAATGTATGAATTATTACACGATATCTTTAATTTACGCTCTTGTTCCTATGATATTACACCTGAAAACGTTGAAAATAGTAAGTTTTCTACGTGTTTAGAGTACCATATGGGTAGATGTGACGCTCCTTGTGTCAATAATATCAATAAATTTGTATATAATTCTATTATTACTGACTTAAAACTGTTATTATCGTTTAATTTTAGTCAAGTTAGGGGTAAACTAACCCGTAAAATGAGTGTTTTTAGTAAAAATATGGAGTTTGAAAAGGCAAATGAGGTAAAATTTAGGTTAAATGCCCTTGATAAGTACGAAAAATGTGTAGAAACCACTCGTATTGGTGGTTATTTAGTACTTGCAGACGACTTTAAGACTACTTATGGGTTAAAAAACACCCCAATTGACATAGAAATGTATGATAACTCCCATACTGGGGGTGATTGTCAGGTGTCTGCGTTAGTTAGATACACAAATGGTAAAAAAAATACGTCAGAATACCGTAAATTTAACATAAAAACAGTGGAAGGACCTGATGATTACGCTTCTTTTGACGAAGTTTTACGTCGTAGGTTCCAAAGATTACTATCTGAGAAGAAAAAACTACCTGATATGGTTATCATTGATGGTGGTAAGGGACAATTAGGGGTAGCAAAGAGGGTTTTTAACGAACTTTCTATACTTGATAGGGTAGATTTAGTGTCAATTAGTAAAAATTCGTCTCACAAGTCAGATATTTTACATTTTATTGATGGAAATACGGTAAAATTTGAGAATTCTAAGTTTTTTAACCTACTTGCAACCATTCAAGATGAGGTTCACAGGTTTGTTATCACATTTCACCGTAAAAAACGTAGCAAATCACTTATGAAATAACTCTGTTGAGTATTCTAATAGTATATCGTTGTTACCAATAGAAGGAATTGAAGATAAAACTACGTCTAAATGTTGATAAAGTTCTTCTGTTTCCCAATAGTTTGAGTTTCGTGGTAAAAATTCTTCGTAATATTGGAAAATAGCGTCATCAATATCACAAACTTCTCCATTTTTAGTTGCGCTTATTGGTTTAATAACGTTATCTAACCATATTTGCTCGTGTTCATGCCCCTTTTTGTACCCAACGGACTTAATTTTTATTTCATAACGTTTATATCCGATAAATGGTGTACCTGTTGTGAACTTTATTGTGTCAACTTTCTTAAATGCGTTCTCTATTTCTTTAGTTTTTTCTTTATTGAAGTATAAATCTTTTTTGTTTGTCCTTAAAACAGAAGTAAATGTGTATTTAATATCAACATATTTTTTAAAATCTTCTAAAATTTCGGCAATTTCCCACTCAATTGGTATAAAATAGTAAGAAACGTCATTTGGGTTTGTAATTTTAAAGTCAAAATCATAAATTTTTGACTTACCGTCGAAATCTCTTGATTCAACATCAATTAATTCAACAAAAAGTCCATGAACTTCTACTTTTTTACCAAATAAGTCAATAAACAATTTTTTAATTTGTGTTGGTTCCATTAATAATAAATATTAATTAATGGAAATTACCACACCCCACGTTGAAAGGTTAATTGTTTTTGGATTTCCCTCCTCAAATTTCTCTTCCATTGTAGGTAAACAAGTTTTATATTGGGATATCAGTGTACTTACGGGAGTATTATGTTGTTTTGCCTTTTCTAATAGTTGTATTGCATAGTAATAATTACATTTTCTTTCAAAAGTTGTTATACCTGATTGATTTGCAAGTGCAGAAACGGACATTGCGGCGATTTTTAATGACTCTCCTTTATATTTCCCACCAATTTTAAATGAAAAATCATAAGCCTGACGGTATTTTCCACTATTAAATAGTAAAACACACTCATTATAGTTAAATTCGTCTTTAAACTGAGGGAATTTATCCTTTATTTGTGTTATATATCTATTATAGGTAACCTCATCCCCTTGTTTTTTATGGTAATTGGCAATTTTAAAGTAATTTTCTACTGTTGGATCAATCTTTACGATGTTTTCTAATGTGTTTTTATAAAAATTAGTTTCAGTAAATCCGTTAACCTCCATAAAACTAACAATAAAGTTTAGTTTTTTACTATTTTTAATTGAGTCATTGGTAAAATTAGTTTCTAAATTTGAAAATACCGTACTATCTCTATAAACTTTATTAAAAATATCATTTAAGTATGTAAAGTTTGGTTCAGAAACACTGTCTTTATTAATATACTCCATGTGTTCTATATAAATTCTATCTAAATAGGTATATTTTTTACTCTCATTAAATAAAAAATATAAATTATTATAGTATAACATTAAAACATCATTATCTATTTTAGAATTTTTATAAATTTCTGACATTATTATTGAATCAACCTTAATTCTGTTTGGTTTTGTACCTCTCAAATACCAAGTAACTCTAGATTTATAATTAATTTTATCCAAGAATCCTTTAATTTCCATTTGTTCTTGGATAAAATTTAAAGTATCATAATATTTTTTTATTATGGTATCGTTTTTTTCAAGTTTAATTACATCATTACAGCTTCTAACCATAGAATGGTATGTCGGCATCTGAAATTCTCCAATTTTTTCACCTTTGATATAAAAAGAAATCTCATTTTTTAAATAAAAATTTTTATTTACTGAGTCTTCTAATGATTTTTTTCTCTCCTGTTGAGCCCAATACCTATGTAGTTTACTTTCTTTAGACTCTTCCTTTTGAGAAAAAATAAACAATGGTACAAGTAAAAAGATTAATAATATATTTTTCATAATTAAGATTTAATACAGTTCAAAATTAATGGGTAATGTAAATGATGTTCTAACTTTTTTTCCATTTGTTTCCCCTGGTTCCCATTTAGGCATATTCCTAACAAGTCTTTTAGCTTCATTATCTAATTCTCTCGTTGCCCCTTTTACAATTACAACATTAGTAATTGTTCCGTCTTTTTCTACAACAAAATTTAAATAAACTTTTCCTTGCTCACCGTTTTCTATTGATAAATCAGGATATACTATGTTTTCTTGCATCCATTTTCTCATCATTTCTTCTCCACCAGGAAAATCGGCTTCAATATCAGGAAAATCAACAACAGGTTCAACTATTTCTATGATAACAGGTTCATCCTCAATTACATTTATTGTCTCAATAACCGTTTCTTTTTGGTTTTCGTTTTTATTATCAACGATTTTAATCTCTTGATTTAAATCGATAGTTTGTTGTGGTTGCGTTTCTTGGGTTTTTGGTATATCTATTGGTTGATTTTTTATATTTTCAACTTCTTCGTACGTTAATTCAGATGTATATGTTCGGGCTTTTAAATTAAGATCATCATCAAGACATGTTCCATAAGAAAATGTGGCTAATGTGATTGCTGCTACGACACTAAAACCAACCATCATGTTAGGTAGTCTTGTTTTTTCCAGATTGTGTTTTGATTTTGTTTCCATAGGTATATTTTTTTAATGTTACATAAAAAACATTTCAAAATCTATACCGAGCTTTTAAAAATCATCAATAACTATTGTGTTTAATTCAGGTTTAGAATTATCTTTATTTTGTTTTTGATTTTTTGAGTTTTTTACTTCTTTTTCTGTCGGTGTTAGTACATTATCGTTTGGTGTTACGGTAACTTCTGCACCTAAACAAACCCCCATTTCTTCATCCCATTGTTTATTATGTTCTTTACACCATTTTTTTTGTTCTTCAGGAGTTAATTTAGGTGTTTTTGAATTTTGAGTAACTTTTTTAATTATTGGTTTTTTTTGATTTTGTGTATTTGAAATTGATTCTGCTTTCATTGGTTTTAAAGGATAATCAGTATTCAAACTAGTCTCATATCCTGAATCTAAATAATAATTAAACCCGGCATAATCACAATTATCTCCATCTAAAAAAAATAAAACATTATATGTACCGTTTTCTAAAGATGTTTGAACCCCAAACTCATCTTCCGAATATTTTTGACTACTTACTTGAATTGCAAATGGCATATTCATTAGTGTTTGGTTATTAGTAATTTTACTTAAACAAAAAGCGTGTCTTTCCTTTTCTAATTGATTTATACGGTTAGATCTTCTTATTGCACATTCTTGATTTTGTTTTTTTATAGTACCATTAGGATATCTTTCCAAAACACATTCTTCAGCAGTACTTTCTCTATAGTTTATAATTCTTGAACCTTCAATATATTGTATATATTTTCGTGATGGAAAATAAACCAATGTGGTTTCATCATGTAATGGTTTCGACTTTTTAAGTTTTTCTAAATTTGAAGATACTGTACTTAAACTTTTACCTACAGTTACTATTTTAATATTAGTACTTGGTGATTTTGGATTTGGTGCAATAAAGGTTAAAGGTTTGTCTGTATTTTCCCAAAGTAACCGTTTATTTTCAAAAAAAGTTTTTTTTGAATCGTATTTCATATTCAAAATAGTCTTTTTAATTATTTCGTCTAATTTTTTCATAAATCATCAATAACTATAACATTTAAACTACTTGGGGAATTACTTGATTCTCCACTACTTTGTTTTTTAGTGTCTATAACATTAGTTTTAACATTGGGGGTTGCATCTTGGTTATTGGTATTTTGTTGTTTTACTTTATCATCCTTTTTTTCAAACATTTCAGGAAAATATTGTAAAGACCCGCACGCACCTTTTTTTGGTGATCCAACCGTCTTATCAAAATACCCACTAAATTTAACTAGTTCTTTAAATGGTGTTTTACCATCGTGGTATCTAAGACAAGGTGTAAATTTGTTATTACCAAACTCAAAATAATTAACCCCGCCAACCTTACATAAACTTTCAACTTTTTTGGTTAACAGTTCATAACATTCATCAACTGTTTTGTATGGTAACCCTGAAAATTTTTTATTTATTACCAATTCACAAAATTCTTGTCTTATGGGTGAAAATTCACCGTAAGTACAGTCAGTATTGTACTGAACATTTGTTGCATTAATAGATAAATCAAATGAAGAACCATCCCAAGATAACTCACTTTTAGTTTCTTCTTCGGATAAAAGAATTTTATTTTCAAAAAGAGTTTTTTTTGAATCATATTTCATATTCAACAAACTTTTTTTGATTATGTCATCTAAATTTTTCATAAATCATCTATAACTACAACATTTAACTTGTCTTGGTTTTTATTTTCGTCACCAGATCCTTGTGAATTAGATTTACCCTTATATGTCGTTGTTTGATGTTTTTCGGGAACTTCTTTTCCTGGTCTCCAACCCTCTTTCCAAGCGTTTTGTAATTTTAAATTATCGTTAAAGTTTTCTTTATTGTTTGTACTATCTTTTGATTCTGAGTTATTATAAGGTTTAACTCCAAACTCAGTTTGTACGTCTTTGAAAACGTATTTTTTTCCTGTTTCAGTGTTTATTGTGTCTTTTATAGTTTGACTTACAGTAGGTGTGGACGGTTTTTCTTCAACATTGTTAACATCATCCTCATCCTCATCTTCATCAGCAACGTAAGTCCAACTACTTTCGCCTGTTCTACTATCCCTTTCAAATGGTATTGAGGTATTATTTTTAACTATATTTAATATACTATCCACCGTTGAGTCGGAAACATTAACCGCAACCCAAAAAAATGCTCCGCAAGCATTTCCCTCTCTATAACCACCTAAAACATCATAATAACTTGTTTGTAACCCCTCCATGTCTTTACCAGAACAAACACTAACATGCATCGCACTTTTTTTACTAACACCAAGTAAGGCATCTAAAGATTTAATAACTTCTTTTCTTTCTCTAAAAACTTCAATAAGAATATTACTTTTATTTTCTGATATTGGTTGTACAACAAATAATTCTCTTCTTTTAAAACTAGTGTTTTTAACATATGGATTAGAAAATTCATCACCTGTCCTACCTAAAACACACGCATTATTTCCCCAAACATCAGTTCCACAAGGTATAGCATAATTGATTGATCCACAAAACGCAATTCTAAACCCATTAGTAACTAATGTCTTTCTTAAAGAACAACTCATTAAGTCGTTACCGCCCCAACATTGATACCCGTCCTTTTGTTTGTTTTCTAATTCCCACCACCAATCGTTTTTACATTGATTTTCTGTGATTAAATTTTTGTTTTCAGATAAAGTTTTTTTTGTATCATATTTAATGTTGAGTAAGACTTTTTTTATAACATCATTAATATCCATTTTTATTAATCTTCATTGTAATATGAACTTTGCACCCTCACACCTTTAGGTAATACAACATCTGATCGTCTTACCCTATCCTGTCTTTTATATTTCTCAACAGGGAAATCAAAATTTAATTTATTAAGTGCCATAATGTATTTCATACCATGTTCATTGATTCTATTGATTACATCATCAACTAATTCAGTTCTTTCTGATGCCGCAATACCTGTAACAAATGTATCATCTTCATTTATTACTTTTTTAACTATCCTTTTGATGTCTGATTCACTTATTCTTTTCATTTTAATTGTCTTACTATGTTTTCTGCGAATTTTACAAATTCGTTTATACCTTGGGTGTCGTTATTAACAATTGCATCCATAAATTCATTGTATTCGTCTTCAGGTAGGTTATCCATTTGTGTTGAAATGTGTATTTCCATGTATGGTTTGTACCCATTAATTTTACTCAAAATACTTCTCATTACATTTACTAATTGTCTACCAAAATTCATGTTTTGGATTTCATGTTTGTGGGTATCGGTTGATTTTATTAACGCCTTTCTAAGTTCAGGATCTTTAGGTAGACTATGTGCGGTTTTGTAGTACTCAGCACCCTTAATTAATTCATGTACCAATAACGGAAAGTGTGGTGCTCTTGCTTCAATCTTAACTTTACCACCTTCCATAGGTAAAACATCACAATAGGCGATTCTACCTGCCCCCATAGAAGCCATTCTTTCAAGCATATCCGCATTATCCCAATAAAAATCAGAGATACCTTTTGTAAAGTCTCTATATTTGTTATAAAGTGCAGGATTAATATCATTTAATTCATCTTCCATAAAAAGTGAGACATAATTAAACCCATCCGTCCAAGCCCTTGCCTGTGTTTGAGCATTTTGGAAATGTCTTTTCTTTTCTAAAGCAGAAAAATTAGGATTTTTTTCTTTTACTTTTTCTATTTCTCTTGGTGAAATATTTTGTGGTGTTTGTCTACCTCCAGGATTTGCAATAATTTTAGCATCTATGATAACTTTACCTGAATCAACCATTTGTTTTAATGCTGGATAAATTCTAAATACTGCTTCTTGAGCCAATTCTTCTAATTCAGTTTTATTTGCCCTCTCAACATTAGGTAATTCTTGCATAACACGCATTAAATTACCCATTTTTTGCATTTTCTCTTGTCTATCTTGAGTAGTACCGGCTTGTCTTGCCTGTTGTTTAAATTCATCAGGTAGATAGTCACCTACAGGTGCTTCATATATTCTTCTAATAGCCATTATTAATTAAAATTTCTTCTTTTTAAGTATTTTGCAACTAAATCTTCTAAACTTCTACTTTCAGAATAGTCAGTATCGGGATCTTCAATAAAAGGTTCATTTTCTTCATCACTTAATCTTCCTTGTGGTTCCAAATCAGGTAGTGGGTTAAACTCTCTACTTCTATCAGGATCAAATGGGTTAGGGAACGGATCAGAATCAGGTTTACCTGGTCTAGTTCTTGGTCTTGTTTCTGTCTCAGTATCAGGTTCCATTACGTCAGGTTCTGCCATAAAAATTTCTTCCTCTTCGTAACCTTGTGGTTCTAAATCAGGTAGGGGATTAAATTCTTTACTTCTTTCGGGATCGAATGGATTTGGAAACGGATCACTATCAGGTTTACCTGGACGTGTTTTTGGTCTAGTTTCTGTTTCAGTATCCGGCTCCATTACATCAGGTTGCTCAGAAATAACAACCCCTCTTTGGTGACCAAAAAGACGCTTCATCTCATTGATCTCATTTATTAAGTTTTTTTTCATAATTTCTTTTTTTATAAATATACGGTAATTTTTATTTATTACGTTTAGTAATAACCTATATGTATAAATACTTTAAACTTCCAGTTCTTTACTAACTAAATAATAGTTATACCCAAACGAGTAATAAAGAAACGAACCTTTATTTTTAAGGATGAGGTTTAACTTTTCTTTTTCGTTTGTTTTGACTCCTACAATTTTTTTACCGTCGGGTAGTTTTCTACCAGGATGAGTATTTAGAGTCTCAACAACAGGATCCAAAAAGTATTTAAGATTTTTAATTAATGATTTTTTATCACCTACAGTACTAATACCGTATTTCTTACAAAGTGATTTGATTTCAGGTAGTTCAAGAGTTTCTAATTTTTCCATACAGTAAAAAGATTATTTTACAAATATATAAAAAATTAAATATTAAACAAAACTATAAGTCTTTAAATAAAGATTGTTTAGAATTTAAAAACTCGGTAACTGTTTTTGCCGCTTCCTCACTGTCAACATAAATTTTTCTAAGAGGCTCAAATTCATCTTTTTTAAATAAATAACTATCTCTTACGTCTTGTGGTAATTTAACGCCTTTTGATTTCCATGTAAATTTTATTTTTGATTTTCCTAAACCTTCTGGTGTAACTTGTAATTCAGGTAAATCTTCTGACTCTTCTTCAAAAAGAAATTTGTTTTTTAAATATCTTTGTTCAGCTATTAAATTAATATTTTGAATTACTTTTCTTTTTCTACTTTGCATGTTTTTTATTTAATAAATATTTGACTTATAATAAAAAATAAAGTATGATTGTTTAAAAATAATATTATGAGAAAAGTACAAAATGGTGACACAGTCACAGTAAACTACACAGGACGGTTGGTTGATGGGACTGTCTTCGATTCTTCATTAAATGAAGGTAGGGAACCATTGGTTGCAAAATTAGGTGAAGGTAATCTTATTTCTGGATTTGAAAATGGATTAATGGATATGATTGTTGGAGATAAAAAAACAGTTGAGATCGAAGTTGAGGACGCTTACGGACCATATAATGATTATATGATTCAAGAGGTACCTAAAGAACAGATGCCGGGTGAGGTTCACGTAGGTATTCAACTACAAGCAAATACACAAATGGGTGTCGTTAATTTTATCGTAAAAGAAATTAAAGAGGAGACCGTTGTATTGGATGCTAATCACCCACTAGCAGGTGAAAAATTAATTTTTGATTTAGAAGTTTTAGAAATCCAATAAAAAAGATAAACCCCCACAGGTAGCGACACTTATGGGGGTTTTTATTGCCGTAGCAATATCGGTCCTAAGCCGTATCTTCAGTCTTTTGACTCATTATATCTTCATATAATTCATCAGACATTGTAACATTTTTAATATTAACTCTTGGATGATCTCCGTCGGTAAAATATTTTAAATTCTCTCCAATACATCGGTTTATCCAATTAGTAAAAGTATATTCTTTTTCAAAAAAGATTCTAACTAATTTATCTTTATCAAAATGTCTACCCATTATTTTAAAATAGAGTTTATATTTTTCTTCAATATCTAAAATTTCTACATCAACTTCAGCATACATATAGTACTCTCCAACAGACATCATCCTTCTTTCCCCAACAACTTTAAAACTATATTCAATACTATACTCAGGACCGGTTGGTGAAAAAAATGGTACAGAACACATAAATGTTTCATTAGTTAAAAACCTATTAAGTTGATTTCTTTCTTTTTCGTTAAACATTATAATTCAAAATATAATAGATCTTTTATTCCATTTGTTTGGTGTGTTTGATAACCACGTTTTTTCATTAAACCCTGTGACGCTTCATTTGAACAACTAACTATGTTTGTTATAAACTTGAATCCATTATTTCTTACAATATTATCGCACTCATGTTTTAATTTGTCCCCCCATCCCTGTCTTCTAAATTTTTCATCAACCTTTAACCCATACTGATAAACAGAATTTTCTTGATTAAATAAATCGTTTTGATTATCTAAAAAAGTTTTTAAATCTCTACTTTTATCTAATGCATGTTGGAACCCTATGATGTTAGTCTCACCGATGTATTCATCTTTAGGTGTGAGTATGCAAACCTTCATACCATCAACAGAATGTATGTCTCCATTTGTTTGGATTTTATAATCCAAAACATTTTCCATCATTAATGATTTAATCCTATTTATTTCCTCGTTGAGGTTCATATAGAATAAATATACGAACAATAGGTATTATTTTTGTGTTCTATTTTGCCACTCTAAATATTCTTTTCTATCATTTAAAATAGTTCTTAGAATTAAAGATAATGGTACCGTAATTAATAGTGTTGTCATCATACAACAATATATAGTAAATCGATATCAGAATGGTGTTAAGGTAATGTTAAATAAAAGCTACATTATTTTTTTAAAAAAAATTATGCGGTTTAGGATAAAATCATTATATTTGTAGTATATAAATTAATAGTCATGAAAAATGTAATTTTATCTTTGTTTTTAATTTTGGGATTTGGAGTTCTCTCACAGATAAATTGCGATTCTATATCCTATTATATGTTTGAAATGCACAATGTAGAAAGAACAAATAATGGGTCATCAAAAAGATACCTATCCTCAAATTGTAAAAAAGCGTCAGAGATACATTTAAATTATTTAATGAAGTATGGTTTTGAATTAAGACATACTGAAGATAAAATAATTTACGGAAAAAAGGTTTTATCTAAACCAGTTGATAGATATAATTTATTTAATAGTGATTCAGTTTTATCAAAAAAATACGAAGGTTTTTACGTTAAAAAGCCTGTTTGGGTTTTTATGTCTGAAATAGCCACAAGACAACAAATTAACTACGGATTAAATGATTTAGTTTCAAACAAAGAAGTGGCAATACGACTAATTCAAAATTTTAAAAACTCAAGTGCACACTATAGTTCAATGGTTGAAAATGTTGGTGAGTACATCTCAAGAGGTAATTTTATTGTAAACTACACCACATCTATTGAAAATGGTTTAGTGAAGCACACGTTTTATTGTGTTGCTATTTTTGAAACGGGTTATTATCTTAAAGATAAAAGCCCATACAAAGAAGATTACACTAAAATTTATTAATAATTTTGTAATGTTGCGATTCTTCTGTAGTTAATTTTTCCTGGAGAACTACTACAAGCGTATGTATTATATGCAAACCAATAATTCGTAATTTCAGCATAATACAACCCTTGGTATTTTATGGTTCTTTCTGTATGAGTAGTAAAAGGGATTCCTGTTGCCTTTTTTAAACATAACTCATTATATCCATCATAATTATCTCCCGCACCATATGATCCCATATATTTTGCCATTTCCATGTTTTGGTTAGCGTTTCCTATTACAATTACGTTACCACCACCAGTTGTTCCTGCTTCAGCAAAATTACCCATAATAAAAGTTTGTGTTGTTCCATTTTCATCATTAAAAGATAATGTTTTTGAACTCTCATCAAATTTTACCCCATTTATAACTGTATTAAATTTTGGTGGTATCCCGTATTTTTCAATTAGGTCCATTCTAACATATACCGCCTTTGTTGTGTAATTCCCATTTCCTGATGGTTTAGAAACACTCAATACATTAGGAGTACCATCACTATTACTACCTACATTAAGGTACTTACCGTTTATAGTTAACTTAGCCTCCACAGGGTATACACCAGAAGACATTCCTCTTTCGTAATCACTTTTTCTTTTTAGATAATCTTCGTATTCTTGTTTTCTTATAGGATCAACGGTAGTTATTTCTAATGTTGGTGCATTTGCTCTTAAATTTATTGTTCTCCATTTGGCACCTTTTTTACCACTTTCACCTAAATAACTAATCGGTTCTAATTGTTTGATTGTTATTGTTTTTCCTGTTTGTTTTTTTATTTCTTCTATTAATTTATTTGCATAATTTATAGCCCTATACCTAGCTAAATAGATATTCATTTCTTCTAACTCCTGTTTTGTTTGTGGTTCCTTTTTTGTTGGTCTTCTCATACCTCCGTATGTGTGATCAATAAAATCATAACCTGTTGGAGCATTCCATGTTGGGTTAGATGCGTCAGCAGTTCCTTGTATAGTAACGTTTGTTAATTTTTCAAACCCACCATTTTTTATATATTGAACAAATTCATTAACTATTATGTCAAACTCTGTTTTAGCATCACCCTCTAATTTAGGTTTTACTATATTAGGAGGATAAGTGTTTGTTGATCTACCAATGTCAAAATCATCTACAGTATCTCCAGGTTCTGTATCGCCCGAATAATAAGGAACTACTTCAGGACCGCTTGGTGGTTCTACCCAAAATTCGGCAGCTGTAGAAGCCCATAAATAACCGTTATTTTTACCAACACCGTAAGCCGCTGGCATTTCGGAATTAAGAATCATAGTTCCATTATTACCTTTTTTCCAATCGGCAGCGTCAATCGATGTTGTCATATATTCTTCATAAGCAAACTGAGACGCTTTTTTATTTTTTCTAATATCTCTTCTTGATATATCACCGCTAGTGTTATCATCATTTGACTTTAATTTACTTTTATTTTTTTTACCCACTTTAGAGTAATCATCTAAAACGGGTTCATTGATTTGTAATTTACCTTGTCTTTCTAATAACTCAACTTCTTCTATTGTTTTATTATAACCTCTTTTATTGAATATAAAATTACCAATTTCGTTTAATGTTAATACATCATCAACAATAGTCCCAATCACTTCATTCATATAACCACCTCTATCGTTTGGTAAAGTTTGTAAATCATTTTGATTACCTCCTGTTTCCATCCATATTATTTTATATGTACCAATATAGGACTCTTCTTTTAATAGATTATATCTTTGTTCATTCAATAAATTACCTGGTTGGTAAGATGTCATCATTCTAAAACGATTAATTTCTTGTAATATATTTTTATTTAAACTCATTTTTTGTGTTTTATTAATAAATATACACTACAGAGTAAAAAAATAAATTTATTATTATAGAAATAAGTTTGTAAAATAGAAAAAAGTGTATTATCTTTGTTTTAAATTAAAATATTAAAATCATGAAAACATTAATCTCAATTATTACTTTGTTTATTACCTCGTTAGTATTTTCTCAAAAAAGTATTGACACCATTGTAATTACTAACGTATACCATACAGTTGAAAATGGGGATACTACTTTTTTCTTTCAAACAAGTGATTTAAAGACAAGTGCTTGCCACATTAACAATGGGTTTAAAGTAGGTAAATTAGTATGGTATTTTGATAATGAGACAAAAAGTTATGTCACAAAAGAAGAATATGAAAATAGTTTGTATTATGTTTTAAGAGGTACTGAACTAGAAAGACATATTTTAGTTAGTAAACCGGTTAAATCCGTTAATTATGAATTGTCAGAAGAGACTATCTTCAAATATAAGGTATTTACTGATTCTGAAATCACTTACTATACAAATTACCCACCTAAAAATGGAGAAATTGTTTTTTATTTAACTGAAATTGGTACTTTGGTTAAAAACTAAGTATTCATTATATCATTAATTGGTGAGGAGAATCCTATACCAACAGATGTATTACTTATTTTAAATGATCCGTAACATATTTCATTACTTGTGTTTAAATCTCCGTCACCCTCAACCTTTAATATTTTATCATATGAAACATCTTCTTTACCAGTTTTAAATATGTTTTCGGTTTTTACATCCGAACAACCTGTTTGTTCCATTTTAGCTTCACCACCGGTGACTTTGGTTCTTTTCCAAGTAATGATATTAGTACCAAGATAACCTAAACCTTTAATCCAAACACCAATAACACCATTATCAAACATTTCACTAATTGATTTGGTTGTGCCAGGAACAAAACCAACTAATTCAAAATTAGTTTTTTCTTCATCAGTTAAACCCTCTAAAACTTTATCCTTATAGTCTTTAGAGTTAAGGGATTTTATTGCGACATCACCTTTAGTACTAATTTCATCTGTTTTTCCGCCCCAACCATCATTATCAAAAGCTAAAATTGCTCGATTTGTTTCTGGGTTAAACATATAGTAAGTATCACCGTTAAAACCAAATTTAACTTTAAAATCTGAAATTAATGTTTTCAAATTAGGCGTTAACTCTGACATTAACTTTGAGTTAATCTTATTTAATAACTCTTTTGCCTTTGCCGCTTTTTCTGCTTTTATTTTTTGTTCTATTTCTGCTTCAGTATTTTTTATTCTTTCTTGTGATTCTATAAAAAATTTATGATTAGGTTTATCAACAAATAAATTATTAGCTTCTTTATATTTAGCTAAAGCACCATCATAGTCACCATTACTAAAAAGTTCATCACCTTCTTCTATTAAAAGTTTGTATTGTTTTTTTACTCCTTCCTCTAATATTTGAGTTGATTCTGAAATGGTATTTTTACCTTTATCAAAACTCATCAATTGATGAATTCTTATCATTTCTTCGCTTAAATTTTTCATATATTTTTTTTTAATAAATATACTATACTTTTATTATTAATTTACTAACGCCTGATTTAGATTTAGGGAAACTTAAATCATTTCCATCCCACACAACGTCATGGTAAGCATCGTCATGATAAACACCAGCACCATCTGACGAATCTAATGTTAAACTAACATCTTTTTTTCCTTCGCATTTTGATTTTAAATATAAACCAAACCTATTAACAACACCGGTTTTAATATCGTAGTTAATATCATGTTGTTTTGTTTTATCTATTTCATAACAAGGTACCGTATTATCTAAAAGTGATTGGAAAATATCATCCTCATCTGATAATAAATCATTAGGTGTATTAAATGAAACTTTATTAAATTTAGAAAATAAATCACCCCAACTATTATCAATTAATTTTTGATCTTTAATTGTTATAGTGCCTCCGTGATCAATCGAAACATCAAAACCATCAACATTTTTTTTTACTTTAATATAATACTCTTTACCATTGGGTATTTTTTTTGTTGTGTTGTAATTTTTAAAAACCGGATCAAAATTACGTAAAAGGTATTCCCCATCATCTAAAATACCAACAGAACTATTTTTATCTAATATTAATATGCTTCCATCGGAATCAGGTACACCAGTGGGTATATAATCTTCCTCTTCTTCTTTTAAAACACGTTTAACTATCCTATATAAATCTTGTTCAGTAAGTCTAATGATTTTTTTCATATATAATAAATACTTCTATTCTTTAGGGAGTAAACCTAACATGTAATATTTTACAGTTGTGGAGGCAAGTCTTCTAATTGCTCTTTCTACACTTTTTGGAGTTACCTCCGAGTTATTATTTTCTAATAGTGTAATTCCAGCACCTATCATAATGGTTGTAATCTCAGGTAACATTTCTTCTATTTCAGAAAGAACATCCTCATCAAAGTCCCTTTCATATGATTTTAACCTCATAAAATCTTTAAAATATTCAGGTGACATTATAAGAAAATCCCCAGCTTGAAACATATTAACAACACCAAGTTCTCTAATCAGTAAAAGAAACTTATTAATTTTTCTCATTCCTGATTTAGAAAATGATTTTGCATAATCACCAAACTCAATTAATTTATCAAGATTTGAAAAATCCATTTCACTTAAAACTCTCCTTACTATGTTTTTAATGTTCGGTGTCATATATGTCTATGTGTCTTACACTTAATCCAATTTCATCTATTATCCAAGATTTTAAAAATCTAGAAGTTTCTGAATTGTTATAGTTTAATAATTCTTTTACCGTATCAAAAAATGATTTTATAACAGTACATGTATAATCTTTGTCATGTGAAATATACATAACAGTATGATCTTCTTGATCATCACCATAATTATAATCAAGAAGATAAATATTTTCATCGTCCTCGTGATCCCAATCTAAATCGTAAAAAGAATTTATATATTGTTCATAAAGGTTTCTATTATCCATATTAATAAATACCTTAATAAAAAAAAACGGATTCAAATTTTACACCCATATAAGATGCAATATCTGAAACATAGTTTATTAGTTCTTCTTCACCTATTTTTATAAAGTCAATTCGGTTAATATTTAAAAAACAAAAAAAAATATTTTTGTCAGATTCATTACCAACAATAATAACATTCATTACCATTGGGTAAGATCGTTCTAACATCTCAATAAGAATTTTTTTTAAAGTTTCTTTCATTAAAAATCAAATTGAGTTTCAGGTATCTCCCAAGCAGTGTTAGAAAAATGGTTTCTTGTTTCTTCCATATAATATAATTCTCTGAAATTAAATTTTTCAAAACAACCATCATGTCTAACATTATTTAATTCTAAATCACCATTACCAATAATAATATCGTGAGCAACAAATAATTCAACTTCTAAATAAGGTACAATGTCAGGAAGATAATTATAAAAATTATTGAACATATCATGTTTACAGACAAAGTAATAATCCGAGTCTCTAGACCTTGCCTTATAACTAGGATCAAAGTTCATAGGATTATACATTTTAAATGGATTTACTTCGTGGATTTTAATATTGATACTGGACTCATCTACTCCAACATAAAACCACGCATCATACATAGATTGGAAAAAAACGCTAACACATTTTAAATAATGTGAATGATGTTTTTTTAATTCTGAGTATGGATATTTTATCGTTTTGATCATAATAAATTATATCCAAAACGATTTCAAAAATCAAATTATTTAAATTTAAAATTAGGGTAATTAATTTGTACCCTTGTAGCATCGGCAGGTGCTGCGTATTTTTTATCTATTTTTAAATTAAGTGGTTTTGCTTCAGGTGTCTTTGGTTTTTCTACCGTTTTTTTCTGATGAGGTTTTTTACTGTCTTTACTGTATACGTAAAATATTTGTTTTAATTTATATTTACCCCCTGTGACTGTTATATCTCCGTTAGATTCACCATCATCCGTTGTTATAATTTCTGTAACCAATTTATGATTTTCAGGTGTAGAATTCCAAGTCTTCATTGTTTTAACTTGTTTATCTGCTCTACTTTTAAAATCACTACTACAACAAGAACCTACAGTAACTAAACCTAAATACGCTTTACCGTCAGTACTTTCATTGATTGTAACTTCCCAACTTGTTGTTTTTGTTGTCTTATCAATGGTTACAGTAATTTTTGTTATATCAGGGTTATATCCCGCATCATAAACCTCTTTAAGTTTTGTATTCACTTTAGTTTGCATTCCACCAACAACAACACCACCTGTAGATTGAAAAGCGTGGGATTTATCACCGTTATCACCTTTAAAACTACCACTAACCGTAAGTGGTAAAGTGATATTACCTTCGGTAATAATGCCCATGACTTGTTTAATTCTTGATATTTGTTCGTTTAGATTCATGTGTTGGTTTTTAATTGGATCCTCGACTATATCTTTTGGGTTCTATTTTTTCGTAAAACCCTTCTTTACTACCATTCCAATCCCACGGTAAGTCATTATCAATATTATATTTTAACTGCTTATCTGATACTCCTTTTAATTTTCTTAAAAGTTTTTTCATTAGAGTTTCTTTTCTATCGTCCTCAGATTCATTAACTACTCGGTTTACGATTCTTCTTAAATCTGACTCTGTTAATCTTTGTCTCATTTTTAAATTTTTTTAGTTATTATAAATCATCCCACCATCCTGGGTTACATGATCCACCACCACTACCTGTGTTTTTAATTAAAATAACCGCAATTATAATAAAGAGTAAAATTACACCAATAACGATTAGTGTTGATGCGGTAACTGCGGTACCTAAAATTGTAAACACAACCACCGCCTGTTCATTAAGTTTACCTTCTTTTTTTAATCTTTTTGCTTCTTTTCTTTTTTGTCTTAGATTTTTTAACTCATTCAACAAAGTCTTTACTGTTTGTCCTTTAGCCCATTTATAAGCTTGTTTAATAATTCCATCTTTTTCGGCGTCACCAGTTAGTTTAGGTGCACATGGACAATTAGGGTCGGCATATTTTTGAACAGGTAAATTTGAATCTAATTCAGTTGCTTGTTGTTGAACGTCTGAAATGGTAACAGGAGTTGTTTGTCCCGATTCTGCTTGTTCTCTTAGACTTAGTACATCATACATTCTAAGTATGTCTCTTTTTTCACTTTCAGTAATAATAAAACTTTTCATAAACTGTTTTATTTATAAATACTGTACCCATATAAAAAGTTATTCCTCTTCTTGAAAATACATATCAACTATATCAGAGAATCTTAAACCTAAAATTGAAATTCCAAGTCTTTCAGGAATTTCATCATCAACATAATCCGTACAATTTTCATCATCACTCATGAACCATTCAAAGTCACCCCTATCTTGATACAAATAGTTATAACCATCAAGTTCGAATATATACATAGGACCCCAAAAATTTAAATATCTATTAATAGTTTCACCATAAACACAATCATCAAAACTCATTGGAATGTCATAATTTGATGTTACTTGTTGGATATTATTTGAAAAGTCAAAACCTACTATATTGTTAATGAGTTTTTTATTTTTATCAATTGACTCTTCTAACAATCGATTATTATTTGTTGAGTCAACCATCGTCTTAACTTTTAACCCAGAATGTTCTTCAAACCATGATTTAAATACTGAATACCAAGAGTCGTTAAAATATTCATTTAATTTTTCACAAACCCATGGCATAATTTCTAAAGTTCCATCATCGTAATAAACGTACGCCTCAGAATCATTTATATAAAATGGAATCAAACCATGCTCTTTAACATCCTCACGATAAAAATCAAATAACTCAGGACCCCAATTATAATCAGGATAAAAATCATCTTGCAAAAAATCATAAATTATATTTTCCAAATTAGCTCTTTCGGTTAAAGATTCTTTAATGTTCTTTTTCTTTTTAATGTTATACCGTCTTGTTTTAGATGTTGTATACTCATATTCTTCATCATCAGAATCATCTACTACATTTTGAAATTCATAGTCATATTGAACGCAATCACATTTTATACCTGTATGATTATACACATAATCAACCAATACTTCAGAAAACCTTTTATGTTTATAAAATGGGATATAACCTTCCATTTTTTCAGTGAGTGCAGGTTCCAACGTTAAATCTCTTTTGCAACCCTTACTTTTTGGTCCTTTAATCCATATATTCATAACATCTTCACCATCACCATCAAATATCGAATGGTAATTATGTTTTTCACCTTCTTCCTTTTTTTGTTTAACCGTTTTAATTGAAATATCCCCAAGAATAAGTTCCAACAGTTTTGTTACCAAAGTTTTATATTGTTCTTTTGTAATGTTATCCATATTAATATAAATATTATAAATAAATCTTTCTAATTTTCACTTTAATATCGTGACGGTCGGATAACCATTGTTTAATAACATTTTTTGCCCCTTCTCTATCAAGGTTAAATCCTTTAAATAAAAAATCGGAAAGTTCGTAATTAATCTCAACAAAACCATTTAAATCAACACTCAAAAACGCACCACCTTCATCGTTAAAAAAATAGGTGGAATAAGGACTAATATTTTTTTTCAACCCCAATGAATCAATAAATTCCATGGGGTCATTATCAAATGCAAATTGTGCCAAGGTTTCTACATCTCCAACCAAAGGATATGTACTTTCCCAACCATCTGATTTAACCATTCGTTTTAATTCAGATTTAAGGTTCTCTTCTTTTAATATTTGTTTAATTAACCGTTCCATATATTAATGTTCAAAAGATAACATTTTTACTTAGTACACCAAGGACGATTTTTTATGCTTAAAGGATTTCCGGATCTATCCATACCTTTTCTAAAATACTCACATCTTATATCAGTATAATAATCTTGGATTTGATTTTTATTAATTCCAATTTGATCATACTCACCAAAAAAATCTTTAAAAGGTCCATTTGCAATCTCATCCTTAATGGAATTAACCGAACCAACTTGCATATTATCCTCATCGGCACCAACCAAAACACTTTCGATTTTTGTTTTATAATAAGGACCCAACTTTTTAATGGTTTCAGGACTAATCTCCTTATTTAATTCCTTATCGATAACTTTACCATCCACAATAGAATAGTAATCCAATACCTTTTCAATTTGATTTTTAATATCAGTTATTTTTTGAACACCATTGGTTTCCGTATCTTCAGCAATGATACGTTTAACGACACGGATTAATTCTGATTCTGTAAGTCTAATAATCTTTTTCACAATAACAATTTATTATAAATATATTACCATACAGAATAAAGAGGGGGGTTATGTTTTTGTCGATTTTGATTTAAATCTTTTACATTCAACAACCCCCAAATTTGCAGATTTGATATTCGGGTTTTTATGAATACTTTCCATTACATCGGACCAAGAAATTGACGCTTCACCATCGATCCAATCAAAAAGACTTGTCGTATTATCAACATTAGTTGACCAATTATTAATTACAGAAGCAATAGTCATATAATCAGCGTCTTTGAAAAAATCCAATACAACGTTATTTGAAAACAAATTAGGTCCTTCCATTGAACGTCTCAAATCGTCAGATCTAGTCTTTACGTGGGAATCATTATTTTGGTTTTTTTCTTTTAATTTAGAAAAATATTTTTTACATATTTCTTTTGCACTATAATATTCCAAACAATCAGGGAAATCTGGAGAAACATCAGGACCCCATCCTTGACTAATGATATCAAACCAATTTTGTTCTTTTATTACACGTTTAACAATACGAGTAAGATCCGATTCTGTTAGTCTAATAATTTTTTTCATAATAACAATTTATTATAAATATATTATTATAAAAATAAAGAGGGGGGCTGGGGGGAGATTCAGTGTAAAAAAATTTTTTGGAGATATTCACTATTTCCACTTACTAATAAAATCTCTACTTGTAAAGTAAATAAAAAGTATTATACATGACATTCCAATGTTTGTTGATAAATGAACAAACTTATCATTCACATAATAACAAATTACATTACATAATAAAAGAAAAAGTAATGAGAAGAATAAATCGAATTGATTGCGTGTCATAATAATTGGGGGTGTTAATATTTAATACAAAGATATAACAAATAGTCAAATTCCCCAAATTTTTTCCGGAAATTTATTTTTAGATATGGGGGTATAAAAGATATGAAAAGTTTTTTTTGAAAATGTAATGTCGATTTTCTTTAATATTTTCGACATGATAATGGTATATGTCGATTGAATAAACATGAACCCCCTATTCTTTTTCTTTGGGGGGTTTCACATATACATCACTAAATGAATCTGTATCAATGAAATCTTGTTCCATATGATTGATAACTTCTTTTAGAACCCTTGCTTGATCCTTTGGAGTCTTTTCCCCATGTATAGTTAAACATACACCTCCCACAAGAATGGAACGTATTTCTTCTATAGATAAATGATTATTTGCTGAGATGTCGAATATATAATTCCCATCAACAATCTCCAAGTCTACAATAACTTTTAATTTGTTTTCTTCCATAATAGAAGTATAAGAAAATAATATGAAATAAAAAACCCCTCTTTAAGGGAGGGGGGTTAAGTTTTTTCTATATTTTATTTAAAGTCCAATGTAGTTATCGTCTTTACTAAAAGGAACAGATATTAAACTTTGTAATTTTTTCATTAAATCCTTTATGTTATTATTTAAATCAGAATCCTCTTCTATTTTTGTTTTTGCATCAGGACTGTTTTTATAACTATTTAAGTCTAAAGTAATATCTTTCATTAAATCAACTGCATCAATACAAAGATTTTTGGTTTTATTATAAGTAACTGTTACATCAGGGAATTCTTTTGTTTTCATTGGGGCTGTAATGTCCACGGGAGATAAATCAATTATATCTTCATCTTGCTCATTAATCACACGTCTTACAATACGTGATAAATCTCTTTCTGTTAATCTTGTTCTCATAGTATATTATTTTAATTATAAATACTCAGATTTTCTGAAAAATTTTCCAGAATTTTTTTTAACCCCATATGTACTTTTTTCTTATGAATACTTTGCAAAG
>Ga0209358_10000634_pt1 | contig 30111 bp, 26 predicted proteins | sample LauGreFa1BDMLBSN_2_FD_187574 | JGI IMG/M metagenome (GOLD analysis project Ga0209358, IMG submission 187574) | Freshwater lake microbial communities from Lake Michigan, USA - Fa13.BD.MLB.SN (SPAdes) (version 2) | ecosystem: Environmental > Aquatic > Freshwater > Lake | place: Lake Michigan, USA...
TGATTGGATTTTGGTATTTGACAAAGGACAAGTCGTGCAATGGGGTGCGCATAGATCGCTCCTAAATGAGCAGGGTATTTATCGGGAGCTTTGGGATCATCAAGAAAGATTCGAGGCTAATGCTCACGTCGACATGCTCAGGACTTGAAAGTTTTTACAGCGATCACGGTCGGGTCTATCATGCCGATCACGTACGTGGTCTTGTGTCGACTGGTAAGCACAAAAGTCCTGTGGCCAAAGCCAGCGCTGCGTGTAACAAATAAAAGCTATTGAAGTCGGAGCGTTGCAAGTCTGGGTGCGAAAGTAGCGCAATGGTGAGTGCAACGCCTATTGCAGAGCCGATCTGGCGGGTGGCTTGATTGACTGCGCTTCCTACAGCGTAATGCTCGGCAGGTAGGCGGTTTACGGCGGCCGCTGACAAGGACGGCAGCACCAAGCCAACTGCAACGCCGCTCATGACCAGACCGGGTAGCCAGTGCAACAAATAGTTTGGCTCATTACCAGGGACCCAAAAAAACCAGAGCGTGCTTGCAGCATAGAGCATTGAACCGCCGACTAGAAAGCGACGATGTCCAAGTCGTGATGCGAGTCTTCCTGTCAAGATGGCTGTTGGCATCACAATCAAAGGACCGGGTGTTACTGCAAGGCCCGCTAGCGGTAGCGAGTAGTGCCACACACCAAGCATGAAGAAAAAAAAGCAAAGAAACATCATTGAAAAAGCGATACCGAATACCAGCGTAGCTGCATTCACGAAGCTATAGGTGCGATGTTTGAAGAGCGCCAAGTCGATCAATGCATGCTCGCGTGATCGTGCCCAGAGCACAAAGATTACCCCGGTAAGGAGCCCACCAGTTCCCATGAGTAAAAGTGTTTGTCGACTCCATCGACCCTCTCCGCTCTCCACAATTGCTAGGGCTAACGAGCCCACTGCCGTCATCAGCAGCAAAAGGCCAACAATGTCTAGGCGCTTTCGCTGAGCTGGCTTGACCGCTTCTTCGATGCTTATTGCACTGCGCCAAAGTGCCCACAAACCAACTGGTATGTTGATGTAAAACGCCCAGGGCCAGCCCGCCTGGTGGGTTATCCAACTGCCCAGACTCGGCCCTACAGCCGCAGCGAGACCTCCAACAGCACCCCAAAGGCTCACAGCCACAGCACGCTTTTCGATGGGGAATGCTGCTAACACGATAGACATCGATGCTGGCGTTAGTAGGGCTGCGCCAAGTGCCTGAACAAGACGCGCGGCAATCAGCCAGCCCACGGTATGTGCAGCACCGCAGGCCAGCGAAGCACCGATGAACACAGCTAAGCCTAGTCTAAAAATCCGCCGTCGCCCGTAAGCGTCGGCCAATCCGCCAGATGGGATGAGCATTGCTGCATAAACAACCGTGTACGCATTTAACACCCAAGAAAGCTCAGCTGCAGCGGTGTTCTCGAAGCTTCGCCTAAGCGCATCAAAGGCCGCAAACAACATTGTCGTGTCGAGTGCGACCAAAAAGACCGCGCTCGATGCAATCCAAAATGTTGGCCATGGCGAGGAACTGCGCTCGGGTGCTTCGGGGCCCGAAGTCGTCGGGGGAGATTCGCTAAGTGCCATGTAAACGTGCCGCTAGAGCGGCCCTCTTCATCGGTGAATTTAGTGGTGACTTGGGCGATCGTAAATATCGATCAACGACTGCCGTGCTTGTGCCAAGATCTTGCGACCGGCTCTACCACCTAGCGTGCGAGCGATTTGTAAGGCGCCAATCATGGTGGCTGTGACCATCGGCGCTGCGGATTTATCAGTTTCATGTGGCAATACCGACTGCACCAGGGCGAGCATCGCGTCGACTCGTCTGCAGGCCTCTTTCCGAACGGCACCGCTCTGGCGTGGCATCTCTGATACCAGTGAAGCGACAACACAGCCATGTTCGCTTCGCTCCATATGAATGTCATTCAAATAGGTCTCAACCAGCGCACGAAAGCGAGAGACGCCTTGACTAACGCAGCGCTCTACACCGTCGGTCAATGAGCCGAGGTTATCGAGACCAGCATGTTCCATTGCTTCGACGAGCAGGCCATCGCGGGATTTGAAATGGGCGTAAAAACCACCGTGTGTAAGACCTGCCTCTTTCATGATGTCAGCAACGCCGACGCCTCGATAGCCGGCACGACGAATGGCGCGTGAAGCCACGCCTACGATTCGGGAGTGGCTCAGCTCTTTTTTAGTCGGTGCGTTTGGCATGATGCTTATCATATTCCAATTCAGTGGAATGTGCATGATGACCATCATATTTCTGTTTATTCGGCGCATGAAGCATTGACGCGCTCGAGCCCGGCACGCGTTGCAGCCGGCTCAGATTTACATTGATTTAAGCCTTTGACTTTTTCTAGTCTTTTCAAAAAAGTCATTTGGTTTCGTACGGACCCAACGGATAAAAGCCATGAGCTCACGCTGAGTTCTTAAGGCTTCCATGGTGTTCAGGTTTCTTGCAAGCTCAGCTTCTGTAAAAAGTGCGTGTATTTGACGGTGGCAAATTCGGTGAAGTGTCTCGGTAGCCTTGCCCCCATGAGACTTAGGCGTCAAATGATGAGCGTCTCGCTGAGCAAGTGGTATTTCACGGCCGCAGAGTGGACAAACGGGCGTTAGCGTTGGTTGTGCGGTGTTTGCATCGAACCTGACTTGTCGAAGTTTGGTCTTTATGCGTCCTACCATGATCGAAATTTCACGCGTTAAGTCGTATAACGAACTAGGGCAAATACTAGGGTCATTATTAACCCTTAAGGTAGAGCGAAACGCTTGGGCTTCACCCTTCATACCACATTGCTTCGTTAGCTTGTACGTCTAGCTATCTGTGGATCCCAAGGCCTCGAATCGATTCGAGATCTCAACTAATCGAAATCTTACTGGAGTTCAGCAAATGCTTCGAGTGACCTACTTAAGCCGCGAAACCGATCCCTTTTCCGCAAGGGGCTTGGTGGATCTTTTAGAACATTGCAAGAAAAGTAACCCAGCCCTCGGTGTCACGGGCATGTTGATGTACGCCAATGGAACCTTCCTGCAAACACTAGAGGGCGAGGCGGAGACAGTAGAAACACTGCTCGCCAAAATCGAAGGCGACAAACGCCATCATGGCTTTCAAGTGATCAAGCGCGAATCGATTGAAGAGCGAATTTACAAGAATTGGAGTATGGGATTTGAGCGACTGACCGAAGCAGCCCTTCAGGACGAACCCGCCCTCAAGGCGTTTCAGTTGGATGATTTCAATCCGGAGTACTTGAGTGCACACCCAAGTGTTATTGAGAATTTGCTTCAACGCCACCGCTCGCTTCATTGGGATCCTCTGATCCGTGAGATTGATGCGAGGGATCAATTTATCGGCGAATTACGTGGCGCGCTGCTGCATGCCAGGCAACGCAATGAGCAAGCGTTGTTATTGATGGAGTCTGTAATCGAAGCTTCAGCCGAAGGCACACTGACGGATATGCATCTTCAGCTCTGCCGTCGTATGGTTGAAACACTGCGCAACCCACAGCAACCCTCAGCAAACTTTGTGGGAGAGAATCGGTCTAAAAGTCAACGCACAAATACTTGATTCCGCACATCGCGCCTGATGGCAAGCCTTGCCTTTTCCCAGGCGATCGCATCGGCTTGATCACAAACTGACTTTTTAAAGTCAATGAGCAGACGCCTCGTAGCGCGAATCACCTGACCTTCGCGGTGATAGTTTGCGCTGTAGTGAATACCTGGTACGTTATAAAAGACATCCGCTGGGTATTGGTCGACCTTGATCTTTTCGGGCAGGGTGAGTTCGGTTTGTTCGTCGATGTTATAGAGGTCGCACTTAAACGGTGTCACGCGATCGGTGATCTGGCGGTAGGCAGAGGTATGGAAAATCGTCGCCATCGTTAAACCGTAGGGTAGGGTAAAGGCGCTTTTACCTGGCAGGTTGGCGATCTCATCAAGTTCGTAGAAGCTTGTCACTACCCAATCGGCGTTGAGATCAAGCGGGTCGCCGTACTTAAAGCTACCTTTGCCCGATTCCTTGTTCCTATTAAGCATCCAGTCCACGGTATTTTGCGGGTCCTTGTGCTGCCGCTTGTGCCAGGCTTGACGGGAGTCAATCGCATAGCTTCCTTTGAAGTGCATCGTGCTTTCCCCTTTGATGCGGCCATCGGAAAGCATCACCATGCGGCTTAACACACGAACCCCATCGCGGGTCGGTGCCTGGGGTGGGGTTCGTTTGAGTTCCCCGGTGGCGGTGATGATGACCGGCTTATTGCTATCCTCGGAAGGTAGCGTACCTACGGCTGCAAACTGCGCGGTGGAATCCACGTAAAGATCAAGCGAGGGGACGTAGGTAATCACATGATTGATCGGGTTGGACACTGCGAGTTCGGGTAGCCCGTAAGCGTCGCCTAAGTTGATAAGGGCAGGCGAACTTTCAATGCCTACCGCACGCAACATGGCTTCAAGCAAGGCGACGTGGTCTTTGCAATCGCCATATCGTGTAGCAAAGATCTCGGTGGCTTTGCGCGGCACAAAGCCACCCGCACCGACATACACACCCAGGTATCGAATGTGTTGGGCCACCCAGTCGTGAAGGATGCGCAGCTTGTCGAGATCGCCACCAGCCTTGGCAGTCAATGATTGAGCAAGCGTTCTAATCGCTTCATCGGCTTCACTGTGAGGCCTTGAGCGTGCCTGATAGGCTCTGCCCAGTGCGCCCCAATCGGCAAAGCTCGTCGCACCGATCCAGGCTGCAAAGTCAGTGCTATCGACTTCAGCGCGCTCGCTCGCGATCGCAACAGGCTGCACGACTGAAAACTCATAGCGTATCGAACCCGGTGGATCTTCAGGCTGCGCAGGCACCTGTCCACCGCTTATACGAAAGCCTTGGAGCTTTTTTAGCAAAGCCTCGCCCTGATGAGATTTTGCCGTCACCTTGATCGGAAGCTTGGGGTCGTGGACCAGCGTGAAGCGATAGTCAAGCTGAGGAATCGCAGGCGAGAAAAACTCGCCGATGAAAAAGTGCCCCGGAAAGTAGGGCGTGTGGTGATGATTATCGAGCCGCACATAAAGCTTGCTGCCGATGGCAACCTGGGGAAAGATCACAATCTTTTGCTTGCGATCGCTAAAAATCCGGCCATCGTCGTCATCGGCCACATCTTGGGTGCGGATCTGATCGGCAGGCACGACAATCCTCGTGCCATCCGGCTTTTCGGTGTAGGCCTCAAGAATCTCAACGGTCTCAAGCGATCCCACATAGCCAAAGCGTTGCTCGCCTTCTTTCTCAACGCCTGTAGGCGTGTCGATGCGAATGACTCGCTCCATTTGATAGCGGTTTGAGCCATCGTCTTTCACATCCACCCGAATGTGCTCTTTGAGCACGGTATAAGACGCTTTGTACTGGGCAAGCGCAAAACCAGGTCCAAGCCAGAAGAGAAGCAGGCCGATGAGCCAACTGAGGAGTAGGTGCATGTGGCTAAGGATAAATCAACTCTGCTGTTCAAATTTCTATTAATGGTATTGCTGCTGGTTTAAGAACTTCTGGTTAGCCTTGCTAATGCTCGTCCGAGCATCGACAATAGGTCTAGTCTGCATGGATGCGAAGGAGGCGTTTCGGATGAAATTAACTGATCAGCAGATCAAACATTACCATGGCGCAGGTTTCGTGCCCGCAATTGATGTCATGGAGCCGAGTGAGGCCGTATCAATCAGACAACAATTAGAGCGTTTTGAAGCTCAGCAAGGTGGAAGTCTCAAAGCGAGTCAGCGCAGTCGGGCATTCTTACTTTTCAAATGGCTCGACGAATTAATTAGAGATCCTCGAGTACTTGACCCTGTCGAGCAGCTGATTGGGCCTGATATCTTGTGCTGGAGTACCATTTTCTGGATCAAAGACGCCGGCTCGAGGCAGTTTGTTGACTGGCATCAGGACAATACCTATTGGGGGCTTTCAAGTCGAAAAGTTCTTACCGCCTGGTTTGCGATTTCAGATGCTAGCGAGGAGGCTGGTTGCATGTCGGTAATACCGGGTACGCATCTTGGAGAAACCCTCGACCATGAAGACACTTACGATCCCGATAACATGCTAACGCGCGGCCAAAGGATTAGCGCCTTGGATAAGGCCGCAGCTGTTGCAATGCCGCTGAAGGCAGGTCAGATGTCCATTCACAACTATTGTCTTGCGCATGGCTCAGGGCCAAATCTGTCGAGCGATCGTCGTATGGGCGTATCGATGCATTTTCTGCCTCCTGATACAAAACAAACGGTGGCTCAATGGGATTGCGCTGCGCTTGTCAGAGGTGAGGATGCTTATCTTCATTTTGTTCATGCACCGCGGCCGAGCTTTGATATGGATCCAGTGACTGTAGCGTTTCATGAGCAAGCCTCCGGGGCGATGCGCGATGTGCTTTATGCCGGTGCAACGCAGCATTTGGCGCGCCTGTAGCGTGTAGCCATGAGTAACTCCCACGTCATTCATCGTCATCTGCATCAAACGCCGCCGATAGCCGTGAGCGGTGATGGTTGCTGGTTAGTCGATCAACAGGGACGCCGCTACCTTGACGCTTCGGGTGGTGCGGCGGTTTCCTGCCTCGGACACGGCCATCCCGCTGTGATCGCTGCAATGCACGCGCAGATTGATCGTTTAGCTTTTGCGCATACCGGTTTTTTCACCTCCCATGTGGCTGAAGAGCTTGCATCGCATTTGGTATCGCACGCGCCAGAGGGCATCAGCCATGTTTACTTTGTGAGTGGAGGTTCTGAAGCGATTGAAGCTGCTTTGAAGATGGCGCGTCAGTACTATCTCGAAATTGGTCAGCCTCAGCGTAAGCACTTCATCGCCAGAAGGCAAAGCTATCATGGCAATACGCTCGGCGCGCTTGCGGTCGGTGGTAATGCTTGGCGGCGTGAGCCCTTTGCACCGATCCTGATGCAGGTATCGCATGTATCTGCCTGCTACCCCTATCGTGAACAGCGCACAAACGAGAGCGCCCAAGATTATGGGCAACGCCTCGCCGATGAACTTGAGGCAACCATCCTCAGTTATGGAGCGGATAGCATTATCGCTTTCGTAGCGGAAACCGTTGGTGGCGCAACGGCTGGCGTACTCACACCGGTCCCTGGTTATTTTCAAGCGATCCGAAAGGTTTGCGATCGATATGGTATTTTGCTCATCCTTGACGAAGTCATGTGCGGCATGGGCAGGACTGGAAGTCTCCATGCATGCGAGCAGGAGGGCGTGAGTCCTGATTTGCTCGTTATCGCAAAAGGATTAGGCGGAGGCTATCAACCGATTGGTGCTGTGCTTGCGCAAGAACGAATTGTCAAGGCGATGTCGACCGGTTCGGGTTTTTTTCAACACGGGCATACGTATCTGGGACACCCCATTGCCTGCGCCGCTGCGCTAGCCGTGCAAAAGGTTATTCAGCAAGAGCAACTTGTTGATCGGGTTAGCGAATTGGGGAAGGTTTTTGAGCAAATGCTCCATCGGGCCTTCGATGCTCACCCTCGGGTCGGTGAGATTCGGGGCCGAGGCTTTTTTTGGGGCATTGAGCTCGTCGAGGATCGACAAAGTAAAGCGAGTTTTGACCCTAAGAAGCGTTTGCATGCAACAATCAAGCGCGAGGCAATGTCGCGAGGACTCATGGTTTATCCGATGGGTGGCACGGTTGACGGACATCGAGGTGATCATGTTCTTGTTGCGCCGCCGTTTATAGCGCTCGAGTCTGAGCTTGAGCTTGTTGTGCAAAGGCTCAGCGGGGCAATCGACGCTTCGATTGAGTCGTTACTATTTATATAAGGAACTATTGGACATGATCAAAAAGTCTCTTACTTTCGTTGCGGTCACAGCGATCGGACTGTCATCGGCAATGTTTAGCTCGATGAGTCTTGCTCAGCAAAAATTCGTAACGATCGGGACGGGTGGCGTGACCGGTGTTTACTACGCAGCCGGGGGTGCAATATGTCGACTGGTCAACAAGGACAGGGCAAAGCACAACATCCGCTGTTCTGTGGAATCGACCGGAGGATCGGTCTTCAATGTCAACACGATTAAAGCGGGCGAGCTTGACTTGGGCTTTACCCAGTCAGATGTTCAATACAACGCATTTAAAGGCGATGTTCAGTTCAAAAGCGCTGGAGCCTACGCGGATCTACGTGCTGTTTTTTCTGTACACCCTGAGCCTTTCACAGTTCTCGCGCGCAAGGAGCTGAATGCGAAGACGCTGCAAGACTTAAAGGGGAAGCGGTTCAATGTGGGCAACCCTGGTTCTGGTACGAGAGCATCCATGGAAGAGTTGCTGCTTGCCATGGGTTGGAAGCTGACTGATTTCTCACTTGCTGCCGAACTGAAAGCGGATGAGCACGGTCCCGCTCTATGTGACGGCAAGATTGATGGCTTTTTCTATGGCGTTGGTCACCCTAGTGCAAATATTCAGGATCCAACGACAACTTGTGGCGCTAAGCTGGTGTCGGTTACAGGCCCTGCAGTCGATAAACTGTTGGCGTCAAAACCGTACTATGCAAAAGCTAGCATTCCGGGTGGCTTGTACCCCAATAACCCTGACGGTGCCCAGACTTACGGCGTATTGGCTACCGTTGTCGTCTCTGCCAAAACACCAGCCGACACCGTTTATCAGGTGGTGAAGGCGGTGTTCGATAATTTCGATGAGTTTAAGAAGCTACACCCGGCACTGGCACATCTGAAGCCCGACCAGATGATCAAGGATGGTCTGTCTGCCCCCTTGCACGAAGGTGCGTTGCGTTACTACAAGGAGAAGGGCTGGGCCAGGTAAGAGGCACTTGGTTCGCGTGGCGATAGGGCGAAGATTGCTTCGCCCTTTTCGTTTATTAGGTACCAGCTTATGAGACGCTGATGGCTTCAGATATCGAGAAAGCGCCCGAGGCCTTGCAACGCCTTGTTGCTGAGGCTGACACTGGCGGCAGAAAGCCTTCTGTTACGGTCAAGCGATTTGTCATGCTGATCTGCCTTCTTTGGGCAATGTTTCAGTTTTGGTATGCATCACCACTGCCTTTTGCGCTCGGCTTTGGCGTGCTTAACGATACGGAGGCGCGTTCGATTCATTTGGGCTTTGCGCTTTTTCTCGGGTTCTTGCTTTGGCCGTTCTCAAGCCGCTCGCAGTCGGATCGAGTTCCATGGTTTGACTGGCTCTTTGCCGTCTTGGCATGTTTTGCAGGCGCGTATTTGCTGATTTTTTATAGCGAACTTGCAACCCGACCCGGACAGCCAACTAGGTTTGATGTGTTTGCGGCAAGTCTTGGACTTTTGCTATTGCTCGAAGCAACCCGGCGGGCAGTGGGTTTACCGATGGCCTTACTGGCACTGCTCTTTATCGCTTACGCAATGGCAGGTCCCTGGATGCCTGAGGTCTTACAACATAAAGGAGCCTCACTCAATCGCTTGATCTCCCATATGTGGTTAACCACCGAAGGGGTATATGGCATCGCACTTGGGGTGTCGACGAGTGCTATTTTTATCTATGTCCTGTTCGGTGCACTGCTGGATCGCGCAGGCGGTGGCAATTACATGATGCAAGTAAGTTTCGCTGCTCTTGGCCATCTTCGTGGAGGACCTGCAAAGGTCGCGGTGATTTCGTCTGCACTCAACGGCATGATCTCAGGGTCTTCCGTTTCGAATGTAGTCTCTGGGGGGATTTTCACCATCCCCTTGATGAAAAAGGCAGGATATGGCGGTGTAAAAGCAGGTGCCATAGAAACGATGAGTTCGGTGAACGGACAAATCATGCCGCCGGTGATGGGTGCCGCCGCCTTTTTAATGGTGGAGTACGTTGGTATCCCTTACGCTGAGATCGTCAAGCACGCTTTTTTGCCAGCAATATTGTCCTATCTTGGATTGTTCTACATTGTTCATCTTGAGGCTTTGAAGCTGGACATGCAGCCGATCATCAAAAGGCAATATCGGCCGCGATATCAGCGGTGGTTTCGGGCTGGCATCGCGGTCTCAGGTTCGGTGATTCTCATTGCAATACTTTATTACGCTTTAGCGTTTATAAAATACTTGCTTGGAGACTTCGCGATTTGCGGAGCTGCATTGTTTATGCTGCTGGTCTATGTGATGGCAATAAACCAAGCGGCGCGATCGCAAGCCTTGCCTCACGATATCGATATCGATAATCCACAAGTACTCGACACTTGGACGACGGTGAAAGCTGGGCTTCATTATTTGCTCCCAATAGGCACTTTGATTTGGTGCCTGATGATTGAAGAGCTTTCGCCCTCGCTATCAGCCTTCTGGGCCGTTGTTGTGCTTATAACGCTAATGGTCACTCAAAAGCCCTGTATCGCTTTAATTAGAAAGGAACCTATGCTGTCGACATGGCGAGCGGGTTTGGACGACCTTGTTGGTGGCTTTCATGATGGGGCCCGAAACATGGTGGGTATTGGCATCGCCACGGCTACTGCAGGCATTATTGTAGGTGGTATAACGCTTACCGGCTTAGGTTTGCGAATGACCGACTTTGTTGAAGCCGTCGCTCAGGGGAATGTTTTGATAATGCTATTGTTTATAGCATTTGTTTGTCTCGTGCTCGGGCTTGGTGTGCCGACAACAGCAAATTATGTGTTGGTAGCGACCTTGATGGCTCCTGTTGTGGTCGAGCTCGGCGCGCAAAGTGGTCTCGTGATTCCCTTGATAGCTGTGCATTTGTTTGTTTTTTATTACGGTATTATGGGCGACATCACGCCTCCAGTCGGCTTAGCGACATTCGCTGCAGCAGCTATTTCCGGTGAGGATGCTATCAAGACCGGTATTCAAGGCGCACGCTATGCGCTTCGCACCGTCATACTGCCTTTCATTTGGATCTTCAATCCACAACTTCTATTGATCGATGTTCACGATGCGTGGGAGTTAATACGCGTTGTCGCTGCATGTAGCCTCGCGATGCTTGTTTTTGGTGCCGTTAGCATGAACTGGTTTCGCGTTAAGAATCGCTTGTGGGAAAGCTTACTCCTAAGTGTGGCTGTTATTCTTTTATTTCGTCCAGACTTGATCATGAATCAACTCAGGCCACCTCTCGAAGCGAGAGAGGTCTCAAGCATTTACGAAGTCGTGCATCACGCCAGCGATGATTCTCGCTTGGTCTTTGTCATTCGGGGGATGAATCTTGAGGGTGCGGATGTTACAAAAACGCTTGCTTTAAATCTTGGTGTAGGTGCTGATGACGGACGCAAACGGCTTTCTAGCGCGGGGATACAGATCATGACGCTAGGGGGACAAAGTCAGATCAGCGCTGTCCGATTCGGATCTCAGGCTCAAAAGGCAGGATTCGAGCAGGGATGGGATGTTGTTTCAATCATGGTTCCAGCAGAGCGTCCGACGCCTCATTGGTTTTATCTGCCAGCCTTGCTTATGGTTTTGGTCGTGTGGTTTTCGCAGGGGCTTCGAATGCGGCGTTCCTGACGGCAGGTAGCCTCTGAAACAAAGTCGGATTCGTAGGTCACGCGGACCGCAGCCTCAGCGCGTAAGATGACCCTGTCCACAGCTTTAGACTGTGTGTGGGTTTCGTCAAGCATTCAGCCAAGCCTTTGTTTGGTTTTTGATGAACGCTGTATCGGGGCCTTCTTCGGTACGGACGCTCAAAGCTGGGTTAACTTGCAATCGCACTATGACACCGAGGTTACTCGTGAGGCTATGGCGGGCACGATAGCGCGCATCAAGCGCTTTGAGTCCGCACAGGTGTGATTGGCCTCGACTCTTCGATATTGGAGTGAGGCAACTCGCCAGCCATCACGAAGACAGTTTGAACTGGTCCCCAAACTGCGGACACCACGATTGTTTTGCGTTTTACGATTGCCGCGCTAGTGTTAGGGCCTAGTGACTACCTTAAACATGCCAGCGATGAACGATGCCTCCGCAAAACGCCTCATAGCTATCGTTTGTTCTGCGCAGGCGCTGGTTCAAATCGGGGCATTTTTTTGGCCAGCTTTGCTTCCCTCGATGATGCTCAGGTGGGAGCTTACAAACAGCGATGCAGGGTGGATTACAGGGATCTTTTACGCAGCCTACATGGTGAGCGTCCCTCTGCTTGTAACCCTCACCGACCGTGTTGACCCAAGAGCTGTCTACTTGTTTGGCGTTGGTTGCACGATCGTAGCTCACTCGCTTTTTGGCCTTGTTGCTGATGGTTTCTGGTCTGCACTCGCCTTGCGAGCGATTGCCGGTGTTGGATGGGCAGGCACTTATATGACTGGACTGAAGCTACTGGTCGATATCGTTGATAAAAAAATTATGTCGCGGGCGGTCACAGGCCATGCAGCAAGCATCGGGATTTCCGGGGCGATCTCTTTTGCATGTGCCGATCTCCTTGCGAAACATTTCGGGTGGGCGGGCGCTTTTATCCTAGCAGGGACCTGTGCGTTGACTGCATGGCTCCTTGTTGTTACGAGCGTGCCTAAGGCTCCCGAAAAAGTTAGATCGGTCGAACTTGATTGGTTTGACTTTCGGCCGGTCATTAGCAACCGCTCGTCGATGGCCTATGCGATAGCTTATTGCGCGCACACCCTCGAGATGAATGCACTACGAGGCTGGGGGGTCGCTTTCCTGACATTTGTTGCTGCGCGTGCCGATGCCAGTGATGGGGCTCCGCTGCTTACACCAACGACCGTGCTAACGCTTCTTGGCATAGTGGGCACTGCAGCGAGTGTTCTTGGCAACGAAGCGTCGATCCGCATTGGTCGCCGTAATCTGATCATGGCTGCTATGCTGTGTTCTGCTTTTTGCGCAACCAGCCTTGGATTTATGGGTTCCAATTCGTATGTGCTTGCGGTTGTGTTAATGCTTTTGTACGCATTCATTGTTTGGTTGGACTCGTCCTCGCTCACTGCAGGTGCTGCTGGTACGGCCGATCCTCAGCGTCGTGGAGCAACCCTCGCTGTTCATTCAACCCTTGGATACGCCGGCGGCTTTGTTGGACCTTTGATCATTGGTTGGACACTTGACTTGAGCGGCGGAAAGTCGCCAACTTCATGGGGCCTGTCGTTTTTACTTATAGCCATTTGCTCGCTCGTGGCCATGGTAATCTTTTTAGCATTACGACCACGCGAGCTCGCTGGTGAGGGGAGCAAAGCCAGCGGATCCGGCTAAATGCAGATCTTGGTTGGCCTCGGGCCATCCTCATCTCATATCATCGATAAGCCCTCGCTAAGCTGTTAGCTGTAGCTTGCGGTCTCTTATCACTTTGGACCACTTATCGCTTTCTGCCTTTACAAATTCAGCAAACTCTTTCGCTTGCCGTGGCATAACTTCAGACCCTGCCGAAGCAAATTTCGACTTCACCTCTGGCATTGCAAGTACCTTCGCCAGTTCCTTTGAGAGCCGTTCAACGATGTCACGAGGAAGCCCGGCAGGGCCCACAAGGCCCTGAAAGCCTGACGCTTCCATGCCATGCAATCCGAGCTCTTTCACTGTAGGTGTATCCGGCAGGCTCGGGTCACGTTTGGCTGAAGTAACCGCGAGCGCTCTGAGTTTTCCGCCCTTTATTTGCTGCAGCAACACCGTACCTGCATCGATCAACAGATGAGTTTGACCCGCAATAAGGTCTTGTACGGCAGGTGCGCTTCCTTTATAAGGAACATGAGTGATATCAAGATTTGCAACGGCGTTTAGTAACTCGCCATTGAGATGGGTCGATGAGCCTACCCCGCCGCTTGCGTAATTTGCCTTAGAACGATTTGATCGGGCCCAATCGATAAATTCACGCAGGTCTTTTGCAGGGTGGTCAAATTTTGTGGCTGCAATGTAGCCCGCTTCTGCAATCTGGCCGATGTACGTGAATTGTCGAATAGGATCGTAGGGTTGTTTGGCTTGGAGAAAGGGCGCAATCGCAAATGGGCCTGTATTTGCAATTAATAAACTATAACCATCCGCTGCCGCACGGCTCAGTTCGCCAGCAGCGATAACACCGCCTGCGCCGGGCTTATATTCCACGACGAGCGGCTGTCCAAGGCCTGCTTCAAGACCCGGTTGAATGGTTCGCGCAGTAAAGTCAATACCTCCGCCAGGAGGAAATCCAACCATTAGGCGAAGCGGTCGTGTTGGAAAGTTTTGCGCGCTAGCACTTTGTAATTGCCCTATCGTGAGACTGCTTCCGGCAAGACTTAACTTTTCAAGGAACGATCTACGTTTCATATTTAACTTTCCTTCACGTAAGCCATAAATATCACCCTGCATAATCAACCATATCAATCAATTTTTGCTCCAGAACGCTGAACGGCTTGAGCCCAACGCGGTGCTTCTTGCGCAATGAATCGATGAAAATCATCGAACCCAAGAAATGCCGGGTTGGCACCTTGGGCAATCATTTTGTCTCGAATTTCGGGTGTATTAAGTACCTGTTTAAAGGCTTCACTTAGTCGCTGAACCACCTCGCGAGGCGTCGCGATCGGTGCTAGAAATCCATAGAAGCCGACGACCTCAAAATCCTTGATCCCTGACTCCATGGCGGTTGGGACGTCCGGTAGCGCTGGATTACGCTCCCTGCTTGTGACAGCAAGTGCTCGGACTCGTCCTTGCTTGTGGTACATCGCAGCCTGCGGTATCGACTCTGCCATAAACTGCACCTGGCCTGCCATTAAGTCTGCAAATGCGGGCGCGCTGCCACGGTAGGGTATGTGAACCATAAAGGTACCGGTTGCAGTTTTAAACATTTCAGGCACGAGATGACTTATCCCGCCGTTACCAGCTGAACCGTAATTGACTTTTCCAGGTCTAGCCTTCAAGTAGGCCAGGAATTCAGGGAGTGTTTGGACAGGCACTGATGGGTTGACCAACAAGGCTAAGGGTTGCATGGCAGTTCGAGCGATCGGTACAAAATCACGCAAGGTTGCATAAGGCAACTTACCGTAGACGGCAGGATTAATCACCATCACACCAGTATTTGCCAGCATGATGGTATGACCGTCGGGATTTGCACGCATAACCTCTTGTGCGCCAACGGTACCACCAGCTCCCGCTTTATAGTCGATCAAGACCGTCTGCCCAAGGATTTGCCCCAGACGATCAGCAAGCAGTCGAGCGTGCAAATCAAGGGGGCCTCCGGCGGGAAACCCGATCACGATTTTGATCGGCCGAGTTGGAAAGCCTTGGGCTTGGGCGAGGTTCGTGTTTAAGCCCAAGCCAGCGGCTGCAATTGCTGCAACGAGGGTTCGCCGGATAGGGTGGGTAGGACTTAATCTGTTTAAATTTGCCATATGGTTCTACTTCTTTCAGTATTAATTTCTGGCTGATCTTTTGCAGCGCCCTATAGAACAGTTTAATGAAATAAGGGTTGGCTAGACCCCGGTATCGTATATCTTCTTCAGGTGTTTGGATCCCACGCCCCGTCAAGAGCATTGCAGACTAGCGGTTGGGGCGGAGCACATACCGTAGTCTGATAGATTTGACGTTTCGCTTGCGAACTCGCCTGAGGGGCAATTTGTGGGAAGACAGCGTAGCGCGTGGTTGCTCAGGGAGCATTGTTTGACCTATCAACTGGCTAGCCTGATGAGTCGCTTGGAAGGCGCTTTGATCGGCTTGCTTGTCCTTGGAACAATCCTTTTGCATGCGTCAAGCTTAGCTGCTGATGTATCTGGGTCGAATTCAGTCGAAGTAAAAATCATAGCGATCAATGATTTTCACGGGAACTTAAAGCCCCCCTTCGGCGGGATTAGGATTCGTAACCCACTTGATCCGGCAAGCCGCGTGCAAATCCGTGCTGGTGGTGCCGAACATTTAGCCACCGCAGTCGCTCGGCTGAGGACAAAGAACCCTCACAGCATTTTTGTTGGCGCAGGGGATCTAATTGGCGCCACACCACTTCTTTCAGCCTTGTTCAATGACGAACCAAGCATTGAATCCTTAAATCTTATGGGTTTGAGTATCTCAGCGGTCGGTAACCACGAATTCGACACAGGACTAAGTGAACTGTTGCGATTACAAGCTGGGGGATGTCACCCCGTTAAGGGTTGCCAAGGTCCGAAGCCATTTGAGGGAGCACGCTTTCAATACTTGGCTGCAAGTACTGTTGAAGTGGACAGCGGGAGAACAATACTACCTGCCTACGCTGTTCGCTATTTCGAAGGCATTCCAGTTGCCTTCATTGGATTGACACTCGCAGCCACGCCGTCAATAGTGACGCCAAGTTCGGTTCATGGTTTGCGCTTTTTAGATGAAGCAAGCACTGTCAATAACTTATTACCAAGCCTTCGGGATCAAGGAATCTATGCCTATGTAGTGCTCATCCACGAGGGTGGGGTTCCAACCGGAGACTATGACGACTGTCAAGGAATAAGTGGACCAATCGTTGATATCGTTAATAGAATAGATACCAGTGTGAAATTGGTTATTAGCGGCCACACGCATCACGCTTACAACTGCCTTATAGCGGGTAAGCGGGTAACCAGTGCGGACAAATACGGAACAATGCTCACTGATATTGATATCGAAATCGATCGCGTTACGAAAAAAATCGTAACAATTAACGCCAATAACATGATCATCAGACCTGAATTATTTGAGAAGGATGCTGGACAAAGCGAGTTGATTCAGGCTTATGAGCAATTGGCAGAGCCTCTCGCTAAGCGTGTTGTAGCTCGGCTGAATCGTGCAGTTTTGGCGGATCTTGATGCTAAAGGCGAGTCGGCGCTTGGCCGATTAATTGCAGATGCACAGCTTGTTGCGACGCAAAGCATTGATCAAGGTGGCGCTCAGATCGCATTTATGAACCTCGGGGGCGTACGGGCCCCGCTGATTCCTCAGGCGAACGGAGATTTACGTTACGAAGATCTGTTTGCTGCTCAGCCTTTTTATAACAATCTTGTGACAATGACTCTAACAGGTGCGCAAATTATCGAGTTGCTTGAGCTTCAATGGCAGGAGGACCGTCCGGTACGATTGCTTATTCCTTCAAAGGGTTTCTCCTATCGCTGGGATCGGATGCAAAAGCCCGGGAAGCGTATCGTTAGTGGAAGTGTGTCTTTGCACAAGAAGCCCATCGAATCTAGTCGTACGTATCGGATTACAGTGAATTCTTTTTTGGCTGATGGTGGCGAGAATTTTCAAGTTTTGCGTAAGGGAACCCAACGTCTAATTGGAGTCATGGATTTAGAAGCGCTCGAGCTTTTTCTAGCGAGCAATCCAGCGATCGACCATGAGCCACGGGTCATTCCCGAGCCAGAAGATCATGGCAACAAACGGGTCGATCCTCTGATGCAGCAAGACATTGCCGAGGTTGCAGGGCTGGCAAAGACGCACCTCGACCTCGACCTGCCCGGTATGCGTCAATGCGGGCTGTCCACTGGCTGCGTATGGCCCTGACTTGGGGCGTCGTGGCTGCGGTGCTCTTTGGCGCACTGCTGCACGCCTCATGGAACGCGCTTGTCAAGTCAAGCGCTGACAAGGCCCTTGATACCGCGGTTATTCACCTCGTTGGCAGCTTCATTGGGTTCCCACTATTGCTATTGGCTGGCTTGCCGCCACCACAGGCTTGGCCATTCATTGGCGCATCGGTGGTGATCCATATCGCCTACTACGTCGCGCTGACAGGAGCCTACCAGCATGGCGATTTGGGGTTGACCTATCCGTTGATGCGGGGCATTGGGCCGATGTTAGTGGCACTGTCTTCCTCGCTGGCGCTTGGCGAACATTTGTCCCCGCTGGCTTGGGCTGGGGTTGTGGGCGTAAGCAGCGGCGTGCTCTTACTTGGGCTTTCACAGCGTGCGTTGCAGCAGCCCAAGGCTATCGCCTTCGCACTGATCAACGCAGTGGTCATTGCGATTTACACAGTGGTCGACGCTCTCGGTGCGCGTATGGCTGTGGCACACGGTGGCAGCGCGCTGCAGTATGTGGCCACCCTCTTTGTGCTCGACGGCTGGCCCTTTGGACTGCTGGTCTTGCGGCAGCGAGGATTGGCACAGGCCTTGCCGTATGCTCGCGCGCGCCTGCCGGTTGCCATGCTGGGTGCGGCAGCGTCGCTGAGCTCCTACGGCATTGCGTTGTGGGCTATGACCCAAGCGCCGGTGGCGACGGTGGCAGCGTTGCGCGAGACCTCGGTGCTGTTTGCCGCCGTGCTGGGCACTTGGCTTCTCAAGGAGCCCTTCTCATGGCGCCGCGGGGTAGGCACAGCTGTAATCCTCTCAGGGGTGATGGCACTACGCATGGGCTGAAAGGCTATGATCTTCATGAGCGCAAGGGAACGTCGAATTGGATTGATGTTGCTGGAAAAGAGCAATCCTTAGCTAGCCTTGTTTTTGCTTTTCGTTTTCGGGTTTTTCGCAGGCGGCATGCAAGAAACAATATCGATCGAAAAATCCATTGGATATTGCTGATGCCTCAGCTTGAGCTTACTGCCGATATGTGTATGAGCCGTTCGCGAATCGATTTCATACTCAAACGCTCAAGATGCAACCGCAGCCTACGGATTTCTGTGTTCAGCATGTTGATCCATCGTCCTGCAAATGCTACATCTGCGTCTAAAGCACTTGCTATTGCTTTAACGGGCACTTTGATCACATGTGTGTCTTCGATCGCGATAGCATCACAATGGTATCGGGATACCTTAAGGCTAGCTTCGCTGACAAAGCCCTGTCGGGTCCGTTGCAGTACGACGGATTTGCCGTGAAGTCCCGATCGTTCTTGATCATACGACGAGTGGCGGGCTTGAGCATATCAGCGGACTTGTCGTGGGTAACCAAGCTTTCGTCCCTGGCAGTGAGAGCCATCGCCATGGCATGATCTTCAGATACTTGACGTACCTGCACCCTCTTGATCAATGGGGACAGTCATGGTTGTGGATACAGGATGCACAATCGAAAGCTGCTTATGTATCTGCCCGTTTTTCTCCTCGGTAAGATTTAAAGATTTTTGACTTTCCGTCTTTCTGGACTAACAGCACATCAAACGCATCCCGCCGATTTCCGTACATTGAACCATCCATACCCGGCGATCCGATTGGCATTCCTGGGACAGCTAGCCCTAGTGCGATTGGCTTAATTTTCAACAAAGTCAAAATTTCTGACGCTGGCACGTGTCCTTCAATCACGTAACCCTGAATCAAAGCAGTGTGACAAGAACCGAATTTCGCCGGCATACCGAGCTGGTTTCGTATGGCGTTATTTCCTTGATCCAAAATTGTTGCAGTGAATCCAGACTTTTCAAGGTGAGCGATCCAATCTTTACAACATCCACAATGTGGATCTTTCCAAACTTGTATAGCAAGTGGTGGATCCTTTTGTGCAAAAAGACTTGAGGAAGAAATTAGCGTCGCCAAGCCTATGAGCAGTGTTCGCCTAGACGGCGTTAAGGCAATTCGTGCGGCGCGTAGCGATGACTGAGCTTGCGCCCTCAACTTACTTCTTTGCGACATTTACTCTGCCTCGCATGCCAGCTTCGTAATGACCAGGCAACAGACAAGCGAAGTCAAATTCGCCTGCTCGGTTGAATGTCCAAGCGAGGTCCACCTTTTTACCGGGCTCTACATGAGCCATGTGCAGCTCATCGTGTTTCATGTTTGGAAACTTCTTCATGATCGCTGCGTGTTCGTCTAACTCTTTCTTCGTCCCAAGAACGAACTCATGCGACAGCTTTCCAGCGTTGACCAACAAAAACCGAACCGTCTCTCCTAGGGTCACATCAATTTTGCTGGGTGTGAAGCGCATGTTGTCGGTCATTCTCACCTCGATCGTTCGACTCGCCTTGGATGGGGCTGCGCCGATTCCCCAATCTTTTTGTTCGAATGTTAGTTCACCTGAAGGTTTGCCGTGATGTTGGCTTCCGTGAGCCCAAGATGGACTGACTGCAGTCGCTGCGAATGCCAGAACCAAAATTGGCAAGATTTTTACCTTGATCATCGAAGTGCTCCGTTAAAGATTGGTCTACGCAAAAAGTGCGAACTATACTTTTGAAATCGGATCTTAGTTGTGGTTTTATGCTTTTGACGAAGAGGCATTCTGGTCAACATCTATCAACGTAAGTACATTGATCAGACTGCAGTTGAGGTCATCGAAGCGAAAATCGGACCGTAATATTTTTCCCGGAAACATTATTTAATGTTGCTACGACTTTGTCCCCTTTCGAGAGCTGAAGGCCTTGCGCATTTAAGCGATTACCTCCTCCGGACTGGAGACTTAGTTCACTAGTTTTACTGCCTTGCATGACAACGATACGGCCAGTTACCGACTGAGATGCAATGGGCTTATCGTGATCCATCAAGTAAATCGAGATCCTATCTTTGTCTGCAACGAGTTCAAAACTCAAATCGCTGACAGTTTGAATGATCCCGCCGTGTATGGGCTTTGCGGTACCGTGCGCTTGCGCGTGGCTCAAGTAGGCTGTTGCGGCGATTGAGGTTAAAGCAGAGAATAGAAGTGAGTGGGCTTTCATGGGCGAACGATTCCCTTAACGTTGGCTGACAGCTAGGTCGGGTTGAGTTTAAGACTAAACATATAACGTCATAATCTCTAAATAGGGTCCACGTGGTTGGATTTGCTACGCTCATCATTATCGTGTGAAACCAGTTGTCTCGTTGCAGCCTCGCCAAATCGTAAATACAACAGTGGTGTAAGCAACGTATCGAGGATTGTTGAGCTGATCAGTCCACCAAAAATGACAACAGCAACTGGGTGGAGAATCTCCTTACCAGGTGCATCGCTTGCAAACAGTAAGGGTGTTAGCGCAAAGGCCGCAACACAAGCGGTCATTAAGACAGGTGTTAGACGTTCAAGCGATCCCCGAATGATCAATGAGCGATTAAATTGTTCACCTTCAAATCGGCAAAGATTGATGTAGTGGCTAATTTTTAGAATGCCATTTCGAGTTGAGATTCCAGCGAGGGTAATAAACCCCACCATGGATGCCACCGAGAGCTCGACGTTAGCGATGGCCATGGCGATAACCGATCCTACGAGTGCTAGAGGAATATTTGACATGATGATTAGCGCTAGTGTCGTTGACCGATATCGACTATAGAGGACTACGAAAATCATTGTCAGTGAGCAAACCGAAAGTAGACTGATCCACTCAGTTGCCTCCTCCTGCGCTTGGAACTGTCCCTCGAGGCTTAAGTGATAGCCTCGAGGAAGTATCTGGGCTTTCATAACGTTACGAATATCATTAATTACGTCCGCCATATTTCGACCCTCTGAATTTGCAAATACAATCATGCGACGGCGGCTGTTTTCGCGTCCAATTTGGTTAGGTCCATCGCTCTCTTCGATGCTTGCGAAGCTTCCAAGTGGAATGCGTCCTACGGAAGTGTCAATAAATACTTGTGCTAGATCAACGGCAGTCCTCTCTGAGTCCGGCAAGCGAAGCACGACATCAAAGCGACGATTGCCGTCGATCACCTGCGCTACATGAGCACCGTCAGTCATTGATTTCAACGCGCGAATGGCTTCGCCGGGCGAAAGTCCGACTTGGGCAAGCCGCTGATAGTCAAGTCGCACCTGAATCTGTGGGATTAGCGTCTGCTTTTCAACCGATAAGTCCGTTAGTCCCGATACTGCTGTGAGAGCGCTTCTGAGTTGTTCTGAAATTGCTCTTAAGCTTTCTAGATCGTCCCCGTAAACCTTGATGGCTATCTGAGCGCGAACACCCGATAGAAGATGATCAAGCCGGTGGCTTATCGGTTGGCCGATCGTAAACTGAAATGGCAGTCCAATTAAACGAGAGCGGATATCGGCAAGAATCATGGTGCGACTGCGTTCGCTAGGGGTTATATCAATATCAATTTCAGATACGTGGACTCCTTCGGCGTGTTCGTCAAGCTCGGCCCGTCCAGTTCTTCGACCTACTTGTCTGACCTCAGGTACATCCATAAGAATTTGCTCAACCATCGAACCCATTTGATTTGACTCTCGCAGCGACGTGCCTGGCTGCATGTTTAGGCTTAGGACGAAAGTCCCTTCATTAAAAGCGGGCAGAAAACTTCTTGGGAAGAATGCGAGTGAGATCGACGCTATCGTAACAGTAAGTAGAGCAAGCAAAAATAGTTGATTCGTGTAGGGAAGAGCCCAAACAATGAGTCGAGTGTTCATACGCTTAAGCGCAGCCACCATAGCGCTATCGACGTGTTGCTTAACGCTAAGGGCTGGGAGCAGGTAGTAACTCATCACAGGCGTTACTGTCATCGAAACAAGCATGGAGGCGAGAATTGAAACGATATAAGCGATACCAAGCGGGGTAAAGAGACGCCCTTCAATGCCAGGCAGTGCAAAGAGTGGCATAAAAACCAGTATGACGATCGCAGTAGCGTAGATAATCCCCGAGCGAACTTCCAAACTGGATTGCCGAACAATTTCGATGATCGACGTTTTTGATCCATCGCTCCTTGCTTGCCTCAGTCGCCTAAGGATGTTTTCAACGTCCACGACAGCGTCATCGACAAGCTCGCCAATTGCTATGGCAAGGCCGCCGAGTGTCATCACATTGATCGATTGGTCGAGTGCTCGAAAGATAAGGGCAGTTACCGCTAGTGACAGTGGAATAGCGGTTAGTGAAATGAGCGTTGTACGGGTCGAAAGCAAAAAGGCAAAGAGAATAATGGCAACCATTACAGCACCATCCCGAAGTGCGTGCATTACGTTACTGATGGCTGCTTGAATAAAGTCCGCTTGTCGAAATAGTACTTTTGGCTTTGAAAATCCCAAGGGAAGGGACTGCGCTAATTCGGCAAGGGCTGCTTCAAGATCGCTTGTGAGGCGAAGGCTATTGGCTTGTGGCTGCTTTTGAACACTTATAACAATTGCTGAGTCACCCGCATAGCCAGCATCTCCACGCTTGACGCCTGCAAAAAAACCTACTGTTGCAACTTGAGCAAGCGTTATCGGTCTTCCGTCACGCCACCCAATGGCGATACCCGCTAAGTCCTCTGGCTGAGTAGTTCTAGCGGTGAGGCGAATCAAGTACTCGCGTTGGTTTAGATCGACGAAACCGCCACCTGCGTTTGTGGAAAACCCTCGGACTGCTTGCTCAATTTGGCTGAGCGACACACCGAACTGAGCCATTTTTCGGCTGTCGGGGGAGACACGCAGGGTGCGTACCTCTCCTCCGATTGGAATTACTTGTGATACGCCTGGGATGGCTAACAGTCGCGGCCTCATTACGAAGTCGACGTATTCTCGAGCCTGCATAGGCGTAAGTGATGTTGCAGGTGGCGCCGCTGATGGCGTTTGCTCAGGACTTCGCAATGGCAGAGCGATGAGCATGATCTCCCCCATGATTGAGGAGACGGGGCCCATGATTGGGTTTACATCGCGTGGCAGGCGCTCACGTGCGAGGCCGATTCGCTCTGCAACAAGCTGTCGATTGCGATAGAGATCTGACCCCCATTCAAACTCTGCGTAGACGATAGAAAGACCTATGCCGGAGATGCTCCGTATTCGTGTAACTCCAGGCATCCCATTGAGCGCTGTCTCAAGGGGAAAGCTAATAAGTTGTTCGACCTCTTGCGGCGCCATACCGCCAGCCTCGGTCATAACGGTTACCGTGGGCTTATTTAAGTCGGGAAAGACGTCAACCGGCGCGTGCCAAGACGTCCAGATGCCTCCGATCATCAGCAATAGGCCCAGGGCAAGCACCATCAACCGATTGTTTAAGCTTGTCGTAACAATCCAATTAAACATATCGATCTACTATCTAATTTGCGAAATGAGTGGCGCGCCGTCTATGACGACTCGACTTTCCTCATCCAAGCCGTTTGTTACAAGTACGCGATGAGCGTCTAAAAGTGTGTAAATGACTGGCTTTGATACAAACCGTTCTGCTGATTCCTTCGTCCATACGATGGCTTCATTAGAGGGACTTCGCACCACAGCGTTTGCAGGCAGTACAAATCCTTTTAGGTATTGCTGTGTTTTTATCAAGACTGTCATCGGCTGGCCGATCGAAAGGCTGCTACGTTCATGTTGAGATATCGACATGACAGAAAAAAGACTTGGTATAAGTCCATCACGCATGACTGGTGATGAACCGATGAACTTAAGTTGTAAGGGCGGGCTTTCCTTAGTTGAAGCACTCGCTACACCAAGTCCTACGAGTGGCTTTGGTGAGACAACTTCTATGAGCATTCGGCTTGAATTGATGACTTCACCAAGTACTTGCTGCGGGTTGACAACTTGTCCTTGGACGAGGTCAGCCTTAGCTATGACGCCATCGATCGGCGCAAGAATTGGTTCACGCGTATTGAGACTTTGGAGAACGCTCATCTCGCGCGCTCTCAGACCTTGTGCTTCAAGCCTTGCAGCCTCGACATCTTTTCTGGGAACAGTTCCCTCAAGGCTCGCCAGCCGGTTGAAGCGCTCTTCGGCTATCCGCCTTTGTGTTTGAAGCTCGGTTAACTGGGCCTGTTGGCTTGCCAAGACATATGGCTCCGCTTGAAATCGAAGGTAGGCTAGCGTCTCGCCTCGCTTAACCATTTGACCAACAAGCGGAATGTCGCGTTCGGCGCGTTCGATACGGCCCCCGTAAGCCGTTTGGATTCGCGCAGTTGCACTGGGATCCGCAACAACGCGGCCTGCTAACTCGATACTAGTAGCTTGATGTTCAAGAGGTGGTATCTGTGTTCGAATAGCGAGTCGTCGCTGTGTTTCTTTAGCCAAATAAACGCTACCGTCTGCGAGTCGATATGATATTTGAGGCGGATGCGCTCGCCCCGTAGTTATATTAGTTGTTATGTCTTTACTTTTTCCGTGTCCAGCGTCTGCTTCTACATTTGAAGCAAGAGCCATTAAGATCAGCATGAATGAAAAGGTAAGAAATGTTTTCGTCGCCCACGTAAATGAAGTTGTTTTACGCACGATTAAGCCTCCTTACCATGTTTCTCAAGCAAATCGATCTGCGATCTTTGCTTTTTCCTGCGCAAGATAAAAAGAAAAAATCCCAATGCGAGAAGGGCTAAAGTGATATACCCATATGTACTCAGCTTTTGCGGAGGTGGCGTATTGACTCCTTCAAGTTGCTCTGAATGCCCAAGCAAGGTGCCAGCTAGAAGGTCGCTCTCTGCCTCGGCTACAATTTTAAAAATAAGTTGATGCTCCCCTGCTTGGTTTAATTTTTTTACGAGTGCCTCGTCAGTAACGATAAAGGTCATGGAGGATTTTTCAAATCTTGATGACGATTTGATGCCATCAGTCTCAACATCTACTTTGGCGTTTTTGATGGGCTCGTTGGTTCTAAAGTCATCGACATAGATACGCAACTCGCCTTGATTGAAAATGGCTAAGATTTCGAAACGTTCTGAGCTTGCTTCAACGTGAGGTGACTTCCGAGCTTGATAGGTCGATGGTGAGGTTCCTTCGTGCTTATGGTCATCGCTGCCGTGTGCTAGGCAATCGTTCAGACTTACGCTAAGGGTCGCGATGACTAACAGGGCGCAGATTGTTGATAACCAGCGATGCGGGGTTTTCGTGGGAGTCATTGAATTTAATAACGATAGTCTCAAGGTAATACTCCTGCAGCTTGACTCATTTGAGCCATAGACAGGCGAAGTTCAACAGCTCTTCGACTTACCTGGGTTTGAACTGCGCGCGTTTGTGATAAGGCAAGCAGTAAGGTCGGAAGTGATGCCTCGCCTGCGGCAAATGCCTTTTCAACTAACGTGCTTCGTTGATGCAAGACAGTTGCTCGCTCTTGTTCAATGGCCAGTAAGACTTTGGCGTTTTCAGCATTGCGAACCGTACGCTCGAACTCAGCGTGTAGTTGCCGCTCGAGCCGCAAATGTTCTCCAACACGAAGGTCCCTTTGAGCTCTTGCTTCAGCAATCAAACTGCGTTGTTTCGATTCACCTCCGATAGGAACCGTGATCGATGCCATGATGCTTTGATGGGAGTTACTAGAACTTTTCTCTTGGCGAAGTCCGACATTTGCAATGGGCTTTTCTTGCCGAAATTCGCTGATAAATGCCAGCGAGCGCTCTGCGAGCGCAATCTGTGCTTGACTATACTGCCAGGCGATATGCTGATCGAGGCGTAGTTCGGGTTGTTGGTGAAAGTTCTCAACCTCAGGCCTTTCGTGCGAACCAGTCAGTTGAAACCACGCGTTGCTATGATTTTGAAGTACTTGCTCAGATTCCTTTACCTTGCTTAACGCTTCCAGCACAGACGATTGCGCGGCTAGCTTGTCCGCCGGTGCAAGATCGCCCGCTAAAACGCGGCGCTCAACATCTTCCAATAGGCTTTGATAGGCTTTTGCGTTTGCTCGACTGATCTCTACCTCAGCCTCTGTCAATAACAAGTTGCGATGAACATCCCTGATGGCTTTTAGCAGTTGTAAACGTGTTAACAGCTCCCACAGCTGTGCAACGCTTTGCTCGAATTCGGTGAGCTGTATGCCTTCATGGCGTTGGCGCAGATGCCATAAAGGGGCGCTCAACACCCACTCCGTTTCGCTTGCTTGGTTTGGCCCGGATCGGCTGCCCTCTCGTTGTGCAAGTTTTGCTGAGCTGGGACCAGAAAAGAAGTCTTGGAACTGTTGATACTTTGCCTGAATGACTGCTCGCCTGCCGTTGGCGTCGATGCGCTCGGGGGCTCGCTGATAAGCCGTCTCTAAGACGTCTCGCATCGGTCTGAGCGTTGAGTGGTTCGGCGTTTGACCGTACGAATCGATATAGATTAAAAGACATCCGAAGCAGGCACTCAGCGTAATGAGTTGCCTTGCCCTCTTCAAGCAAATTTCGATCATCATGAAGTGATTTCCGAAAACGCGCTTGTGGCAACAACAAGGTGTTGGCACTGTAAGCATCAAAGATTTGCCCGGTGCTGCCCGAGCAGGCGCAGTTACTTAGACAAGTTGCCGAGGAGGGCGTTCGATGAGTCTAAGTTCGGCTGATGACCAAGAGGTTGGATCTGATAAAAGGTGGTTTTGCCACACCAAAATGGTTGAGAACTTGAGAGAGTCTTCAACGATTGCTGGTAGGTAAATACCAAAGTCGACAAGGATATGCTTCTGGGATTGAGCAGAAGCGTCCTGATGGACGTTCAATGTTTCGTCACTGTTTTCCTGAGTCGTATCATGTTTATGGGCGGTAAGTTCATCTGACTCGTCTTGATGATGATGGTGTGAAATCCCGAGAAAATGCATCAAGGCGTGGGATTGTTCAAGCCCATTGAGAATCTGAGTTGCTACACCGGCATAAACCGCACTCTGCCAAAAAAGGCAAAGGGTTGTTAAAAATGTCGCCATAGTACGCATGACATGGACTCTAGCAGAGGAACACGTATTTGACCATGCCATAAACCGCGTGAAAAAGATGGTCATAGGCGAAGGCAGTTATGTTGCGGGGAGCTAAGCAGAGAGAGTTTTCTATGCCTCAACGATGCTGACGAATATCACTATTTTTTAGTACCTCGTTGATTGTGCATGAGTCGATCTTGGCAAATTCGCTGCTCATGCTTACTAAAGGGTTAGCCGCTGGGTAAATGGGAGGTGAGGCTTTGGAAGTCGCCGCAATGTGGATGCTGTAATGACTGGATCAGATACCTGGAGCCGGGTGGGTCTCGCATTGTTGTGCACGTTGTAGGAAATGTAACAACGTGCGCTTCGCTTGGTCTACCACGCCGCTATGGATCTTGTCACACAGCAACCGTTGGTGGCCACGTTCTTGAGGGGCCAAGTACCTTTGCGTGAGATACATCGTTTACTCAATGAAACGCCTGTCGCACTGGGCCTTGCCGTGCCCGATATGCTTAGTGGATCACCTAGCATCGATAGGATAGCCTCTCAAGGCAGGTCGGAAGCCTTCAATGTATTACTGGTGAGGGCTGACGGTACGTTAACGATTTTTCCAAGCTATGGCTTGGTAAAAGGAACCTAAGCATGGACATCTTCAAGCCAGGCCCATACAAGTACCCAGTGCGCTCGTTGCTTTTTTCGATCCTATTGTTGTCTTCTCAGTCTGCTAGGGCCGAGGATGTGGTCTCCGTAGATCTGTCCAAGCTAAGAGCGTTTACCTCTGAATTTGCTATTAAAAGTGGAAAATCTTTTGAGGTTTGCACAGATCTTGAAAAGGGAACGAAGATTGATTGGTGGTATAGCTCTTATCAAAATCTGGATTTCAACATCCACCATCATGTTGGGGACAAAGCTGTCTATGCCGTGAGGAAGCGCGAAACGGCGACCGATGAGGGCGGCTTCGTTGCTACCTCGAAGCAGAACTATTGTTGGATGTGGACTAATAAGAGTGCCAAAGGCGCTGAACTCTCTGTAAAACTTGTGGTGCGCTAGTTTTTAACCCTAGAAGCCGTCTATTCATCGACGGCATCACCCACAATCTAAACGGCGCTCGGTGCGCACCAAAATGAAGCAGTAGTCCGAAGAGTCGCCGTTCAGCCCCTCAGGAATTGATGCGTGCGTTGCGTTAAATCCGAACGTAAGTTATTGCTTTGAATGGTGGCGAATCAGGGACTCGAACCCCGGACCTGCGGATTATGATTCCGTCGCTCTAACCGACTGAGCTAATTCGCCGTGTGTGCTTGATGCGCCCCAGACGGTAGTGCAAATGTCTGAGAACTCCTAAGTATACAGCTAAGCCAAGCCAGCGCCAAGATTCGAGTGCTAGGGGTGGGAAATTCTACTTAGTAGAAATCGTTGTCCAAACAGGGCTTGATACTTTTTAAGGAGTTGGGTCTTAGGGCTAAGCACCAGCAGCGATATCCTTCAAGGCCTCAGCATCTAGCCTAGGGGGATGGCTGCACCCATTCACTAGGTACAAGTTTTGGGTATGTCAAGCCCACAGCCAAAGCATTGAGGAGTGGGTACTCTACTAAGTAGAGTGTGCAGGGCTTTTGGGGTTGGAAATTACATCGCGGGAGTTCGGTGCAGCCTATGACGCAGGTAAGGCTACAAGCACTGGACCCTAGCAATGGAGGTCTTCGAAGTCAGGAAAACTTAAAACCCGTAAATTAACCGTGTAATTACCGTGTAAATGATATGAGTTTTAGAAAGCAGGCGTAAGTGCTTGATTAGTATATAATATATATCGCTAACGATCTATTAAAAGCGACGTTATTACTTGTTATGATTCCGTCGCTCTAACCGACTGAGCTAATTCGCCGTGCGTGCTTATTGCGCCCCAGACTGTGGTGCAAATGTCCAGGAGCACAAGAGTATACAGCTAAGCCAAGCCAGCGCCAAGATTCAAGTGCTAGGGGTGGGAAATTCTACTTAGTAGAATTTGCCGTGCAATTGGGTTTTGATGTCGTATGCAGCGGCCCTATGATCAAGCCGTGGAAAATAATGAAGATCGATTTAGGGCAGGGGCTTGGCTCTTAGGATGGGGCATCACAGCCCTACTCGGCTTGGGCTTGTTGCTCTACGCCTGGAGGATTGAGCCCGATTGGATCGAAGTCAAGGAGCATGATCGTAAGCATGCTCATGTCCAGGAGCCTATTCGAGTGGCACAGCTCTCCGATCTTCATTTGAACGAGATTGGGCACCGTGAGCACAGGATCGCTCTAGAGCTAGAGCGTATAAAACCCCATATCGTTGTGCTAACGGGTGACGTGATTGACCAAGCAGACGCGCTGCCTGTGCTTGACGCCTTCCTGGGTATGTTGGGTGATAGCACCAAGCTAGCGGTTCTCGGTAACTGGGAGTACTGGTCTGGTGTGAATCTGACCGACCTTCGTTATCTCTATGAAGAAAAGCACGGCGTTGACCTCCTTGTTACCAAGAGATCATCTACAAGATTGGCAGCCGTCGCGTTCGGTTTGTTGGTCTTGATGACTTCACTGCGGGCAAGCCAGAGCTTGGGTTTGCTGCGGATGGTATTGGAAGGGTGATGACGGTGCTAGTGCAGCACTCGCCGGGTTGGTTTGAGAGCGCTGCAGCCGAGACATCCAAGACGCGCTATGACCTATGTGTTTCAGGCCACACGCATGGTGGGCAGGTGACCTTGTTGGGACTTGTGCCGTACACCCCACCAGGCAGTGGAAGCTATAAGGCGGGGTTTTACAAGACTGCGTCCTGCGACCTGTATGTATCCAAGGGACTGGGAACGTCGGTGCTGCCTTTCAGACTTGGTGCTCGACCTGAGATTGCCGTGTTTGAGTTCTAGCGTAGTCGACCGAACCTTTCAACGCCTGATAGCCACCAAGCGCTCTGCATTAGGGGTGGGAAA
>Ga0209358_10000635_pt1 | contig 30055 bp, 26 predicted proteins | sample LauGreFa1BDMLBSN_2_FD_187574 | JGI IMG/M metagenome (GOLD analysis project Ga0209358, IMG submission 187574) | Freshwater lake microbial communities from Lake Michigan, USA - Fa13.BD.MLB.SN (SPAdes) (version 2) | ecosystem: Environmental > Aquatic > Freshwater > Lake | place: Lake Michigan, USA...
CTTCAGTACAACAAAGACAATTCAAACAAGAATTAAATGGTTCTGCCTTAATTGTTGGTGCTGGTCCTGCCGGATTGTTCGCAGCGTTGAGACTTCTTGAATTGGGAGTTAAACCCATTATTCTCGAACGAGGAAAAGATGTGCGTGCACGAAGGCGCGATCTCGTTGAGATTACACGAAACGGAATTGTTCACGAAGATTCCAATTATTGCTACGGAGAAGGAGGGGCTGGGACATACAGCGACGGCAAGCTTTACACACGAAGCACCAAAAAAGGCAGCGTGGTTCGCATTTTAGAAACACTGGTTCAATTCGGAGCCAACGAAAACATTCTTACTGAAAGTCATCCGCATGTCGGAACCAATAAACTTCCTCAAATTATTGCCAACATGCGTGAAAGCATTTTGGCCAATGGCGGAGAAATTCATTTTGAAGAAAGGGTAGTTGATTTCAATTTGGTTGGCGATTCCATTCACGAAGTAACAACAGCCAAGGGAAATTCCTTTCAAGCCGACAGTATTTTGCTCGCGACCGGACACAGTGCGCGCGACATCTTCGAACTTCTTCATGCAAAGAACATTGCACTTGAAGCAAAGCCATTCGCCATCGGTATTCGAATTGAACATGACCAACGAACAATTGATAAACTTCAATACAAGTGCGACGATCGCGGAGAATTTCTTCCTCCCGCTAGTTATTCCATTGTCACCCAAGTAAACGATCGAGGGGTGTATTCGTTTTGCATGTGCCCTGGAGGAATTGTTGCTCCTTGCGCTACATCGCAGGAAGAAATTGTAACCAACGGGTGGTCGCCGAGCAAACGCAATAATCCTTGGGCCAATTCAGGTATTGTAGTTGAAGTGAAATTGAGCGATCTCGAAAACTTGAATTATTCCGGTCCGCTCGCCGGGATGCATCTTCAACAAGACATTGAATATAAAGCCTATGTTCTCGGCGGTAAAAACCAATTCGCACCCGCACAGCGAGCGACCGATTTTATCTACAATAAAAAAAGCACTACACTTCCAGATACCTCTTACAGTCCGGGAATAACCTCAATAAATCTCCGCGAATTATTTCCGAAATTTATTTCAGAAAGTTTAATCGGAGCGCTTCAACATTTCAATACCAAGATGCCGAATTTCGCGGGACCGAATGCGTTGTTGTTAGCTCCTGAAACACGCACATCATCTCCAGTGAGAATTCCTCGCGACAAAGAATTATTAAATCATCCTGAAATAAAAAATCTTTTCCCTTGCGGAGAAGGTGCCGGATATGCTGGCGGAATCGTATCTGCAGCCATAGACGGAGAGCGCTGCGCAGAGGCTATTTCAGCAGCTATCTCGAAAACGAAGAGTGAATCAGTGTAGACAATTCAGCGCCAATGAGCGACCCAATTGCTACGCCTATTCCACCCAATCGCGCCCCTACAAAAACATTCTCTTGTGCTTCCGTTACGACAGGACGTTCATCTTGCCCAACACCTAAAATACCACTCCATGCTAAATCAATTTCAACAACTGAAGTCGTATGTACTTTCTGTTGAACGAAATCCAATAAGCTAGCGATTACTTCGTCGGTGTTGCCTTGGACGTTAGTAGATTCTGTATTGGGGAACAAATGGCGCATGCCACCCATTAAAATTCGCCCATCTATATTTCGAAAATAATTGTATCCTTCCTGATGATGAAATGTTCCATTTAATTTTAAATCGGGAATAGGCTTTGTAACGATAACTTGATTTCGCTTGGTTTTCATTTCTAATTCTTCGAACAAATGGGCGTGAAAAGAACTTATACAAAACGCCAATCGTCTTGACTTCCAAATTCCCACTGATGTCACAACCTGCATTTCGTTTCCGTTCGCCTGAAAACTATTCACTTCCACGCCATTGAAAACTTTAACACCTGCTTTCAATGCACGGTCAACCATAGCTCGAAGCATAGCTCCCGTATTCAACCCGCCCTCATACTTATTCGAAATAACACCAACTAAATTCAATATTCCTTGAAACTCTGATTCAGTTGAAACAGAATATGGACGCAACCCTAATTTTGAATCAAAGGCATCGTTAAATATTTCTACAAGTTTGCAACACTGTATAAAACTTTCTTTATCCTCTTCAAAAAACAATTCATGACCGCCGTTCCAATCAAGCTTTAAAACATCTTCTGAATAATTTTCAACCAATTTTTCAATTCCTCGAAATCGTCTAACACCAAGATCCACAACTTCATCGAACGACATATCCTTCATGTCGTCCACAAATTCAGAAATACTTCCAAAGCATGCAAATCCAGCATTTTTGGAACTTGCTCCGTCGCTCAACCAACTTCTTTCTAAAACAGCAATTTCTAATTCGAGATTTTTACTCTTCAATTCAATTGCAGTTGAAAGTCCTGCTATTCCGCCGCCGACTACAATCACATCGAAGGTTTCTAAAAACGACTGTCTTTCCCAATAACTCATATTCATAAAACAAATCTGCAAAAAAATCGCGGGCGACACAATAAAAAATAATTTACCAAAAGGCAATTATTAAAAAACAAATCTCGTTTCGAAGACAGAACCTCAAAAACTCCATCGCTATGAAAAAATTAATCGCTGTTTTATTTTGCGCTGGTTACTTCCTCACCGCACAAGCAAATTCAACCATTGTCATTGAATTTGAAAAAGACTCTGAGAAATTCAACGAAGCCACCATTCGGGCGTTATCAGTCTACGCCGATGAACTTTATTTAGCCAAAGGCATCAAGGTCACTTTACAAGAACCAACAAGAAATGCCGATGCAAAAAAGCAGTCGCTGTTTTACAAGAGAGAAAAAGAACTGAGGGAGTTTTTCAAGGAAGAGCATTTAAACTTCGAGCGCATCTCATTTAATTATGAGCAAGAGGGAAAAAAGAAAGCTCCGGTAATCTCCATTGAAATCGTTCCGCATGCAGTGGTTGCCGAAATTATCCGTCCAGATAGCACCTTCACAAACAAAAACAACATTCAGATTACTTGTCAGCACAACGATCTTGAATTGGCTAGTGAGCTGTCCATTCAAAAACTCTCATCGCAAGAAGAGTTATACAATTCTAGCGTATCATCTTTCTTCGAAAATAAAATCATTATCATACGTGAGTTATTGAAGATAGACTTTCCTGAAGGAAAAATACCAAACAGGCCGGTAACAGCTTCGCTTGTGCAGAGTTCAGAATTTGCAAAAAAACAATTCATGCTTGTGCAATGGAATAACATGAATAAAGAATGGACGAAAATAGTTAGTGCTAAGAAACCTGTAAAAGGCGCTAACGGATATTACTACACTGCAGTGCTTGAAGAATCGGGGATCTATGCACTTGTAGAAAACAAGTCGGTTAGTGTGACGCCCGTATTAGCGATGGCGCCAAAGAATATTGCTCTTACGTATGTTGAAATAATTTCAAGGGAGCCTTTCATTCGCATCGAAGGAGACATTTCGACCAACCAGCGTGAGGCTAAATTCAATGCTCCTCGCGACACTGATAACTACATCATCCGCTCGGTTTGCAAAGATGCCACTGGAGCAGAATGGATAGAAGAAACAAAGGTTTCAGAGAAAAACATTCTTAGTGTTTTTAAAAGCAGAAAGAAAGTTAACGCATACTTCAAAAACAAATAATAGCCATGAAAAAGATTACCACCACCTTATTTCTGTTTGGCTTATTGCTAGCAGTAAAAGCAACAGATGCACCTGATGTTCGCTACTTGAATTTTGAAGAGTTGGCCGCCAATTTCAATACGGTCAATTCAAAAGGACAAATACTCGAGTGTCATTCTGCGTTCGACGTATTTCTTCCCGAAGGGAAATTCGCCGAGGATGGAATTGACATACTGGTGCCTGAGGCGCCCAATGTTCGCGGCGAAAAACTACTCTTCTTGAAATGGAGTTACAACGAGAAAAAATGGAATTCCATCAAAGGAAAGAAAGTCGGAACAAAGACACTCAATAAAAAAAAGTACCATTTGGTTCATGTGAATGAAACAGGGGTATACGGATTGTTTAATGACGACCGTGCTAGCGGCCAAATAAAACTGATTCTTTCTCCCTCACTTCGCTTTTCTCGGATTGAATTCTCTCAAGAAAATGTTCAAGTAAACTTCGAAAAACAGCTCTATAACAAACCGCACTCAGTTGACATACCCTTCGGGTCTGTCTCTATACTCTCTGAGATTTCAATGGACGTCTTTTCTAAACGAGAAAACAAAACCACAACCTACAACTACCGTCTTGGAGAAATTCCAAGTACCCGCAGAAAGACGAATAAAAACGAGCACACAGTTGTCTTCATTACTAAAAAAGATTTAGCTAGAATCAGTCGTTCATCAACCCCTCAAACCCCAGCACCATGAAAAACACAATTTTAATTATCGGACTTTTGTTTCTTGGACTTGAAACAACGGCACAAAAAGAAATCCAACGTTGCAATTTCGAAAAAGCAAAAAAAGAGAAAAAGATCTCTTTCAGTGGAATTGTAGAACATGTTCGCAACCACGGGTACTTCCAGCTTCGAGTAAAAAACACAACAAAAGATTCATTGGCTTTACATGTTGAAACCGGTCGAGTTTTCTATACCGCTACCAATGACTACCAACCTTTCGTTGTGCTGCGATCTCGAGAAATCTATTTAGCGCCTGGCGAGGAGAAAACTACTCTCTTGAACACTGCCTGCGGAAATGCTTCGGCCATGTCGACATCCGACGGTTTTCACGATTTAGGAAAAACAGAAATGGCTAATGCCGATCTTGTTGCCGCGCTGGAAGAAGTTGATAGGAAACGTTTAGGCAATTGCCCAGCCATTCAACAGTTGGTTTGGGCATTCACCAACGACCACAGTGTTGCGTCTATTGTAACTTATGACAGCGGGAAAATGATGACCAATGAACTTCAAGTTATTGCGGCTAAACACAAACATGTGCCTATTCCAAAGTATCAAGTAGATTATGAAGAGGCTCAAGAAAACAGCGGACTTGCCTTCTCTGGTAAACCCAACCGTGTGGAAAGTAACCTTCAGTTTATATTGGAGAACCAGGAAGATGTTCGTGTTGTTCTTCGCGATGAGCAGGGCGAAATTGTGAAATTCGTTGAGCTTATTCACGGACAGAAAGCAGGACAATTGAATCTGCCTGTTGATTTAGACGTAAGTGGATTTAGCCGCGGAAACTATTCCCTTGCAGCCGAAAGCAGAACGGGTAAGGCTTTAAGCCAAATGACTATTCAAATCTAACTCCCTTCGGGGAGTTATTTTTCTTTCAAATCATTGCATTTCGGATTATCTTTACGTGTGATTTAGGAATCTTATCTTTTTATTTATGAATGCTATTCGTGTAATCATACTTTGGGCATCCTTCCTCGGTCTTCTTGTGTCGAGTTATTCTGCAGTAGGACAAAACGAAGAGATTCGAATTAAAAGCCAAGGGGCTATCATTGACAAAGACTCTGACAAGAAGTTAGATGGCGTTCAAATTATTGTATTTAAAAATGGCGCTCAAGAAAAAGTATTTGAGGCCGGCACATCGGGTAAATTCGATTTCACCTTACCTCTTGGATATTCCTACGATTTAAAATTCTCACGCGCAGATTATGTTACCAAGATAATTCGAGTAGACACTCGAAATATTCCTGCGGAAGATCGTGCTGGTGGATTCTTAATGGAATTTGAATCTTCTCTTTTCAAATATGTCGACGGCTTCAACACAGACATCTTAAAGGAACCAATGGGGAAAGCCGCATTCAATTCTCAAACGAATTATGTGACATTCGATTTCGACTATACAGCCGAAATGAACAAGAAGATTGATGCTGAATTCAAACGATTAGCCGACTTAGCAAAGAACGGAGATAAGATTAGAAAGGATTACGAAAAGCTAATGTTGGAAGGAGATGATCGCATGGCTGCAACAAAGTTCGAAGAAGCAATGGCAAAGTATAAAGCTGCGCTGGGATTATTTCCTTCAGACAAACCAGCCAAAGACCAGTATGACGAGGCGGAGCGCAAATTTCGCGAGCAACAGGCGAACAAAAACAATGAAGCACGATACGCTCAATTGATCAAAGACGGTGACAGCCAGTATAAAAACCAATCTTGGGAAGCAGCAAAAGCTAAATACACCGAAGCACTTTCAATAAAACCAAATGAACCATACCCCACTGCGCAACTTGAAGAAATTCAGCGCAAATTAGATGGGTTAGATTTAGAGAAAAAATACAACGCTCTGATCACTCAGGCAGATGGTGAGTTCAACGAAGAGAATTATGCCGCTTGTATTCCCACATATAAAGAAGCTTTGAAATTAAAATCAGCTGAGGTCTATCCGAAAAAACAAATTGACCTGGCTCAAGCCGCGCTTGACGCCAGTGCAAATGACAAAAACAAACAAGAAGAAATAGAACGACGTTACAAAGCTCTGATCGCAGCTGCTGACGATTTTTTTTCGAAAAAACAATATCAAGAAGCGATAGATAAGTATGAAAGTGCTTCCGATGTTAAACCGGAAGAGAATTATCCAATTGTACAAATAGACAAGGCTAAGAAAGCGTTAGAAGCATCAAATAGCGTTGTGCGCAATACAACTCCCACTGAAGATCCTTTATTAAAAGAATACAAACGACTCATTGCAGAAGGAGATAAACTTTTTGAAGAAAGCATGCTCACCGATGAGCAAAAAATGACCGCTGCCAAAACAAAATATATTGCTGCGCTGAACATTAAATTTGGAGAGCGTTACCCGACCAAACAAATTGAAACACTAGACGCGGCTATTCTTGAACTGCACAGCACAGAAAGCCTAGCCGACATTGACTGGAAAGAAAAACGAATTAAGCAGGAACAAGAATTCGAGGAAATTCGTCGCCAGAAAGAAAAAGATGCCGAAGAAAGTCGACTGGCTCGTATTCGTGAAAACGAAGAAGCCGAGGCAAATCGCGTGGAAGAAGAAAACAAAAAAAGAGATCGCGCTAGAAATAGAAGGAGCGATGTAGACGCAGACGCAGAAAAAGCAGTTGATGATTTTTACCGCGACGCTCAAAAAAAGGCTGAAAAAAGGAAGATGTTAGACATCTTCCAAGACAAATCCCAAGACAGCACCAGCCAAGCGGGTTTCCGATCAAACCATCGAAGAAAAATAGAGGACGCAGGAGCTGACATTGACATTATGCAAAATCAATTGACAGAAATCACGCGTAAATCTGAGCCTTATTTAACAGCCAATGAAACGGCAATTGATTCCACTAAAAATGATATAGATGCGCGTAAAGAAAATTACACGCGTCGCCAAAGAAGAGATATTGAAAAAGCTTCTGAATTCACAGATGAGGACATCAATCAAATTACTGAATTTTCAAAAAACGATAGAGAGCGTAAAAAGAATGAACGAGAAATTCATACTACCCATGAAGAGCGGAATAGTCAAACGTCTGAATACACGGAACGTTCAAAGCGAGGGCGCAATAAAAATAGCAATCGTATAGAAGAAGAAAAAGAAGTAAATTCTAATTTAGTTGTTAAGGGGAATGAAAACCTTACCAATGAAATAGCAGACCTTAAGGCAGAGAAAGAACACTTCGCAGAGGTAGACGCAAGCACGAAAACAGCGGGACAATCGGGAATCATTACCCATGGTAAAGAGATTGAAAAAAGCAAAACATTCCAAGAGGAAATAAATGACGACAGTCCCAACCTATTGGAAAAACAGCGCATGGAGGTAAATGCCAATGCTCATGTACTTGTAACGAAAATTATAGATGATAAAGAAAAAGCGGAAAAAACTAAAAACGATTCTTCTAAAATCCGTCCGGAATACCCTACTGGACCCAAGGACCCATCTTTGCTAAATCCAAAACCAGGCACTGAATCATTGGCCGAAGGAGTAACTGAAAAATCCTACGAGACAAGTCGTCCGAGCCAAAAGGTTATTGAACGAACGGTGAAGGTTGGAGCAAAGGTAGATACCTATCAAAAGGTAATATCTAAAACGGGTACGTACTACTTCAAGAACGACATCAGTATTACGGAAGACCAATGGACCTTAGACACCACGGTACGTAAATAATGCGCATTCTCATTCTCAACGGACCCAATTTGAATTTGCTCGGAACTCGCGAGCCTTCTATTTATGGTGCAGAAAACTTAGAATCATTGTTGCGAATTCTAACTGAAAAATTTCCCGACGTCACTTTTTCACATCTTCAATCCAATCACGAAGGTGTGCTCATTGATGCTATCCAAGATTCTGAAAAATACGATGCCATTGTATTCAATGCTGGTGGTTACACGCACACGAGTGTTGCTATTGCTGACGCATTAGCCGCTGTGAAACCTCGAGTAATTGAAGTGCATTTAAGTAATGTTATGGCAAGAGAAAAGGAGCGACATACATCGCTCCTTGCTAAACACTGTCTTGGGACAATCTCTGGATTCGGTTTCGACTCATACGTCTTGGCCGTTGAACAACTTCTCCGTTAGGCCTATCCTCCTACTTCCGCCAATTTCACTTTAAGTCCATCGAAATTCGCTGCAATGTGAAGCTGGCATCCGAGTCTACTATTTCCTTTCACAAAAAAAGCTTGATCTAACATGGCTTCTTCATCATCGTTTCTTTCACCTAAGTCATGATCTGAAAGAATATACATGTGACAACTCGCACACATGGCCATTCCTCCGCATGTGCCTTCGACAGGTAATTCGTATGACTTGCAAAGCTCCATCATATTCATACCCATGTCGGTAGGCGCGTCCAAAAGGTGCTCCTTATCTTCTCGATCGACAACTGTAATTTGAACTGTATTCTCCATTTTTAAAATCCATTTACACCGTTTACTGTTGTGTATTTCAACACATAATTCTTATCTGGATAAATGCGTTTGAATGCACTTTGAACCATAAGCGTGGTTTCGTGAAAACCACACAAGATCAATTTCAATTTACCTGGATAAGAATTGATATCACCTATCGCATATAGCCCTGGGACATTCGTTTGGTAATCCAACGTATTTACTTCAATGCTGTTCTTGTCAATGTTCAATCCCCACTCAGACAAAGGTCCTAACTTCGGACTTAATCCGAATAGTGGCAACCAATGATCTGTTGTCAACACTGTTTTTGTTTCATCGTTGTGCTGAAGGGTAATGTTTCGAAGAACATCGTCTCCTGCCACTTCAACAACCTCTGCATCGGTGTGCAGATTAATTTTTCCTGAAGCCGCCATGTCTAGTACTTTTTGCACAGAGTCTGGATGACCGCGAAAACTTTTGCTTCTATGCACAAGAGTTACCTCTTTCGCCACGCCATTGGCAAGGAATACAGCCCAATCTAATGCAGAGTCTCCTCCTCCACTGATTATAACCGACTTATCGCGATAGAACTCTGGATCGCGAACGATGTATTCAATTCCCTTGTCTTCAAAATCTGATATGTTTGAAATAGGCGGTTTACGGGGTTCGAAGCACCCCAATCCACCTGCAATTGCTACAATTGGGGCCTTGTGTTTTGTTCCGCGCGAAGTCGTTACAATGAACATTCCGTCTTCTGTTTTTTCAAAAGACTCTGCGCGTTCTCCCAAAGTAAACCCTGGCTTGAACGGCTCGGCTTGTTTCATTAAGTTCTCTATCAGCTCTCCAGCCAAAATTTCTGGGAACCCAGGAATATCATAGATGGGTTTCTTCGGATAAATTTCAGTCAATTGTCCGCCTGCCTGAGGCAGAGCATCTATCAAGTGACAACGTAATTTCAGAAGTCCAGCTTCAAAAACGGTAAACAAACCACAAGGGCCTGCACCAATAATAAGGATATCAGTTTCAATCATAAGTGTGAAGTCGAGCAAAAATAATCCTTTCAACAGACATACCGCTCAATCTTATAAAAATCATTAACATTTGAAGGGGAATAATGTTTTTTAGATGATTCAAAAAGAATAAATGTTAAATTGCTTTACCTAACACCTTCAACATGAAAAAAATATTACTTGCTCTCTCTCTTGTTTCTTTCTTGAATGCTAGTGCGCAGTGCGACGGTAATCGTTATTTGAATTACATTTTTAACGACGTTCAGGTTACTTCTAACGTCGAATACGGACAGAACGTTAAGTACGACGGAACTCCGCAAACACTCTTGTGCGACGTTTATCAACCTGTGGGAGATAACATATCCAACCGACCAGCAGTAATTGTTGCTCACGGCGGATTCTTTCTTTCGGGATCGAAGACGGGACCAGATGTTGTTCCTATTTGCGAGCGACTTGCGAAAATGGGATACGTTGCTATATCTATGGAATACAGACTTGGAGTTACCATTACTGCGAACCTAGCTGGTCCAATGACCGAGGCCGTTATGCGCGGTGTTCAGGATGGCAAAGCAGCAGTTCGCTTTCTTCGTAAGACCGTGGCTGTAGATGGAAATCCGTACAACATTGACCCGAATGAAATTTACATCGCAGGATCTAGCGCAGGAGGATACATTGCTTTGCACATGGCTTATTTGGATGAAATGGCCGAACTTCCGTCATACGTGAACACTAGCAATCCAGGGCTAACGGGAGAGTTAGAAGGAGAAAGCGGAAATCCAGGATACCCGTCAGATGTCAAAGCGATTGTAAACATTTGCGGAGCCATTGGCGATACGGCATGGATTCACGCTGGCGACGAACCAGCTTTGTTGTTTCATGGCACGAATGATCAGACGGTTCCTTATGCCTCGGCTATGCAATACGCTTTTGGATTTGCGCCTGTTGTAGAAGTCGATGGAAGTTTCAGTATAAACGAAAAAATGAATCAAGTTGGATTAGAACATTGCTTCGAAATTTATGAAGGACAAAATCACGTTCCGCATAGCACCAATGCCGCAATCTTGGATACAACCATGAGTATTATGTCGAATTTCCTTACACATCATATTTGTTCTATCCCTTTGGATTGTTCTTACCGCGCAATAACTGTTGGAACGGAAGAGTTAAGTGCTCAAGAAGAAGACCTTTTGGTTTATCCCAATCCGGCTTCATCAAATGTATTTATCTCAAGCAACGATTTGAAGCAAATTGAAGTCTATAACATGACTGGCGCAATGGTGAAAACTGAATTCAATACAAACCGCATGGAAGTCTCAAATCTTCCGAACGGATTATATGTATTCCGACTAACCACGTCGAAAGGAAAAACGAATAAAACAGTATTAATTCAACATTAAGATGAAACGCTATTTCAGAATCTCCTATATACTCCTTGCCTTGCTCGGAACAGCAACGGTTGTGACCACGCAGACCTCTTGTTCTAGTCCTAAGAAAGGGTATAATTATTCTTCGCACAATAAGCAGAATAAAAAGAATCAACGCTTTGTGAACTCACGCGTAAAGAAAACGAAAGGTGATCACACTAAGGTAAAATGCAAAACGCACTAAGAAAAAAAGCCCCCTCGGGGCTTTTTTTTTATGCGTCTAATTCACTGGTGAAGTGGAAACTCAATTCCGGATAGTTCTGCTTTTCCATGTCGAGCATAAACTGACTTGGCGCTAAGAAAACATCTCGATCTTCTTTGTCTTTCACAATGTTGTTTCCCTTAATGCGCAAAAACTCAGCAAGCTTTGCAGGATCTGTTGTGGTTATCCAACAAGCCTTGTAGTATGACTTCGGTTCGAAAATACATTTCGCTCCGTATTCGTTTTCCAAACGGTATTTAATTACTTCAAATTGAAGTTCACCCACAGTTCCAACAATCTTACGAGAACCTGGCTCTTGGAAGAATACCTGTGCAACACCTTCTTCCGTAAGCTGACGAATGCCTTTGTCCAATTGCTTCGTCTTCATAGGATCGCGATTCACCAACTCCTTAAAGATCTCCGGAGAGAAACTTGGAATACCCTTGAACATCATGTTCTCGCCTTCCGTAAGCGTATCGCCTATCTTGAAATTTCCAGTGTCATACAATCCTACAACATCACCTGGATAAGCTTCGTCAATGGTTGATTTCGCTTGAGCCATGAATGTAACCGGATTAGGGTATTTAAACTCTTTTGATAAGCGAACATGCTTGTAGAATTTATTTCGCTCAAACTTTCCACTGCAAACGCGCAAGAAGGCTATGCGATCGCGGTGACGTGGATCTATATTCGCGTGAATCTTGAAAACAAAACCACTGAACTTCGATTCAGTCGGATCTACCTCGCGCGTTTCTGTCTCACGTGACCGAGGCGTTGGCGCAATCTCAATAAATTTCTCTAACAACTCACGCACACCAAAATTATTCATGGCAGAACCGAAAAATACGGGTGCCAATTTTCCAGCTTTGTATGCTTCCACATCGAACGGATCGTACACGTTGCTAATGAGCTCAACATCTTGACGTAACTCATTCGCATATTGTCCAGCCAACTCATCGAGAATCGGGTCGTTCAAATCTTCTATGTGAACAATATTCTCTTCAACCTTAGTCTTATTCGATGCGAATAAGTTAATGCTCTTGTCGTAAAGTTTGTAAACACCTTTGAAACTGAATCCTTTTGATATTGGCCAAGACAACGGCTGAACTTTAATAGACAGCTTGGTTTCCAATTCATCAAGAATATCGAAACCATCACGCCCCTCTAAATCCATCTTGTTTACGAAGACAATCACCGGTGTATCGCGCATGCGACAAACTTCCATCAATCGCTCTGTCTGTGTTTCTACGCCCTTCACACTATCAACAACCAAGATTACACTATCCACAGCTGTTAGTGTGCGATACGTATCTTCTGCGAAATCTTTGTGACCGGGAGTATCGAGCAAATTAATTTGCTTGCCTTGGTATTCAAATACCATTACTGAAGTTGCCACAGAGATTCCCCTCTGCCTTTCAATTTCCATGAAATCGGAAGCCGCTGTTTTGGTAATCTTGTTACTCTTTACAGCACCCGCTGTTTGAATTGCACCTCCAAAAAGCAAAAGCTTTTCAGTTAATGTTGTTTTACCCGCATCGGGGTGAGAGATAATTGCAAACGTTCTTCTTCTTCCTATTTCTTCTTGCGCACTGGCCATGTTCTTCCTTTGTTATTTCGCAGCCGACGGCTCTACGTAAGCTTTAATTTTAATGACAGTGGTTATTTCCGGTTCTGTATTCGCCGTAATGGTCACTGACTTCTCTTGATCCTTTTCCTTCTTTGTACTGTCGAACTTCACCTTAATAGCTGCAGATTGTCCAGGTTTAATTGGATCCTTCGGCCATTCCGGAACAGTGCATCCGCACGATCCTTTGCAATCTTCAATAATCAAATCTTCCTTACCCGTATTCGTGAATTCAAAATCGAACTCACGCTTCTCCCCTTCTTTCAACCGACCGAAATCGTGCATCATCTTTTTGAATTTCATTTTTGTTTTCGGGCGTGCAATAGACTCTTCCCCTGAACCTTTTTCAGGAGCTGCCTTAGGAAGAACCACAGGTGCCGGCTGGCTTGGAATAACTTCTCCAGTGTTGGTTGAAGAAGTAGAACAACTTGCAAAAACAAGCACTGCACTTCCAAAAACAATTACTAGCTTTTTCATTTTCTTATTTTTTCGATTTTGATTTACCCATTTTGTATTCGTCGAATCCCAATGGCATTTTCTCAAATTCACCATTGATAAGAATTTCCATTCCGCGTTTGAACGCTGGATTCAACTCATTGATAATTTCATAGAACGATTCGTTTTCATAAATTCCTCTTCCTACCAAAGCTTTCATTCTCACTAGAATCACTTGCTTTGAACGAGCGAATTCTACCTCATTGAATTTCACTTCCTTCTTCTCTGCTGCCTGAATGAAGGCTTGCACCTCGCCTTCCGAAAACATGAATTTTGAAATAAAATCTTTTGACGTTGGATACTTCTTCTTCAACTCATCGCGATGAGCATCTACATACTCCATGGTCCAATCGTTGGTAATTCCAATGCGTAACAAATCCGAAAAATACTTGCTGTTCTCTGAAGTATCTAGCGGCACGAAGATGTCTGGCATAATTCCTCCTCCGCCATAAACGGTGCGCTTCGTTAGACGAGTTTCGTACTTATCTTTTTCGGAAAACTTAATGCTATCCGCATGAAAGAATTCACCATTCTTCAATCGCTTCAAATAATCCATCTCGTAATCTTCTAATCCTTTCTCGTAAGGCTTCTGAATACATCTTCCAGCAGGCGTATAATACTTCTGAACGGTTAAGCGAACCATAGAGCCGTCGGGCAAAGGAACTGGACGTTGAACCAATCCTTTTCCAAAGGATCTTCTTCCTACAATAACTCCGCGGTCCCAATCTTGAATAGCACCGCTCACAATTTCACTTGCACTCGCTGAGGACTCATCAATCAGCACTACCAATCTTCCCTCTTCAAATCTGCCTTTAATGCGAGGTTTCGCATTTGTTTTCTCTTCTGGGAAAGAACGTCCTTTTGTGAATACAATCAATTTGTCTTTATCCAAAAACTCATCACACATATCAATCGCAGCGCTTAGCATCCCACCGCCGTTGTCTTGAAGGTCGAGCACTAAATCGCGCATTCCTTTTTTCTTTAAATCATCCAACGCCTTGCGCAATTCTTCGGTTGTCGTTTTCGCGAACCGAGATACTTTGATGTATCCAATTCCTTCAGCGGCTATATATGCCGCGTCAATAGAATATATTGGAATCTTATCACGAATGATTTCATACGTCGCAACGCCCGGAACTCCTTTTCTCAGAATACCCACCTTGACTTTTGTTCCTCGCGGACCACGAAGCTTCTTGAAAACATCGGTGTTCTTCATACCAACGCCCGCTACATTCACTCCGTCAACCGTTACAATTTTATCACCTCCACGAATTCCCAATTTCTCCGAAGGCCCTCCCTGGATAGGTTCCACAACCATAATGGTGTCATGAAGTATGTTGAATTGAACTCCAATTCCATCGAAGCTTCCTTCCAACGGCTCATTAGCTTCTTGTACTTCTTCAGCGCTGATGTAGGTTGAATGAGGATCCAATTCCTCTAACAGGGAAATAATTGCTTTTTCTGTAAGTTCTTTTGAGTTTACCGAGTCGACGTACATGTATTCGATGTAGTTCAGCAACGATGCGAATTTGTCGGTTGTTGTTTTCGGATCTGGCTGTGCCCAAGCAGTGGCTGTAATAAGCGATTGGACAACTAAAAACAGGACAATTTTCTTTTTCATAAGTTCGGGATAAAGGTACAACGCAGTTTCGTTGTACCAATGTCCCTAACCAAAAAACCGTACCACTATTGCACGTCGAATTCCACAACCAATTCTTCGGCTGCATTTCCGCTTTCATCAACCGCCTGTAACTCCCAATGCCACACCCCATGAATGGTATCAGGAACAACATAATACAAGGTCTTGGTCACGGTAGTGCCCGACAATGCTAGAATGCGCGTGTCTACCCATAACCCAACATTTGGAACAACCGCAGTTGTATCCACTTCACCATTGTGCCCGTGTCCATCTGCCGCGTCATGAATACTTGCCTTCATCTGACTAAGCGGATAGTCATCGGTTATTGTAAATCGAATGGCCAAAGAATCCCCCGGTTGCACCAAGAAATCTAGCCCCATAACATCGTTCACTGAAACGGAACTTATTGCTGGTGGGTTTGTATCCTCTTGATGACAGCTTTGAAGAATAAACGCTCCTCCGATTAACACAAGAAACGATATAAGAATTTGTTTTTTCATTTTGAGTTGATTTTAAAATTTAATTAATGTTTGAATAAATACATTTCGGCCCATTTCCGGAAGATTCAGTCTTCTGTAGTTACTCGTGTGATTGTAATAAAACGCATTGAAAAAATTGTTTACACCAAAATTACTTTCGAGCGTTAGTCCGCGCAATTTCCATTCTACTTTCAATCTAGAATCTAGCGTATGATATCCAGGCGTTGACTTCTCATTTCGGTCAACTCTGTTCTGCGCGGCAGCCCAATTGCCTTGCACTTCCAACTGAACATTCAACTTATTTTTCAATTCGAATAATTTCTGTTGAAGCAATACACTCGAAGAAATAGGCGGAGTAAACGGAGAAGCTGTTCCCGATGAAAATAAGTAAGAAAACACCGATTGCGCGCTCCATTCTAACTTCGTTCGAGTATTCAATTGAAATTCACTTTTTATTTCACTTCCTGAAAATAGTGCGCGGTCTTCCGCATAAACATACACCTGCCCTCCGTCTGACAATTCCGAAAAAACAGAAGAAGCCCGAAGGAAAATGTAATTGGAAAAATAATGCGCATATCCCGCCAACGACAATCGGAATTTTTCGGTTTGAAGTTCATAAGCCATGTCGAAGAGATATCCAACTTCCGGATTCAACATGGCATTGCCTTGCTCGTGGCGGAAGGTGCCGTGATGGACGCCGTTAACAAACAACTCCGCAGCATTCGGCATGCGCCAAGCCCGCTGAAGACTGTATTTCAAAGACTGTCCCTCACGAATCGCTATAGCTTCTCCAATTTCGAACGACCATCCAGCAAATTTTCGAGTCATCTCATTCGCACGAACGTAGTACGATCCAATGCTATCAACCGATACATAAACAGGAGAGAGAAAAGCTTCGTCATGCATTCTTCCCTGCTCCACTCGCATTCCAAAGGTTCGGAAGGTTTCTTTTTTTCTATGTTGAAGGGGAACGTTCTGTTGCACGTAAACCGCGTTCTGAGCTCCGGAATAATTCGGCAACAAGAAATCATATCCGCCACGCGTATGCTGAAGCAATTCCGAAAATAATCCAACCAGCGTCTTTGTTCCTTCCTTCGAAGTCATGCGCAAAAACGAATTTATTTGCGCGGAACGCAAACGCAAATCGTGCGCAACGTTGTAATTCGGCAAAGGCTGAAACCCCTCTCTTCGTGGAAGAATAAACTCTTGCCTTCTGTTTTCTTGAACACCCGCATTCGTTTCAAACCAACCCCAACTTGTGTTGGAAGAAAAATGCAAAGCCGTCTTTAAATGTCGCAACGACACATTGGGATAACCGACATTCCTAGAATCACCATCGCTCTGTACACTGCCAACAGTAGGCACTCCGATCGCACCGACGAACATACCTGCTTGCTGCGTGTACAAACTTTGCGACAACTGAATTTTCCCTTTGGGAAATAATCTTCCAACAACAAATTGCTCGTGCACATCTTTCCCCGCCGTGTTTTGAAGAGCGCCGTTAACAAGCGGATAAATTCTTCTCAAATACGTGAACGAATCGGCAGGCAATTGCATGTCACCATAATTCATCACCGTGCTTCGAAGCTTCAAGTAATTTTTATTTTTTCGAATTGAAACTTGCGCAGAATTTCCGAGTGTGTTGTTGTTCGATTGGAAGATAGAACCCACGTTCCCATGGACACCTTCTTTCGGCACTTCGGGCAAGCGAATGGAAAGCACTCCGCCTATTGCGTCTGATCCATACATAACATTCCCTGCACCTTTCCGCCATTCAATGTTCTCAATTTGAAAGGGATCAATCTCTAGCCCGTGATCACTTCCCCACTGCTGCGCCTCATGCTTCATTCCTAAATCTTGAATGAAGCAGCGTGAACCTGAATACGCTCGTATCTGAGGTTTACTCATTCCTGCTCCGGTTGAAATTGAAGAAATACCTGGCTGAGATTTCAGCTTATCAGAAAGTGTAAGTCCATTTGCTAAGGTGAGTTCTTTCGCTGAAAGTGAGACCATGGCTTGCGAAGATCTTCGCACTTCTACTTTCGAGGTTCCGTCTTCAATGACAATTTCATTCAATTGAAAATTAGAAGGAAGCAATTCAATGCGCAGGGTTGTTATGGAATCGCGCTCCACGGTGAAGTCGAAAAGCTTCGCCGCGTAATTGTCCTTCAACACATGTAAATGATATTTTCCAACTGGAATTTCTTCCACAATAAAATACCCTTTACCGTCGGTAATGACTTCGGTATTGAGCTCATGCACTTCAACATGAACATGAGAAAGGGGCAATTGCGTAGAGGCATCAACTACAATTCCGTGCAGTTGCGCTTGTGCAAAAAATCCCATTCCCAAAAAGAGAACAAGAAAAAATAAACGCATTGAAAAAGATTAAGAATGAATTCGAAAAGAATTAACGATCATCCTTGGGGAGGTCCTCTGCCCGACTGTTCTACAAAAAATGAATCTGAAAATGGCGAAACATATACCGACGTTGCTACAGGCAATTCAACATTGCAATGAAAAGCAATGTCTAAAATTTCTACTGGTAAATAAGGAAGGGCTTTGATTGCACAATACTGGCATTGCTCGTCTTCATGCTCATGAGAAGTTTCTGAATCATGACTGTGCGCCGTGAGCTGGTGAATGGTTTGAAAAGAAAGAATACCGACAAAAAGCACGAATAGTACTCCAGCCAAGGATGTTCTTATTTTCAAATTCATGTCGCGAAGATAGGCAATATTCAAGTTACCAAGATCCACCTGCACCGCCTCCACCAAAGCTTCCACCTCCAAAACCGCCGAAGCCTCCTCCACCGCCTGATCCTCCGCCGAAGCCGCCGCTTCCTCCTCGGAATGAATTGTAATATCCTGAGTGACGCGTATTCATAGATGCGAGTAAGGCCCATGCAGCCCAGAAACCTAAGTTGTTTGTGCGTGCATACTGACGGGTGCTTTTCACTTTAAACAAAAAGAAAACGCTAGCAATGACTATGAAGAAAACGAGAGCACCCAGTATTCCACCTTTATTCTTTTTCTTTTCAGGAGAATATTCACTTGCAGGATATTTTCCGCGAGATAAATCGGAAAGTATTTGAACGCTTTTAGCAATGCCTTCAAAATATTTTTTTTGCTTCGCTAAAGGAATAAATTCGTTTTCGACAATGGTGTAAGAAATAGCATCTGGAATAGTACCGTGCAGACCTCTTCCAACCGCAATAAAAGCTTCTCCCTTCGAAGACGCTTGTTTTGGTTTAATGAGGAATACGATTCCGTTGTCTTGCTCGGCTTGACCAACGCCCCAACTTTCTCCCAATTTCGTGGCGAAAGCGTAGGGTACAAATCCGCATAAATCTTCAACAATAACAACAACGATTTGTGTCCCGGTAGTGCGAGCTAAATTCTGCAAACTGTCTTCCAACAACTGCACTTCATTGGCTGCAAGCATGCCTGCGCCATCGTAAACCAAGCGACGATCGTCTTTTTTGGGGAAGCAATCCTGAGCGTTTGCGTTTGCGCCGAAGACGAGCAAAACAGCAGCGAATAATAACTTAACGGCTGACTTTATTGCTGATCTCATTGATATCGTTTTCTTGATAAGGGAAAGATGATTTTAATGCCGAAGCAATGTTGAGGAAACACGCACGAATACCTTCAGCGTAGTTATTCAACTTAAAATCATTGATTAAAGATGAAAGACAATTTGAAAGAAACTCTTCCGACAAATGCGCTTTCGCTCCTGCGTCTGCGAGTATCGAAACCTTTCGGTCGTTCACACTCACATACAAGAGAACGGCATTACGCTTCTCTGTTTTATGCAACTCTAATTCTGAAAAAACAAAAGCTGCTCTGTCCAGCAAATCTTCCTTGCACATCTCTTCGATGTGCAATTTGAATTCTGCTGAAGTGAGCAGCTCTGCTTCTTCAATGGCCTTTTCTACCTGTATAGAAAATTGTTCCTCGAAGAAAAATTCCATTATTCGAAACTAACCTTAGGCGCGTTTTCGCTTCCAGCATCGGCCTCAAACATCTTGCGAACCTTGAACTCTTCATCGTCGTTGCCAACCAATCCAAGAGCTTTGTGCTTCCAAAATCCACGAACATAACTGTTGAATTGCTTCACCGCTTCGTTGTAATAATCACGTTCTGTTTTGACTTGATTCTCGGTTCCTTCCAATTGAGCTTGAAGAGTTTTGAAGTTTTCAGTGCTGTTTATTTGAGGATAACTCTCAACAGCAATCATTAATTGCTTAATTCCTCTGTCCATGTTCTGGGCACTGGCCATATACTCATCTTGATTCTTTGCCGAAACCATTCCTGCACGGGCATTGGTCACCTCGGTCAAAATCTTTTCCTCATTCGCTGCAGCACCTTTCACAGTTGCAATCAATTGCGGGATCAAGTCTGCGCGACGCTGATAAGCGGTTTGCACGTTCGCCCATTTCTCGTTTACGGCTTCTTGCTTTTCTACAGCACCGCTATACACGCTGGTTCCATAAAAATAGAAAATACCATATCCTAAAACTATTACTCCTACTACTGCGAGCAGAGCCATTAACACTTTGTTTGATTTCATTTTTGTTTATTGTTGAACGAAGTTGTTCTTTTTTTTCTTGTTAAGCAAATTATTTATTTAACGATTCGAAGTTGGCTTGGATGAACTTGGTTAATTCAGCACCTTTCAAAATACCTTTTGAAAGCATGGCCAATTGAACCGCTTGTTGCGCCAGACCTTTACCCGATTCTTTATCGGCATTGATCTTCTGCATTAAGGGGTGATTCGAATTCACGACAATCGTGTAGCTATCTGGAAGTTCTCCGTAGAAATTCATTCCTCCTCCACCGCCCAAAGCGCTCTGCTCTTTCATGCGTCGCATGAATTCGTTCTGAACGATTGTTACCGGGGCTTCCGTTGAAGACATATTTTCAAAACTCACATTGAAAGACTTTGTATCGAGGTTCTCTTCGAACAAAGGCTTCAACGCTGTCTTTTCTTCTTCGGTAAGCAATGATGCCGTGTTCTCTTCCTTTTCAATCAGCTTGTCTAACACATCGCTGTCCACACGTTTGAACTTCAAGTTTTGATCTTTCGATTCAATTTGTGAAATCAAATGCGGTGTTAAAGGTGAATTCATTTCTATCACCACATACCCGCGATCTTTCGCAGAGGCAATAAATGAATCTTGCGCTTGACTGTCGTTGCTGTATAGCACCACAGTATTTCCATTTTTATCTTTTTGAAGACCTTCCACTTTCGTTTTCAATTCTTCCAAATTGAAATATTCGCTGTCGGTTGTTTTGAATAGATTGAAGTTAGCAGCCTTCTCGTTGAACTTCTCTTCCGATAACATTCCGTAATGAATGAAAACGGAGATGTCGTCCCACTTCTCTTCGAAGTCTTTGCGATCGGCGTTGAACATGCCGTTCAATTTGTCTGCAACTTTCTTCGTGATGTGTGCAGAAATCTTCTTCACGTTTCCGTCTTCTTGCAAATAGCTGCGCGACACGTTTAAAGGGATATCTGGAGAATCTATAACACCGTGCAGCAACGTAAGGAAATCGGGAAGAATGTTCTTCACTTCATCTGTGATGAAGACTTGATTGCAATACAACTGAACTTTGTTGCGATTGTTTTCCATGTTCGCCTTCAACTTCGGGAAGAATAAAATTCCGGTTAGGTTGAAGGGGTAATCTACGTTGATGTGAATGTGGAACAACGGATCTTCGAAGGAATACGGATACAATTCACGGTAGAAATTGTCGTAGTCTTCTTGTTGAAGATCAGCTGGTTTCTTGGTCCAAAGAGGCGTTGTTGAATTGATAACGTTATCAACGATCGTCTCAACGCGCTTCGCATTTCCTTTGTCGTCTACTTCCCCACTTGGATCATTGATGTGTTCTGTTTTTTCACCGAACACAATCTCTATTGGCATGAATCGACAATACTTATTTAGAATTCCTTCCAAACGAGATTTTTCAGAAAACTCGGTTGAATCGTCTGCGATGTGCAAGATGATATCGGTTCCGTAGGTTTCTTTTTCTACTGTTTCCATGGTGAAGTTCGGCGAACCGTCGCAGACCCATTTAACAGCGGGCGCATCTTTTCTAGACTTCGAAATAATCTCTACTTCCTTCGCCACCATAAATGCGGAATAGAAACCTAAACCGAAATGTCCAATGATTTGGGCGTCTTGATATTTACTAACGAATTCTTCAGCACCGCTGAAGGCAATCTGATTGATGTATTTGTCAACTTCCTCTTCCGACATACCCACTCCGTTGTCGCGAATGGTAAGCGTTTTATCTGTTTCATTCAAAATAACTTCAACACGATAGTTCTCTGCTCCTTCTTTCAATTCGCCAAGACTGCTCAATGTTTTTGCTTTTTGACAAGCATCTACTGCGTTACTTACGAGTTCTCGCAAAAAGATCTCGTGATCTGAATACAAGAATTTTTTAATAATGGGAAAAATGTTTTCGGTTTGAACTGAAATATTTCCTTGTCTCATAGTTTGATAATTTTCGCAGGCTCTTTCAACCAATATGCCACTTGCGGCTTTAGGACAACCTGTCAGCGAACACTGACAAATAAAAAAGGGGCCGATTGCTCGGCCCCTTCTCCTCTGCTAAAAAGTCTCTTAGCGAATTACAATACGAGTCGAAGATGCTTTACCATCTTTCACCATTTGCAATTCATAGATACCAGGAGCAACACCGTTAAGGTTAAGCTCTATGTTTTGGGTACCTGTGCTTACAGTAACTTGATTCGCTTGAACCATTTTACCAACTGCATCGATTAAGTTCACATTCATTGCACCACCCTTTGTGCTGTTCAAACGAACAGTTATGCGGTCAGTAGCAGGATTCGGGAATACCACTACATTTGAAATAGTCTCTATCTCTTCAACATTAACAATTGAGATAACAACTTCTTCTCTTGGACTTGGACAGTCGAAAGAAGGTGTGTGCGCATGCCATTTGTAGAAGAAATAGTAATAGTTGTCACCGTCTTGGTTTTGGTTACCGTTGGTAACTGTAGTACCTGTGATACTGATTAATCCGTTTACATCATATGGATAATCGTATGGAGAAGCAACAGTAATGTCACGATCTCTCCACAATCCAGGATTTCCGGTTGTTGTTCTCAAACCGTAACCGGTTCCCGCAGGAATGAAGAAGTTCAAAGGAACGTAAACAGAGTCATTCGGGATAGTAACTGTTGCAGATGCAATCACTGTTAAGTTAGCGTCAACAACTTCAATTGTGCGCGCTCCAGCAGCGTTAGAATAAACAAAAACACTATCCAAGATTACATCTTCCAATGCATTGAACTTGTTGAAGTTGGTTGGGGTATTCGCAAAGTATGCACCAGCATCGTTTGTTACCTTACCACCGTTGCCAGCCGCACCGCCGAAAGTTGCTACGTCTTCTACCCAATAAGAAGTAGGAGAAGCTGTGATTGTTGGAGTCGTGAATGTTGAACCTGTAGCGATTGGAGATCCTCCAGTTGCAACATCATACCACTGAAGGTTTGTTCCTGTAGCTGTTAAGTCTGCAGTAATACCTGTAACACCGATGGTTACATCGGCAGATGTTGGAGCAGCTGGGGCGTCATAGACTACAACTGTTGTTGCAGCAGACATTGCCATTCCGCAACCACCTTCAACTTGAACGGTATATTCTCCTGGTAAAGCCGCATTGATTGTTTGCGTTTCTTCTCCGTTGCTCCACAAGTAACTAAGACCTTCAGAAGCTGTCAATTGAACTGAGGTTCCTTCACAGAAATCAAGAGCTCCTGCAACCGATACAGTTGGAGTTTGCACATCTGAATTCACAGCGACTGTAATTGCGTTTGAGTTTGAAGCACATCCGTTTGCATCGTATGCAATTGCAGTATACAATCCTGGCTCACTTACGGTGATTGTGCTTGTTGTGGCACCGTTGCTCCAAATGAAGCTGCTTCCGAATATCGAAACTGATAAATCTACTGTTTGACCAACACACAATTGTGTATTTCCGCTAGCCGTGATAGAGGCAACAGGAGCAGTACAATCTGCTTCTATTAAGCTGTGGTATTGATCTACACCGGGATTTGGAATAACTAGTGTACCTCCCGCAGGCCAATGAATGATTGCATAATCAATAGAAGTGTTAGCACCTATACCGAAATTCAAGATGTTCGAGTTTGTAATTCCGTAGCTCACTCCTGAACGAACCTCACGCACTTGAGTACCCCAAGCACCGTGAATTTCCACAATCGCGCCTACAGCATTTTTGTTAGACATTACACCATCTAAATGGAAACCTACCCAATGGTTGCTGTTTCCACCGTTAATTTGAAGACGATCTGCAACGTTACTTGGAGTTACGTATCCGTTTGAGTTACCATATCCAGCATAAACGTCAACAAATCCATCGTTATTCAAGTCGCCTAATCCGAAACCGTGCATGGTTTGTGGATTGTTGAAAGAATTAGTTTGCGACGTAAACGTGTGATTTCCGTTGTTACGATAGTAACCGAAAGCACCACCAGCGTATACCACATCAATGAATCCGTCGTTATCGAAGTCAGTCATTTGACCTTGCATAAAGAATCCCGAAACGTTCTGTAAACCTGAACCCGCTGTAATGTCTGTGAAATATCCAAGACCGTTGTTCTCGTATAATTTCAAGGTGCTACTGTGGGTTGTCATCATACAATCGAAGTCACCATCGTTATCAATGTCGCCAAAAGTCGCGGTCCAAGATTGTTGCAGGTTAACCAATCCGCGAGCAGCAGCATCTTCATGAAATACATTATTTCCATCATTAACGAAAAGTATGTTTGTGCGGCGCTTATCTAAAGGGTCGTTAGAAGCCTGACGGCATTTCGCAACCAATAAGTCAAGATCACCATCACGGTCAAAGTCAGAAAACTCGTTTCCATAGTTACCAGACATTAATGGGTCATTCGTTCCTGGGTAGTTACCAGCGTAAAGGTTGTAGTCCAACACTGTAGTTCCAGCAGCATCTGTCATAATGGTGTTCTTGTGAACCATATTTCCAGCGCCGTCGTTTCTCCACATATTTGATGGGCCATCGTCGTGACAAGCAAAGAAATCTAACCATCCGTCGTTATCCATGTCACCTAGCGTGCAAGCCTGAGTGAAGATTCCAACAGGGAGAGTTGTCTCAACAGCTGTTCCTGCCGCATCAATGTGATATACGTGTAGATTATCGTAAGCTCCGCCGCTAATTACGTCAGCGAAACCATCGTTGTCAAGGTCACCCACTGTCATTCCCCATTGCGAAGAACCCAATTGAGTACCAACGTTCACTTGAGTGAACGAGCCATCAGCTTGTTGATATAAGATTCGAAGTGTTTTACTTTGGTCCATAACAACAATGTCATTCAATCCATCATTGTTCATGTCCCAAACGCCTGTTACACCTCCGCTATAGAATGAACCAGGAAGCGTTCCCGCTGTGAAGGTTTGTGCAGTTGCAGGAGCAAAAGCTGCTAATGCAAGTGCTAAAACGTAAAGTTTTTTCATAAAGGTTAATTGGTTTTCAAAATTTCCGAAGTGAAAATACGACAAAGCCAAGTAAAACAAGACTGGCTGTGTGAAAAAAAACGAGGAATTATTGAAAACTATATTCGAGCCACGAGCTCTGAATACAAATCGGTTAAATAAGCCTCATTACTCTCCGCTACGGCAATAATTTCTTGAATACTTGTTTTCTTGAGCCTCGCAGGATCGCAAGCATCGGTAAGTATGCTTATCGCACAGCAAGGCACGCCCATGTGCACGCACGCAATAACTTCCGGCACAGTGCTCATACCTACGGCATCGGCACCAATGGTTCTTAAAAATCTGTACTCAGCGCGGGTTTCTAGGTTCGGACCTGGAACTGAGACATACACCCCTTCATTGAGAGTGATCCCTTTTTCCGCGGCAATGTCTTTCAATAATCCGTTAAGTCTCTTATTATAAGGCTCTAACATATCCGGAAACCGATTCCCCAAATCGTCGTGATTGGGCCCGCGGAGCGGATTCTCAGGCTGGAGATTAATGTGATCATCGATGAGCATAAGAGAGCCCAAGGCAAAATCAGGATTCAAAGCGCCGGCCGCATTAGATAAAAGGATAGCTTTCGCTCCAAGTAACTTCATAACGCGAACGGGCAAAACCACTTCATCCATCGAATAACCCTCATAATAGTGAAACCTTCCAACGCAGGCCAGAACGTTCTTGCCGTTCATTTCACCATATATTAATTTCCCGAAATGAAATTCAACAGTGGCAATAGGGAAATTTGGAATCATGCTGTAGCTAAATTCCTTCAACACCTTAATCTTATTCACCAGTCCGTGCAAACCGGTACCCAAAACGATTCCAACATCTACTTTTCCTACACCTCTTTTGCTAAGCCACTCAGCACTCTCTTGAATTTCTATCATATTGAATAAATTAGTTTTACTACGTTCACCTGCCAAAATGCTAACCTACTTATTTCTTGCGAATTAAAAAAGTTATGCACGTCTATTAACACTCCATACACAAAGGTCGTGTGTAAAACTTCATTCAGAAAAAAAATGTTCTAGGAGATAAAGCGACGTACTTTCGCTAAACGTGTGAAACACGCGTGAAACAAGTAAAAAGAACTTAAAAACCCCGATATCATGGGAAAAATAATAACCGTTGCAAATCAGAAAGGCGGCGTTGGAAAAACAACCACTGCCATTAATCTTGCTGCTGCATTGGGCGTATTGGAATTCAAGACACTTTTGGTTGATGCCGACCCTCAGGCAAACGCAACTAGCGGTGTTGGTGTAGATCCGAATACTGTTAAGACAAGCATTTACGAGTGCTTGATTAACGACGTTGACCCACGAGATATCATTATAACGACTGAAAGTCCGAACCTCGATCTTCTTCCTTCGCACATTGATTTGGTTGGAGCCGAAATTGAGTTGATTAATATGCCCAGCCGCGAGTATATGCTTCGTGGCACATTGAATAAAATTAAAGACGATTACGATTTCATAATCATTGACTGCTCCCCGTCTTTAGGATTGGTAACTGTGAATGCATTGTCAGCTTCAGCCAGTGTAATTGTTCCGGTTCAATGTGAATATTTCGCTTTGGAGGGACTTGGGAAATTATTGAACACGATAAAAATTGTTCAACAAAAATTAAATACAGAATTAACCATTGAAGGCATTCTGTTAACGATGTACGATACCCGTCTTCGCTTGAGTAATCAAGTGGTTGAAGAAGTGCGCATGCATTTTCAAGAGATGGTTTTCGACACTTTAATTCACCGCAACACTACATTGGGAGAAGCGCCTAGCTTTGGTCAAACGGTGATTATGCATGACGCCTCGTGTAAGGGAGCGGTGAACTATTTGAATATGGCGCGTGAGCTTCTTCAAAAAAATAATTTGACGAAGATGGGTAGCGACGAAAAATACATTCCTGTAGATCATGAGTAAGAAACAAGCATTGGGAAGAGGATTAAGTGCTTTATTGGAGCATTCTCCGGTATCTAGTAAAAGTGAACTCGTTTCACAAGCGGCGGCACTTTCGGGTGAGAAAGAAGTTGGGCACGTGGCAGGAACGATTACCCTTTTGAACATCTCGCAAATTGAAGCGAATCCTTATCAACCGCGCAAGGACTTCAATAACGACGCGTTAATTGAATTGGCCACCAGTATTGGTGAACTCGGACTAATTCAGCCGATAACGGTTCGAAAAGTTTCTTCCCAGAAATACCAAATCATTTCCGGGGAACGTCGCTTTCGTGCTAGCCAAATGGCGAACCTTACAGAGGTTCCTGTATACTTGCGTGAAGCAGATGACTTAGGCATGTTGGAAATGGCGTTGGTGGAAAACATTCAACGTGAAAACCTGAATGCACTCGAGATTGCCATTAGCTACAAACGCTTAATGGAAGAGTGCAGCCTAACTACCGACAAGCTTGCAGACCGCGTTGGTAAAGACAGAACGACAGTGACCAACTACGTTCGCTTGCTTCGCCTTCCTCCAGAAATTCAATTGGGTATTATTGAAAAACGCATTAGCATGGGCCATGCACGAGCTTTGATTAACGCTGAACCAGAAAGCAAACAGATTAAAATTTTCAAGTTAATTCTTGAGAAAGATTTAAGCGTTCGCAAGGTGGAAGAGTTGGTGAAGGAAAACGACGCTCCGAAGTTGTTCGCATCGAAAGCGAATCTCATGCCGCTTGAAATTCAGAAAATGCAGGCAGACTTAAAATTACGATACGGAAAGAAAGCCAAGGTTACTCGCAATGAAGGTGGCGTTGGAAAAGTTGAAATTCCGTTTACGACTGACGACGATTTAGAGCGCATAATTTCTATGCTCGGACTTAATTAAACAGTATGAAGCACGCGTTCATCGCACTTCTTATGCTTATTGCATTGAACAGCATTGCCCAAAGCAATGCTGTCGCTGTTTCAGACAGTTCCAACTTTCAATTGAAATGGAACCAGCCACACAGTCCGCTTAAAGCAACAATTTATTCAGCCGTACTCCCGGGAAGTGGCCAGATCTACAATCGCAAATATTGGAAGGCACCCATAGTTTATGCAGGACTTGGAGCTTGCGTGTATTTCATTTCAGACAACACTCAGAACTATCGTTTTTGGAAAAATGCATACATCGCATACAATGACCTGGATCCATTAACTAATCCAAACGGTGAAGCCGAAGGATTGAGTAATGCGCAGCTCGATGCCAATCAATTGTACTACAAAAAGCTAGTCGACATTAGCTATATGAGTTTCCTTGGCGTATACGCTCTTCAAATTATTGACGCGAATGTCGACGCACATTTATTTTCATTCGATGTAAGTCCGAACCTTTCGTTGAACTACACGCCTGTTGTCTCGCCAAGGTTCACCGGACTTCATTTCACCTTAAATATTCACTAATGAAAATTGCATTGTTGGGATATGGAAAGATGGGCCAAGCCATTGAAGCTTTGCTTTCCGAATACGGACACTCGTGCGTTGGAAAATTCAATTCCGAAAATCCTGCAACCATTGAAAAAATTAGAGAAGCTGACGTTGCCATAGAATTCAGCACACCTGAGCAATGTTCGAAAAATATTGCACTTTGTTTTGAAGCAAATGTTCCAGTAGTTGTTGGAACAACTGCTTGGTATGAACAATACGACGAAGTGATTTCAAAAATGAAATCAGATAGCGCGATTTTATCCGCAACTAATTTCAGCATAGGCGTTCAGATCACATTCCACCTGAACAAAGAATTGGCGCGTGTGATGTCGAAATTTCCTGAGTACACGGCGAGCATTGAAGAGATTCATCACACGGCGAAGCTCGACAAGCCGAGTGGAACAGCCATTACGCTTGCTGAGGGCATTTTGGAGAATGCTCCAAACCTCCTTTCATGGAAGTTGGACGAGGAAAGACAGAATGAGAATGAGAATGAGAATGAGCTAAGCATAATTGCACTACGTTTACCCGATGTTCCCGGAACGCATACCGTTCGCTACACGAGCGAAATTGACACGATTGAATTGAAGCATGAAGCGCACAGTAGAAAAGGATTTGCTGCCGGTGCTATTCGCGCTGCGGAATTTCTTCATGGAAAGTCTGGTGTCTATACCATGAAAGATGTCTTGAATTTGTAACTTCGCCCAACTAATAAATAGAAAATGAATCTCATTCCTTGGATATTACTGTTTTTGTTAATCGCTATTCAATGCGCAACCACACCTGCTTTCATGAAGCGAAGCGGATTGGAATTCAAGATGCCTGGCTTCATTCCTATTTTACATTTCCTTCCATTGTTAAAAATTATTGGAAGACCTTGGTATTGGTTCTTGTTGCTTTTAGTGCCGGGAGTAAACCTAATTATGTTGGTTATTGTAAATGTTGAAGTTGGAATTGTTTTCAATCAACGATCTAGCAAGGACCAATGGAAATTCGGAGCGTTGCCGTGGTATGCACTTTATGAATTGGCCTTCAAAAAGACAGAAGAAAAATACGTAGGTCCACGCAATTGGAAGGACAAGAAAAAAAGCTGGGGACGCGAATGGGGAGAAGCTATTTTATTCGCTGTTGTTGCTGCAAGTATCATACGTTCCTTCACCTTCGAAGCCTTCACCATTCCTACTCCATCTATGGAAGCGAGTATGAAGGTTGGAGATTATTTGTTCGTAGACAAGTTCACTTACGGAACGCGTTTGCCTATGACTCCGGTTTCTATTCCGTTCTTCCACAATGCCATTCCGGGCGGATTAACGAACAGCTATCTCAGTTGGTTCAGTCTTCCTTATCTGCGCACACCTGGTTTCGGAAAAGTAGAACGCTTCGATCCGGTGGTATTCAATTTCCCAAATGGAGATACGGTTTTGGTT
>Ga0209358_10000636_pt1 | contig 29997 bp, 23 predicted proteins | sample LauGreFa1BDMLBSN_2_FD_187574 | JGI IMG/M metagenome (GOLD analysis project Ga0209358, IMG submission 187574) | Freshwater lake microbial communities from Lake Michigan, USA - Fa13.BD.MLB.SN (SPAdes) (version 2) | ecosystem: Environmental > Aquatic > Freshwater > Lake | place: Lake Michigan, USA...
TCGCTTCCTTGCATCCCGTCAACCCAAGGTAGGGATGCGATGACATCGCATCCGCTGCATCTCAGGTAGGGGCAGCACCGCGTGCTGCCCTAGGTAGGGCTGACCGGCATGGTCAGCCTTGGGCGCGCGAGCCGCGCGCCCCTACCCGTCACCTCTCTGCATCGCGCCAACCGCTTACCGCCAACCGCTGTCACTTACATTTGCGGCACCCGCCGGAGCTTGGAGACGTCGTGGCCGGAGGCGGCGAGCATGCCGACAAGTTCCTGGTAGCGCTTTTCAGGCAGGGTCTTCGAGCGGGCCATGATCCAGGCGTAACCACGGTCGGGCACGCCGATGATCGTGGTCTCGTAGGTATCGTCGAGGTAGACGATCAGGTAGGCGGACTTGAACGGCCAGAGGAACTGCATGCGCCACTCCGCCTTGGTCTGTTGGTTATAGACGAAACCCTTCGGGTGATAGGTCTTCTTCGGGCCATCGAAGCCGCCGTTGTTGAAGGTATAGGTCGTCGGGATCGTGCCGTCCTCGGCGAGGCGGTAGCTCTCCACGCCGTTGTAAGCCTCGTCCTCGATGAACGCCGGGATGTGGGCGATCACATACCAATCGCCCATGAAGCGCTCGAGCTGGATCGGGCGATCGATGGCGCGCAGCGGCTCGCGCTCCGGCCCTGACTGGCAGCCCACCATCAACACCCCGCCCAGCAACGTAAGGGCCAAAAGAATGAGCATAGTGGTTTTCATATCATCAGCCTAGGCCCTCCCCCTTGCTTCGCAAGTATCCGCACAAGAGGGTCTGACCCTATGATGGGCGTGGTGGCCTATGGTCGGCTGCGACCAGCCGCGACGGACTGATCCAGGCGCGCCTTCATTGCCTTGGCGATGTCAGGCCTCCTGGCATAAAGATTAGTCTTCTCTCCGGGATCTTCCACCAAGTCGTAGAGCTGCGCCGGCGCCCCTGGCTCCGCCTCGGGCAGGGCGTAACTCTTCACGTCCCCTCGTTCGTAGTTATTGCCGCCCGATCCAGCGTGATCGATGTATTTCCATCTCCCCTCACGGAGAGAGAGCGTGCGAGCGCCACCGAAGGCCTGGGTAATCAGGTAAGGCCGAATCGGGCCCGTCGCCTCGCCGGCGAGTACCGGCAGAAGGCTGAAGCTGTCCTCGGCGGAGTCCTTCGGCAATTCGGCGCCGGTGATGGCGGCCATGGTAGCCATGACGTCGGTGAGCGAGGCCAGCTGGTCGGAGACGGCGCCGGGCTTGACGCGTCCGGGCCAACGCACGATGAGCGGCACGCGGTGCCCGCCTTCCCAGGCGTCGCGCTTGACGCCGCGCCACGGCCGCGCTCCGTCATGCCCATGATCGGCGCGCATGCGGATGGCCGCCGTGGTCTCCGGCCCGTTGTCGCTGCTGAGCAGGACCAAGGTATCATCCGCGAGACCGTTCTGCTCCAGCGCCCGCATGAGCTCCCCGACGATGTGGTCGAATTCGGCGAGGAAGTCGCCATGCGGACCCGCGCCGGACTTGCCCTGGAAATCCTTCCCCGCGAAAGAAGGCAGGTGCACGGCCTGCGTGGCGTGGTAAAGGAAGAACGGCTTTCGCGCCGGACGGCGCGCCTGCTGGGCGAGGAATTCTCGGCTCTTCTCCAGTAGCTGGAGGTCTAATTCCTGCATATCGAATCCCGGAGCGATGAATCCGCCGCGGCAGTCGTTGGCATAGGGATGCCGAGGCAGCGAATCCCGCCGGAGGGGACCCGTCGGTGGCACGGGAATGCGATCGCCGTCGATGAAAGCGTAGATCCAATCGGTCGTCGGACAGCAGGCGGTGCCGAAGAAGCGATCGAACCCGTGGTCGAGCGGGCCGCCCTCGATCCGCCGAGAGTAGTCGATGCGGCTCACGTCCTCCAGTCGCCCGCGATGAATCGGCAAACCGGCCAGGTCACGGAACGTCAGCCCGATATGCCACTTCCCCACGGCGGCGGTGGCGTAGCCCTTCTGTCGGAGCATGGCCGGCAACGTCAGCCGACCCGGTGCGATCAACGACGGACCACCGGCCCCTTGGAAGATCGTGCCGCCGTTCGGCACGCGGAAGGCCATCTGGCCGGTCATCAGCGCATAGCGGGAGGGCGTGCAGACCGTGGCCGGACTATGCGCGTCGGTGAAGCGCAGGCCCGCGGCGGCGAGGCGATCGATGTTCGGCGTCGGCACCTTCGACTCCGAATTATAGCAGCGCACGTCGCCATAGCCGAGGTCGTCAGCGAGGATGAGAAGTATGTTGGGTTGGCCGCCCGCCGCGGCGCAGAGCGCGCCTGCCCACAGGCAAAGGGCGACCAAGGGGCGGACAGGGGCGGTCATGCGATGACAAGATAGCCGACCGCAGGCGCAAAGGGCAAGGGCCGTAGCGAGTCCTGCCGCCTGCGGGTGCAGCCACGGGGTCAGGCCGTTACTGAAATACCCTGATACCAAACCCCGCCCTTTCACCCAAGTTTAGTATCAGCCGGTCACGAGTAACGGCCTGACCCCGTGTTCGGCCCCCGCCGGCCCTCTCATGAGTGGGGTCAGACTACTACGTAGTAGCCTGACCCCATTATCGGCTAATCGACTCCCCTTTTTTCGCAAGTTTGCCCCGAACTATCGGGGTAAAGGAAGCGACGAGGGTTGAGCGAGGCGGTGAATGGTGGCGTGGATAGTCCGGGTGAAGGTCTGGCCATCGCTACCGATCAGCGTGCATTTCAATTCCAAGCCCGGCGTCGGCGCCAGGGTCGGGACGGTCAGCGTGATCGACCGGGCATCCGCGGCGATTTTGGCCTGGGTGATTGTCAGCGGGCGCTCATTGAGATGCGGTGAGCCGTATTTTTCGCTGCGTTGCAGGTCCCACGCCTTGAGCGTGAAATGGCTGAGGTCCTCGGCCGAAACCTTGTCGAGCGGCTCACTGAAGGTGACGGTGATCGAGCCCGGGGCGGTCCGCCAAGCGATGGGTAGATGCAGTGGCGACGATACCCGGCGGACCCGATAGAGTCCGCCGTCCTGGGTTTTATTGGAGGCCCAGACGGCCATGCCGCAGGTATAAAGATCGCCCGTGGCGGGATGGAAGCGGCCCCGCATGACGCCCGTGGGGAAATCGCCCATGGGCATGGCCACGGAGGCCCCCTGCGCGGCGTCGGACTCGTCCTGCAGGATCAGGTTCATGCGGCCCATGCCGTAACTGATATCGATGAGTTTGTCCTGCAGCGGCGCCCATGACTTCGGCGTCAGGCGCACCAGTTCGCCCGGGGAGCGGTCGAACTTGTTAGTAAGCCAGACGAGCGGTTGCTGCATCGCGCCATCACCCGAGTCCTTCGGCGCGCCATAGGACCACATGTTGCCGTAGAATCCGCCTTGGCGGACGAGGTTGATGCGGTTCTTCGGCGTCCAATGGCCCTCTTGGTCGGTGACGTAGAAGCTACCGTCATCGTTGACGCTCACGCCGTTCGCGGCGCGGAAACCATTGGCGACAATCTCGGTCCGGCTGCCGTCTTTTTTCACGCGCAGCAGCGTGCCGTGCTGCGGGACGAGCGGCGGCTTCGCATGGCGGGCCGACTTGGCGTAGTAGAAGTCCCCCGCCGCATCGGTCTGCAGGCCCATGGCGAACTCATGGAAATGCTCAGTGACTTGGTGGTCGCTGTTGAAGCACTCGTAGAAATCGGTTTCGCCGTCGCCATTGAGGTCGCGGAGGATTACCAGCTGATCGCGGCAGGTGACGTGGATCACGTTATCGATGATTTTCAGGCCCAGCGGCTGGTTGAGCCCCGCGGCGATACGCCGCCAGGTGGCTTGCCCCGTGTCAAAGCCATCCACGAGCCACACATCGCCCATCCAGGTGCAGACCGCCATTCGCTTACCATCGGCGAAGAAGTCAAGACCGCCCAGCCGCCATTGGGTCTGCCACGGATTGATGGTGGCGGCGGGAAAGCCGAGCGTGTCGGCCTCGATGCCATCTCCGATCATCTTCGGGCCGTTCGCGGCCGGTAGATCCACCGCCCACTGCGGCGGGGCACCACGGGTGAGCGCTGCGAGATCGTTCGGCGGCAGGAGCGGCTTCAAGCCAGCTGGCGCCTTCACCTCGGACTCGATGCGCACCGTGATGCGCTGGCTTTCTTTGCGGGCGGGTAGACGCAGGACCTGGAAATCACCGACGACGGCGAGCTGACCGCCATCGCTCGTGACGCGTTGCGCATGCGGGGCGATGCGCATCTCGAGGGGCGTATCGCCGGGGCCAACTTCGAGTGTACGGGTGAAGACGAGCTTACCATCGCGCACTTCGCAGCCCGGGGATTCCCGCAGCTTCGTCGGGCCAACGCTGAAATGGAGCACGACGCGTTGGCCATGATGGGAAAGGCCTTCGTAGCGCAGCCACGGACGTGGGAGCGGGCCGTAGGGCTTCTGATCGAGGCCCCGGATACGCTCATCCGCATAGCCCCCCTTCGCCGGATGGGCCCAGCCGGGTTGATCGGGGTTCACGAAAGCGGCTTCGCCCACGATCTTCGTGTGCGTGCCGTGGGAGCCATCGAAGGCGATACCCCGCCAGTTGACGAACGACTCGCCCGCCCACGCCGCGGCCACGCGCATCGTGTCATGATCGTAGAGTATCCAGGCGCGGCCCTTGGTCACGCCGCCCGCGCCTTCATCCAGGCGCACGGCGATACCTTTGTAAGCGATGTTTCCCGGGGCGGCCTCCAAGGTCCACATCAACGCCGGCCCAAAGTCCATGCGCAGGTATTTCGGGCCCTGCTTGAACTCCTTCATCGCCGCCGTCTCCACGAACACGCCCTGGGGCTTGGGTAGCTTTGCGAGGTAATCCTCCGTCACGACCGTATAGGCCGCCGGATTGGTCGGCTTCACCATCTGCTCGCGGAGGTAGTGCGCCACTTCATAGCGCTGCACCGGCGTGAGCATGGGCCAAGGCGGCATGAGTCCCAGTCCGTGGGTGAGGGTGCGGTAGATACCATGCAGGTCGCCGCCATTCTTGAAGGGCTCTTTCCAGAACGCCCGCGACGTCGGCAGCGACCCTGGCTGCTCCGGCGTCCCATGGCACGCCACACACATCGAACTGTAGAGCGCCTCGCCCCGCTTCAGGGCGGCGGCATCCAGCGACTTGATCAGCTTCACGTGATCCACCGCGCGTTCCGCCGCGTCGGGCGGAGTCTGGGCGTGCCCGAGGGAGGGCATCGCCAGAACGCAGAAAAGAACCCAGGAAGTACGAATCATATCAGGTAAAAACGGCGGAGAGGTGGGTACGGACAAGCGGGGTAAGCCTCGAACCTAATACCCTGCCATAAGGAAGCTAAACCTAAATCACCCGCCGGGGTGGCTTGGGCCATCCCACCCCACCCTATTATTGGGTGCAGCCACGGGGTCAGGCCGTTACTGAAATACCCTGATACCAAACCCCGCCCTTTCACCCAAGTTTAGTATCAGCCGGTCACGAGTAACGGCCTGACCCCGTGTTCGGCCCCTTAATCATCCAAGCCCGGAAACTCGCCCTGCGAAAGTAGCAGTATGGCCGTGCTCAAGATATCAAAGGGTGATCCCGGCTGATAATTGGTTCCATGCTTATCGGGGTAGGCATTGTAGCCGCCCGTCTTGATGTACCGACCGGCAAAAGAAGCATCCAGCCGCCAGCCTCCGCCATCGCAGATCCCCGTTTCGTCTTCGTACTTGGACTGCCAATTCCAGACATCGGCGCGGTCGAGCAAGAACCAGAAGGCCTTCCACTGTGTCCGGGTCGGGGTCGGCAGTTTTTTGGCGGATTTGAATCCTTCACGGTCCCTTATCTCCAAGGTTTGCGTCATGGGATCCCAGACTAGCCGATGGCCATCACCAAGGCAGCCATACTCACAAAACTCGAAATACTGCGGCTCCACGGGGTAGTGTCGGCCGCGATTTACCGAAACGTCATCTTCGTCATTCATAAGTTAAGCATCCCAGGCACGGATAAGTTGGGCCGGGTCGGTGAGCTTATCGCCCAGTATTTTAGTTTCCTCCGCGCGGCGCTCACGGAATTCCGCCCGTAATTCGGCTTCCATGCGGCTGCGCAAAGCCTGCTTCGCCCATACCTTGCCGGCGGCCGTGAGGCGGAAGAAGGTCCCGTTCATCTTCTGGCGGAAGAAGACGGCCAGCTCGTAGTGACCGGCCTCGATCAGCTTATCGTCGACCCAGCCCACATGCTTAACGCTGAACCAGCCTTGGCGTTGCAGGTCAGCACGGGTGGCCGACAGCTTGATAGCCTCAGGAAGCCTGAACGCCTCCAAGGCTTTGTCATAGCTATGCTTCTTGAGGTACTTACGTCCCTTGGCCGTCAGTCGGTAATAGACGATACCCTTTCCCCACCCCGGATACTCCTCCTCAAGCCATTTGACGCGCACTGCGTGATCGAGCCTTGAAAGGAAATCCTTACCTTCCACCCGACTAATCTTGGCCGCCCACGACTCAAAATGCTTCACTGACCTCCACTTATCCTGGTTGTAAGCAATCGCCTTCTTCTGCTGCGGAGTGATGGGCATGACCTATTTCTCACAGGTTAAAGACTGCCAGACCCTCAACAAGTTCAATAATGTGACTTTATACAGCGTTTATTCAAATGAGGTTGTCCTAGGTCGACAGGGTATTTTCCTGCGGGGATGCCCCTGCTGCTCAAGTTTCATGGTGCCCTTACTACGGTCACCGGCTCCTGCCATTTCTTCAAAGTCAAGGCTAGCGGCAACATCTACGCGGTAGACTGCGGCGCGACCCAAGGTGAAGACGACGACGAGCAGCTAGCCCTGCCACGGAACCTGCCGCGTGATTGCACCCCAGATAAGCTCTCTGGAATCATCCTCACGCATGCGCACGGCGACCACATTAATCACCTACCCCGCTGGTTCCAGGCCGGCTTCAAAGGGCGGATCATCTGTTCGCAAGAAACCGCGAAGTTAGCTGAAATCGCCCTGCCCGACAGTCGTCGCATCGAAGCAACGGAGGGGAATAACCCTGCCGACGAAGCCAGCCTCGATCGCACCCTCGAGGCCCTGCGTTCAGCCAAATACGTACAGCCGGGCGCACCTGTGATTCTAGAGCATAATGTCACGATCCAGGCTGCACCGACCTCACACCTCCTAGGTGCATGTGCTTTCCGCATCGTTGCCAGCGCCGAAGGCAAAACCAGCTCCGTCCTCTTCACCGGCGACATCGGTCCCGTAGAACACGGCGATGAGACGATGTCGCTTCACGCCGAGCGAATCGCACACATTCAGCCCTCTGATTACATCATCAGCGAGTCCACCTACGGCAGCCGCCCTAGAAGCAAGGATAGTGCTTCCGGCCGACGACGTCAGGAGAAGGTCTGCGAAATGCTTTCCAAGGCTTTCCGCCATGGGAACTCCTCTCTCGTCGTCATCCCTGCGTTCTCTCTTCAGCGAACCCTAGACCTCCTAGCAGATGTCTTCCTGGCGCTTCAGTATCAGCGATCTGAAATCGGGCTAGCCAAGTCCGTTGTTCCGCTCATCTGCATCCCTTCCGGGCTATCATACAACTTCGCGCAGGCTTACCGGGATTTCCTCTTCGGGGAGTTCGCCGATGGTCAGTGTTTCTTCAACGAACATTCGCAGCTCATTCGCACGATCCGGCAGGCCGGCGACGACGAAGCCGGCGTCTTTGACAGGCTTATCCCCTACGGCAAGAGGGACGTCGTGACCCGAATGGACGAAGATAACGACCCTATCTGCACTGAAGTAAGATGGGGCAAGCCCAGCTTCCCGACTGGCTGCCCTACCGTCGTGATCTGCGGAACGGGCATGACCCAAGGTGGCTATGTCACCGAACTAATGGACAGCTTCCTCGACAAAGAAGACGCCACCTTCGTCCTTTGTGGCTATGTCCCTGCCCGATCCCCGGGTAGCCAGCTCCGGCAAATCGCCCCGCTTTCCCTTAACGAACGCTCGGCTTTGGCAGTCAAAATCCCCAGAGACAAGCAAACCGGGCGCCCCGCAAAAGCCGTACCCGGCGACGCGATCAAGTGCGGCTTCGACTCGGTTTCCGAATACTACTCTGGGCATGCCGATGGCCCCTCCATCATTCGTTACATCCTCGGTGATAAGCTCGAACGTGCTGAACAGACCAAGGGCATCTTTCTTGTCCATGGCGACAAAGGCGCTCGAGCTGATCTCAGCGACCTGATTCGGGAAACCTGCGAGAAGGCTCAAAAATCCTGCCCAAAAGTCATCTGTCCTGCCCCGGGCGGACGCTGGTTTGATTGCGAGTTGGGATCGCCGGAAGCCATCGATGAGCTTGCTCAGACAGCGGAGTCATTGAGTCAGATGACTCGATGTCCGATCGCAGAGTTTGAAGGTCGATATGACCACGAGTCCCTCTTCCCGGATGAGTTGGAAGTGGAGACCTGTGTCGTCCTCAATAACCCTACTTCGCCAGAAGAGGCTCTCGAGATGATCCACGGGGCCTTTGACTTTGCCAGGCCTGAGCTGCGCCCCGGGAGCCTCCTGCTGAAGCTGTCTCGCCCGGGCAGGCCCCACTCAACCGTCTATGTGCAGGCCGATAAGATCGGAGAGTCCTTGCTTAAAATCTCAGCCCAAACTCGGGCCAAGCAGCTTGAAGGCCTCGAGGACATTGCGGCGGTATCGTTCGATTGGAGACGACCTCTCAACCTTCTGGGCGTACCCAAGGAGCTCTATTACGCAGGTATTCGTTGGTGCGAAACCGATGCAGAAATCGATAGGCTCATGGCCATCTGCACTCCCAGCGTGTATCGTGGCAAGCAGCGACGGCAGCCCGTGCTCATCCTGCATAAGGAAACGCTGAACTCGGGAGAATTGCAGTCGATCGAACGCCTCCTGACTCCGGCAGTCGTGGTCACGGTCGTGGACGGCCATTCCGTTGATAAGGTCAATAGATTGCTGGGTCTCACAGGCGAGATATCGGTAACACCGGGAAACGCCGCCTATCTTCCGATCAAGCACTCTGCCGGCGCTTGCCAGATCCCGAAGACCGATGGCGCCCTCGACATCGCCAAACTAACGGAACTCGTTACAGCGGATACCTACATCCTCAACGCGCGCGAACCGCAGATTTCAGGCACAGGGCAGCCTTCGCCATTGACCGTACCTTTGTCCGAGAAGCCTGCGGAGCAAGTTTCAGCTCAACCTGTCCAGGTGGCGGCACCAACTAAGAGCAGGGCGCATCTACCGATGGAGCCATATCTTCAGATTGCCATCGGTCAGAAGGTTACGGCGACCATCGAGTATCTCCGCGTCACCGCATCGGGATCTCCGAGCTATGCGTTGCTCAGGCTCGATAATCCAGACGTCTCGGGGATCCTCCACTACACGCAGATGTCTTCGTCTTTCCGTGGCCTCAAAGGCGACCGGATCGAAGCCTGGATAAGGCAGGTCAGCCCGGAGCGACGCGAGGTTGGCTTTACTCAGGCTCCCGTCCGGCTGCCGGGTGACGCATTGATCGAAGCGGTTGACGACCGCCCATTCAGCGCTGAAGGCATGGTCAACTTCCTCATGCAATCCGTGACGGTTGATGACATACTCACGGCAATCGAAGAGTCGTTCCGCGTAAGAGCAATTGACGGAGAAGCACCTCGATCGAATGAGTCGCTCGACAGGGAGACGATTATCGACGGCTATAATCGCGTGATCCAGAACCGTGGGCTGCTGAACACGCCGTTGATTCCGGCGCCCGAGTACAAGAAGGTCATCTCTTACGGCGAAGTCGCAAAGACCCTGGGCAGACCCCTCTCCGAGCTCATAGCGTCGGCCGCTGACATGATCGGCGACTATGATGTCTTCCAGATTGGCATGGCCGTACTGCCTGCGGGCTTCACTCCGACCGAAGAATCGCCTTTCCCGGCGGAGCACCTGGATGCATTCATCGCCGAATTCAGTAAGCGCGCCGAACGTGCAAAGATCGCCGGGGCCGACCTTACCTCGCTCCAACCCGACTGCCTCAGCCTATCCGGGCTGGCCAAGGCCATGGGGATATCCGACTCCGAGTTACTCACCTTAATAAACGAGAAAGGCATCCAGCCCAAGGTCCAGGTGGTGCTGGGTCCGGATGACATCAAGAAGCTGAGTCAGTAGCTTTAAATCAGGCTTCGCGGGCCGCTATCTTCCTAAGCGTGGCCATTCTCTCTGGCCCACATATTACGAACAGCTTCGCTTTGGCGCGGGTTATGGCCACGTGCATAAAGTTGTGTTCGTGGTCCTTATCCATGTCCGGCAAGTCCACCAAAATGACGACGGGAAACTCGCGGCCTTTGGCTTCAAGAAGGTTCATCGCACGAATAACGTCGGGGTTATCCCTTAGCACTGCCTGCTCTTGGTCTGCCGGCACCTTGATGACACGATGTCCAGAATGCAGCGACCCCCTTTTGAAGGCTTCCTCTCCATAGCCATCAATTGTCACGATCGCGATATCGGAAGATTTCACGCCTTCCTGATCTAAACGGGTCAAGACTTCATCAAGCGAATCACCTATTTTGCCATTATTACATAGCACGTATTCACATTCATTCCCTTGGGGGCTTTCTCGCAGGCTCTTTTGCGGAACGCCCGGATTAAATGCCCCAGCAAGAGCGACCACACCTGGTGGATTCCTATAATTCTTCGGCGGAAGCGGACATTCTGCATAGGAAAGCTCTTCCGGGCTAAATGAGGGCATTCCGGTCATGTCATATTCTACAAAGAATGGCCGGATCGATTGGTGGATGTCCTGGATCCAGACGACCTTTCCGTCTGAGAGTCCTCCTTTAATGACTAAACTTAGGTAGCATAAATCATGGGGGCTGTAGGTAAAATCTTGAGCCTCATCAATGACGACGAAATCGAACTGGTTTCCGTCTAAGAATAGCTTCCTGCTGCAAATGGGGGACTTTGAGTACAAGTTCTTGAAGTTGATTGCGGCGCGCTCGGCTAAACCTTTGCGCTCCATGTCGAGCAAGTTGAGGTAAGTCTCGCTTGGGCTTTCAAAACTGAGGTTGGCGCCTAGCGACCAGCTCTCTAGCCACCCCTCGCGCGCAAACGCGCACACTCCTATGGATTTATGCCTAACGGGACTGGCAACTAGTCGTTCCCAGAAGTATCTAGTGAGGTCATGCAGGGAGTAAACCTGGAGTCTGCTTCCGAAGTTTGACCGGTCTGCCTTGCGTCTGATGTCTTGGGCTAGGTGGCTTGAACAGCAGACGAAAGCTGCGCGAGCTGACGTGTTCTCGTTCAGGAACCGTTCGCACGCGAGATAGCCTAGCACCGTTTTCCCTGACCCTGCTCCGCCCGTAACAACCACTTGTTTATTTGCCATAATCATTCCAAGCGCGTCAAGTTGCTCTGCCTCCAACTGGCCAACCTCTATTTCAGCAAGCTCGACTAAGTCGCTGACGTTCATCTTTCCTTCGATTTCAGGCCTGAGAATATGAACTAAGGCATCTGTAGCTTTATCATCAAGCTTCGAGCCTAACCCAAGCTTGGGTAACTGTTCTTTCACGACCCTCTCGTGTAGACTTATCAAAGCATTTGCTATGCCGTTAATCAACGTCCGTGAATCGAACATCTGATCATCCCGCCACTCGATAGAGGCCTCCCGGAACACAGACTGAGGAAAGATGCAGCACCATTCCGCCATAGAAAATTGCCCGCTCGCCTCTTTCGTGTACTTCTTGATTGTTTCGAAGTTGGCGGAAGCTTGGGTTACTGGACATTTCAAAACCCTGCCATTCTGGCTCCAACGCCGATCAATCCCCCTTGAGATAACTCCACCCTTAACCTCTAAGAGAATCACCACTCCTTCACGGATAAGCACAATGTCCGCCTCCCCCCTCAGTTGCTTCTCATGCTTTGCGAGATACAAGTTAGGGATAACCTTCCAAGAGTCATCTAGTTCCTTTTTCAGGGCATTCAAAACCTTCTGCTCAGGTCCGCCCGGAGCGTCCTTGGCCTTGGCATCTGACGGATAAAAGATGGCCATAATTAAAACGTCTTACATCCGTTAGACGTGACTGGCTGATACTTCTGAAGTAGCGCCACGCGGCAGAGGGGCTTCATGGGCTGATTCAATCTCGCCACTGCTTCCGGGCAAGACCATCTAGGTGTCAAAGCGATGGCCCGCGCTCCGCAAAAAGTCCGCCTCCAGAAGACCCTTAAAGAAGGCCTGCGACGGTGCGTCTATCGGCGCTGGGAAGCGACGGTGAAAGGTGCCATGCTGATCACGAAGACGACGGAACTGGAGCGGATGACACCAAGAAGTGGGACGTACTCTGGCTTCGTACCGATTGGGACGAAGGCATCGTACCGCTCGCCTGGGTGGCCAAAGGCACGCTCCGCGGCCGGGCGCTCTGGACTGGGCTAGTCCACGCCTGGTTCCTCGGCAGCAAGCTCGGCCAAGACGCCGACACGCCGCCTTACGACGAATACGCCACCGCGCCGAATGCCCTCCTGGACGAAACCTCCGTCCAAGCCATCGCCGAACAAGTCTGGCCCGAGGAGGAAGCGTTCGAAGATGAAGACCTAGAAGCGTAGGGGTTAGGCCTCTTCTGCGCGCAAGCAGTCAGACCCCCCCTGATCCATTAAGGTATCTTTCACGCCCTCCATTACGGAGGGGGACGGCCGGCCGTTCGCAACGGACTAGATTGGAGTGATTAGTTAAGTCATTAATAAATAGCAATTTAGGGGTAAATGAGGCCATCGGCGTGATTTAGGGCTACTGGCAGATGCCCTTGGCGGATTGAGCGGCGACGGGCGAGAAGCGACAACGCATCCCGCATGACCTCACCCCGCAACAACTCCGCCAACCAGCAGAACGCCAACAAGGGCACGAACGGCACGAACCAGGCCTATGACAAGAACCAAGGCAACCGTGGCTGGCAGCTGAATCCGCAGAACCCGGCCAACCGCGGCAAGGGCACCGCGAAGAAGTAATTTCCCCCAACCCACGATCATGAGTTCCCTCCTGAAGACCCTGTTCGGCACGAATGACGAAAGCGCAGCCAACGTCACCACGCCTAACGCGACGACCTCCGTCCCACCCGCCCTGCCCGCGATACCGGCCAAACCGCTCGACGAAAAGATCCCGACGTTGCTGGCCCAGATGAATCGCGGCCTCGTCGCCCGCGAAGAACAAGCCAGCATGCTGCTCTTGGCGGCCCTGGCCGGCGAGAATGCCCTGCTCTTCGGGCCTCCTGGCACCGGTAAGAGCCTGCTCGCCCGCCGCCTCAAGGACTGCTTCGCCGAAGCCAAGTACTTCGAATGTCTCCTGACCAAGTTCAGTATGCCCGAGGAAGTCTTCGGCCCGATCTCACTCAAGGCGCTCGAGCAGGACCGTTATGAGCGCGTCTACGTCCGCCACCTCCCGGCCGCGCAGATCGGCTTCTTGGACGAGACGTTCAAGGCCAATAGCGCGATCCTCAACTCCCTGCTGACCATCCTGAACGAACGCGAGTTCGACACCGGCTCCGGCCGCGTGCCGACGAACCTGCGTTCCGTGGTCGGGGCCAGCAATGAACTCCCGCGCGAACCGGAACTCGTGGCGCTCTATGACCGCTTCATCGTCCGCTTGGCCGTCGGCCGCCTCAACGATGACGACCTGCTACGGATGCTCTCGAGCCAAGCCGCCACCGCGGGCCTTAACCCGACCGAGCTGGCCACCTATCAGCTCACCGCCGCCGACCTGAAGACCATCCAGGACGCGGCCGTCAACGTGAAGGTCCCGGAAGAGGTCGACCAGCTGCTCGTGAGCCTGCGGACCGCCTGTGCCGGCCAAAATCCGCCGATCGACATCTCCGAACGGCGCCTCCTCAAGATGCGCGAGCTGCTCAAAGTCGCCGCGGTCACCGCCGGCCGCGACGAAGTCGCCTTGGTGGATACCTGGGTGCTCCGACATTGCGCCTGGCAAGCGGCCGACCAAGCGGGCTGGCTCGCCCGCTGGCTCGACCAACAGATGGAGGCGGAGCCCGTCGACTTCTCGGAGATCCAAGATCAGCTTCAGATGGAAGAACAGGCCTTGCGGAATAACGAGGCCAAGAGCCGCGCGGGCGACCATTTCACTGAATCGGAAATCAATACGTTCAAAACCAATGTCCAAGAGATCGCCGAACTCGCCCGCGAATCCCAGATGGAGATCGCCGGTCGTCTGGCCGGGGTGCACCAAGCAGTCAGCCGCAGCCCTTGGGTGCCGACGAGCTACGCTGATATCGTGACCAAAGGTCTGCAGGCCAACCTGCGCGGGATCGAGACCGTGATCAGCAAGGCCGAGCGCATGCTCGAAGAGTATCGCCGGATGCCGCGCATCGAAGACCACGTCGCCGCCTGATGAGTCGCCGCGCCAAAACCTCCAGCCTCTCCCGGCTGACTAAACACGGGTCTCAGTGGGTCAGCCGCCTGCCCAAGTCGTACCGCGACGCTATCGCCCAGGCGAGCCTGGTCGATAGCGTCGGCGCGACCGCGAGCGGTTTGCTGGCCTGGCGCGACGCCTTGCTGGAAGGCAAGACGCCGACGACGGGCGGGTGGCCGGCGGGCGCCCTCGGCCATCCATTGGTCGAGTGGTGTGTGCAGAGCGGCGTGCTGCCGCATTGCCGTAATAATCCGGAGCTCGTCGACCTGGTGGTGCTGGCAATGCTGCAGCTCATCCTCCAAGCGCAGCGACATGGCCTGCAGCAAATCGACCAACTGCTCCGCCAATGGGTCCAACAGGAGAACGCGCGTCGGGCTAGGCAACTGTTGCGTGCGGAATCGGGTGCCAGCCCTAGCCCCACCGGGGCGGAAATCGAAACCGAAAGGCAGCGGATTAGCGGCATCGTCGAGGTGCAAGAGGCCAAATGGCTCCGCAGCTGCCTGGACCAGACCTGGCAGGAACGCATCCGGGCCTGGAATTCCGTCGAAGAAGTCTTCGGCGAGTTGGGCCGGAAGCTGCGCCTCGGCTGGGATCTCTCCAGGGGCATCCTCCATCACGTCGGCTGGGAGCAAGTGACCAAGATTCACGAGCTGATCAAGAAGCTGCCGCAGGTCGGGGAAGTCGCGCGGACCATCGGACGACTACGCGAGGCGGATAACGCGGTCGTCACGGAAACCCGCCCCATCATCAAGGCCGTCTCCCGCGTCGTCGAAGAACTCCAGCGCGTGCGCCAGCCGGACTTCCGCGAGGAGACGGAGGGCGTGCATCGCTCCGCGGACCTGCCCCGGATGCTTCCCGCCGAAATCATGCTGATGCGTCATCCGGTCGGGCGAAAGCTTTGGCAGGCCAGGCTCGCGGAGCACTCGTTGGCGACCTATCAGGTCAGCGGCTATGACCATGAGGTCGTCCGGCGCACCGAGACGGAGTACGTCGAAGGCACCGAGACCGTTGAGCGCAAGCTGGAGCGAGGTCCCGTGATCATCTGCCTGGACACCTCCGGCTCCATGCAGGGCGTACCGGAGACCGTCGCCAAAGCCATCAGCTTCGAACTGATGCGCCTGGCGGCCGCCGAACAGCGCAAGTGCTACCTCTACACCTTCAGCGGGCCTCGTGACATCGAAGGGCGCGAACTCTCGCTCGATCAGGACGGCCTCAAGAACATCATCGGCCTCCTGGCCATGTCCTTCCATGGCGGCACCGATATCTCGTCGCCGATGCGAGAGGCCGTCGCCAAGGTCTCGCAGACCGGCTGGGAGCGGGCCGACATCATGCTGGTCTCTGATGGCGAGTTCTCGGTGCCGACGGACATCCAGACGATGGTCAACGAGGCCAAACGCACCAAGGCTCTGCGCGTCCACGGCCTCATCGTGGCGGAGCGGGGGTACGGCGAACAAGCGATGGAGCAACTCTGCCAACCGCTCCACTACTTCTCGGACTGGAAAAATGTCCGCGGGTTCTAAAGCGCAAAACCGCCGGCGCACAGGGTCGGCTTGCTTCTGGAGGGCGGCCTCCCAGTGTTGTCCGAGAAGCCAGCCCTCCCCGTGCCCCGTAAGTCCGCATCTCCGCCCAACGCCATCCGCCTGCAGAAGACGCTCAAACAATCGCTACGGCGGTGCGTCTATCGACGCTGGGAGGCGGCGGTGAAGGGCGCCGTGCTGATCACGAAGACGGCGGAGCTGGAACGTATGTACCGCGGCAATACGCCGTACCCTGTCGGCAAGCCGAAGGTCACCCGCCGGGCATATGGCTCACCGAGTCTGGCAAAACTAGCTCTGCAGCGCGCCCACGAACGAAGAAAAGCCGGAGCGTACCGTGAGTGCTGACTCCAAGGGCCGGCATATTTCCGACTTCATTCTCTCCATAAGACGAGACCGCCAGCCTTCTTTATAACGACAGAAGACTAATGGTCATCTCTGACCCGCGTCATGGGAACCGGATAACGACTCAGCACTTCCATGGCCTTCAGCAGCTGACTGAAGGGGGCTCGCGCGGTCTCATCCCCCGGATTGGAATTGGAGCCTTGGGTGCTCAGGCTCATGGCGCCCTGGGTGAGCTCCAAAGTCCACTGGTAGCCATCCTCAAATGGCATTTCATAGCTAGCCTCCCACTCCCAAGGCCGGGCCTGTCTAATCAACTTCCAGAATTCATCCCACTTGAGGGAATCCACGATAAGCTGAGCGGAGGCAACCCCATGAACGGATGAGCTGAAGGCCAACAGGCCAGACTGAGCATCCCACTCCAGCGAATACTGCGGTTCAATCCGATAAGTATATTCGAAGCGCAAGCGTTGAGGCGGCCCTACCCAAGCGCGAGGCCGGACGGGGCGATCAGGCGGCAGGCAGAGGTCTTCTACGGGCCGGTCCAAAATGCCTTCCTCATCGTCACCTTCGGATGGCAATGGTTCATCTTCATCCTCGACCGCGGGGGGCTCAGACCGATCCATGAGTTCAAAGGCGGCCCTTAACTCGCGAATCAAAGCCGGCTCGAGACTCAGCCTTTCCGCATGCTCCAAAGCGGCTCCGATACCAGCCTCATGGCCAGCGAAACAAAATTGCCCCCAGCAGACATAGACCGCCAGTCGTTCGCGTTCCTCTTTGGTCAGATTATAAGGCAATCCGGCGTCGTCAAAATGAGCATGCAGACCTTCGAGCTCGGCCATCGTAAGCTGAGGCAATGGGGGTAAGGATAACCCGCCCAAGGAAAACCTGGAGGCAAGGGCCGGCCGGCCGTTTAACCGACGCTCCTCAAAAGTGAGTTCACGCGACTTGGAGTAGTAATCGCCACGCTTGTTGATGGAAGACGACCAGAGGTCTTCTGCGTGCGTTGCCTGCGCTTGTTGGTTATCTAGTGTTTTCGCCATCTCCACCAGACCCGCCGCAAGCCAGGTTTCGAATTCCTGAGCATACTTAAGGTACATGACGGAAGCCGCATGCAAAGCCGCCATGGCAGCGGTCTGGCCCTGGAAAGACGCCGCCAGGCCGTAGTAGATTCCTGCCGGGCGGCGATACTCGGGCGCATCGCATGCCGAACATATTTCGGCGCAGACTAAACTAGCGAAGGCCAGCTCATCAAGGCGACGTGCCCCGAGCATCGTAGACTTGCAGAGACGTTCGATAGCGTCATCCGCCTCTAACTGGGACAACTTACTTTCCATGACCTCCTTGCGACGGGGCCATAGTCCTTCAAGCAAACGCCCGTACTTTAGGCGATCCATAGCGATCAGCCCTCGCGGGGTGGCTTGACCTCCTTGGCCGCGGCTTCGAGGAGGATGGCGGGGATCTCGGGGGTGATTTGGTCGGGCGACATGACGAAAGGCGAGGGAGGCCGCACTATGCCTTCCGCCCGTCTCGCTCGCAAGAGTTTCGGCGCCCCGAACCGTAGAATCTACGAGGCTGTATTATAATCCGTCACCCAAGGTAACCGAGGAGGTCGGCTTCGACCTGATCCCACGGCTTGGTCAGGTCCAGGCATCGGACCCGGAGCTGCTGGGGTGAACCCTTCACCCCCTCGCGGACGAAATCGGCGCTCAACGGCTGGTCATCCGGCTGCACATAGAGCAGCAGGCCCTCCACCCCCTTGGCCCCTTCCTTGCGGGTGAGGCCATCCATGTAGGCACCTAGCTGCAAGAGGTGCTCATTCGAGATCTTGCGACCGGGAGCCTCCGGCTCCGCGCCGACATCCTCGTCTGAGAGCTCGTCATCCTTCTCCGTCCGGCGCTTGGGCTTGGAGGCGAAGGGTTTACCGTAGAACTTGCATTCGATCAGAACCTTGCGGCCGGAACGGTGGGTCACGTAGACATCCGTCTCCAGGCGTTGGAGGTAACCGCCCTCGACCGGCGTCGCGGCCTGCAAGGGATGCTGGAAGGTCGTACCCGACTTCTGGACCTCCCAGCCGGCGTCTGCGGCGCGCAACTCGTAGAAGCGGCTGACAAAATTCTGGAAAAGCCGGCCCTTGCGCTTGAACCAATCGCCCGCAAAGGCCCGGAAAGTCATGTCATGTTCGCCGTGAGGCGTCGGCATCGCCTCTTCATAGATGAAACGGCAGATATCCAAAAGCAGGCCGTATTCGCGGTTATTGCGGTGCAGGCGTACCTCGGAGAAATGCCGGCGGCGTAGGTCCAGCTCGCTGACTTCGCCCAAGCGCGGCAAGAGCAGCCGCACCCGTAAGGCGATCTTCTCTTCCAGGCCGCCTTCCCGGAGGAGGCGGAGCAAGGTCGTCTTGATGATCCGATTATGAAGCGTGTCGGGGCTGAACTCGTCGAAGACGCATTGGGCGAGGCCTTGGCGGAAGAGCATCCGACCGACGGACGGGCCGACCTGGAGCTGACCACGGATGCGCGGGCCCGTCTCCTCCTTGGGCTGGTAATCACGATACAGCCCACGACGCAGCTGATGCGAGACGGCTTCGCTCAGGACGTGGGCGAAGAGATTAGGCAGCGAGGAAATCTCCCCTTCGGAGCCCACTTCGCGGGCGCTATCGGCCAAGTCCTTATCGTACCGGCCCCACACATAGAGCAGCATGTGGTACAGGTTCCGTACCCGACGGTCAGCCGGGCGTTCGGAGGCGACTGTGGCTTCCGCGACCATCCGTGATCAGGAGGCGAACAGATCCTTGCGAAGCTGCTCCATGACCTCTTCGTAACGCTTCGTGTTATCGAACCAATACTCCTTGAGGAGCGGGCCGATCTCGAGGTCGATGATGTCGTTCAACCAACGCTGCTGATCGGCGACCTTGGTACTGCCGCAGAAGTAGCTGTGACCGACGCGGAAGCCTTCACCCAGCTCGGGAGACTTCTTCGGGTCGGCAATCGTCTCGTTGAGCTTCGTCATCGCCGTGACGATGACCTTGGCGCGGTCCGGATGGATGTTGCGAGCGAGGAGGTGCGCCGTGAACTTCGGCGAGGCGAAGCCCGGCGTGATTTCGAGGAAGTTGAAGCGGCGGCGGAGGGCGTAGTCGACGAGCGCCAGGGAACGGTCGGCGGTGTTCATCATGCCGATGATCCGCAGGTTAGGCGGCACGGAGAAGAGCTGGCCATCCGAGTACGTCAGCGTGACATCGTGCTCGTAGCCACGCTTGTCGTGCTCGATGAGCATCATCAGTTCGCCGAGGATCTTGGAGAGATTGCCGCGGTTGATCTCGTCGATGATGAAGACGTATTCCCGACTTTCATCGAGCCAGGCCTTGTCGCAAAAACGCTTGAAGACGCCGTCCTTCACCTGGAAGCCGCCCTGCCCGTCCGGGCGGATGCCTTGGACGAAGTCCTCGTAAGAGTAGGACTGGTGGAACTGCACGAAGCCCAGGCGGCCCTTATCCTTATCGCCCATATGGCAATAAGCCAGACTGCGGGCGACGAAGGTCTTCCCGACGCCGGGAGGCCCCTGCAGGATCAGGTTACGTTTCGAGGCGAGCGTGCGGAGCATCGCATCGACCTTGGCGTCATCGATGAACAGTCCCTTCAACAGGTCGGCCCGCGTATACGCGCGCAGTTCTTCGACCGGCGGCACCGGTTCGGTCGGCAACGGCGCGGCAGGCTGGACGGCGAGCAGCTGACGGATGATCTCGTCCTGCTGCGGGGTGATCGGGAAGTTGGTCCCTTGCGGTGAACTAATGATGCGCAGGTCCGGAAGCTTCAGGCGGAGCTCCGAGCGGAGGAGCGTGCTACGGGTCCGGAGCTCTAGGAGACGCAGGCGGACGCGATCGCGCTTGTCATTGTCCTTCGGCGCTTCGATCCAGTAACCGGAAAAATCGTCCGGCTGGACCGAGACGTCCGAGATGGCCTCGGCCACGGCGACAATGCCGCTGTTCTCGCCGGCACGCCAGATGTAGACGCGGTCGCCGGTCTTGATGTCGGCGGCGTGTTGGTTGACGGTCCAGGAGAACTCCCGGCGAGACTCCAGGTAGGAGTCCATCTGGAAATACTTCGGGTTACCCTGGAAGATCCAGGATCGGGTGCTCGCAGGAGCGTCGGGGGCCATGGGAGAAAGGACGCGGAGGGTGGGGAGGAAGACGGCGAAGGATTGATCGAGGGCGGCGGTGAGCGTCGGGCCGGGCGTGACGAGAGCGGCCGGCGGCAACGTCTGCGTGATGCGGGCGAGCGGCTGGGTGCCCGCTTTCCAGAACCAATCGGCGACCGAAGCCGCCTCTTGGGCGCCCGCTTCGTCGAGGTAAAGGTGATGACCGGCCGGCAAGCTTTCCTCGAGGGCGGCGATCATCTCTTCGGGCATCGAGGCCATCTGCCCCTGCAGGGCGATCAGCTGCGCGCGGGCGGCCGCGGCTTCCTTGGTGGTCGTATCCATCCGGCCGAGGTTGAGGCCGAACTCCAGGCCATCGGCATCGATCAGCACCAGGAACTGTAAGGCTGAGGCGTAATGGGCGAAGCCCTGGGCATGGAAGACGACGTAGAGCTGTTCGTTGGCGGCGCCGGCCTGGTTCTGCAGGCGGCCACGATGGCTGACCATCGGGAGCTCCGCCCAGTGTCGGGCGATGAAATCGCGGGCGAAGACCTCGAGCTGATCCTGGGCTTGGGCGAGCAGGACCTGTTGGTCCATGTTCAAGCTGCTCCACAAAGGCTTCCGTCGACGGATGTCGGCCAGCAGCGGGACCAGTCCCGCCGGCAGGGCGAAATCACCTGCGACGCCCTTGCCACGGATGGCGAAGCCCAGTTCCGCCAGACGGTTAAAGACCGGCGTACCGAGGCCGCCCTTGAAGTCGGCGGAAGAAGGCAGGCTGCCGGTCGCGGCCTGACAGGCCAAGGCCATCACCTGCTTCGGCGCGAAGGCCGTGCCCTGCTCGACCAGGTCGTAGTCGGTGGACGCCCCGTAGCCCTCGACGGTCTCGCCGGCCCGGAGGCGGACGAGGGCTTGTTCGACGTGGGCGCGGGTGACGACCGAGAAATCCATGGGTGGCAGTCTGCCCCCGCCCGCACGCCCCGCAAGCCCGCCTCTTATATTTTAATATGAGGAAGGGGGCGGCTCAGGACGGCCCAGAGATGCAGGAGTTAAACTGATCGTGGATGAAATTGTCGTACACCCAGCCGGGGTCGGGCGCTTTGCTGAGCAGATAGATCAGCGCAAAGGGTACGACTCCGTACTCCTGCCGGCGTCCGTCATGAAGATGCACGTCTAAGCTATGCAGTCCTTCGCCGTGATCATAGTAGCTGGCCGACTTGGCATAACGAGAACCGGCGACGGACAGCGGCCCATTGGGCAGCAAATTGCGGCCAGTTGAATCGTAATTATTCTGCGGCAGGGCGGCTAAGGCCTGAGGGAGCTCGGGCATCCAAGGCACGCCTTCGCCGGCTGATGGGGCATTATATCGACCTGGACCCGAAGGCATACCGGCCTGCTTGCTGGGCCAGCCAGCGAAGTTAGCCGAGCCTGGTCCGTTGAAAAAACGTCCGTAATTGCTCATGGTTTGGGCGTAGATAAATCAGGCGCCGCGGCCATGGCGGCCGAAGCGGGCGAGGATAAGCTTCCGGGCCTCCGGATCCCAGTCGAAGTAGATGGACATGCAGGTGCGAGGGTTGAGGCCATAGCCGAGTGTCACATGCAAGGGAAAGAGGCGACTCACCCCCTTGTAGGTGGCCGTGTAGTCGGCGGCGTAGCGAATCTTCGCGCGTTCGCCGAGGTCGGCCCCGAAGTGGCTGAGGCCAGCCTGCGTGGCCAGGAAGTCGTCGGGCTTCAGGGCGTTCGCCGGGTCCGCCTTGAGTTTCGCGAAGGCAGTCAGACCTGTGAGGTAGCGATCCAGGGTGCCGTCATGTTCAAATACGCAGTCCGGTGCTTCGGCGAGAGCTTCCGGCAAGACGACGATGAACTCCGCGAACTCCGTCTTCTGCATGTGCTCAGCGAGCACTTCATGGGCAGGCCGGTGCGTCTTCGTGGCCTTGGCCGGGGCGGAGAGCTTTTCGTGAACCGGTTGGATGACTTTGCGGCCGACGAGCTGACGGCAGACCTTCATAGCTTCGCTGGTCCGGCCGGATGGGACCCGCACGGTGAGGTGATGCTCCGAGGCGAGATGAAAGTTGATCGTCGAGCAATCCGCCAGGAAGGTGATAACGGCGGCCGAAGCCTCCAGGGTCGTACCGACCATCTGGAGAGAACCTTTGGCCGTATGCTTGATGATCTCCAGGAGCCGGCGACCCGGAAGATCGTAGCGGTAGTTGAGGGTGTGAGGGAGGGTGCTCATAGGGGAGACACCTATTGAGTTCCCCCATCTCGGCCGGTCGAGCGAGGGTCCGACCATCGACCGCACTCCTTCTCACAGGGAGGGCCGCCGACCCTAAGAAAAGGCAATAAAAACGAGGGCAAGGCCGCTCACACCGATGGCCGGAGAATGACGACGGCAGGGGTACCGCTTAGCCCTTTACGGACTTATGGTGGAGTCTTAGTAAAACTCACCCCATGCCGGATACACTGCTGAGTTTTCACTACATGACGGTTCTCCGTGAACTGGAGAAATCCGTCGTTGAACTACATCCGGACCCGCTGGTGTCTAAGGTCAGCAACCATGCGCTCGCTGACTTGGTCGGAAAACTCTATGACCGGGTCTCGAACCTGCCCGCTCAGTGGAGCTCGTTGGAAGAGCGTATCGACTTCGAACTGGGCGCCGAACAAGGCCGCCAGCTCAAGATCGAGGGACAGATCGTAGCGCATATCGAACGGCTGACCAACGCATCCCGCCAAGCGGCCAAGCATCGCCAACTCACCGGCGATTGGCCGCCGATGATTCCGTTGGCCAGGATAGTCGAGCACTTCACCGCCCTGACGATCGGCCTGCACTCGGAGAAGCCGGCCGTCCCGTTCTGCCAACACATTGTCGCGGCTTTCCGGGAAGCAGTGCTCCCCGGCCTGGCATGGGGGCTGATGGTCCGACTCTACGCCCACCCCAAGGCCACCCGGCCAGCCTTGCAAGCGGCCATAAGTCTGCGCCTGCGGGAGGCCGACACGAGCCCGCACCTGAAGCTAAGCCTGGGCGAGAAAGTCTCGCTGGATTATCTCCTGATGGTAGACGCATGGTTTGACGCCCTCCGGACCAAGCCGCTTGGCGCCATCGATGTTGAGGTGGTCCGGCAGGTGCGGGGCGAACTCGCCGAACTCATGTCCAAGGAGCTGGGCGAGCTCGATACGCTCCTCTGGGAGCGTCTCGGCAGCCAATACCTCGCCGTCCTCGCCGGGACCGAGCGCGCGATGGCCGTCGAACGAGCGGAAAAACACTCGCAGGGCAGTTCAGCCTTCCTTCGCCCACGCCTGGCCCTTTTCGAGGCGGCCCAAGAACCTACGCTCCAGCCATTCCGACATCTGACGGAAAACGAATTAGAAAAGTCCCTGCGGTGGCCGTTCGAGGCCTTGACCGCCGCGGCCCATAACACTGAGGCGGGTAAAGCCGCCTGCGGCGGAGCCTTCTGGCTGGCCCGGGCGACTTTCGGCCAGCATGCGCAACCCGACGACGAAGGCCTACCCATGGCCGAAACCACGCGGGAAAAAGCCTCCACCCTCGCGGTGCTCCTGCTCGTGCGCGCCGGCCTGATGTTCAAGCACCAAGCCGCGAAATCCGAAGGGCTCCTGACCTGTCTGCGCTATGCCGCCGGCTACGCCACCAATCCGCGCTACGTCCGCTCGCTGAGCGTACTTCATCACCAGGAGAAACTCGTCGACCTGTATGAGCAACATCCGGACCATCGGGCCTCTTTGGTCAAAATATTCCGCGGCCGGATCGCCTGGCAGCAATGGGTCGCCACGGAACTCAAACCCTACCGCAAAGAAGCCTTAAAGAGCTATCACGCGGCGCTGCAAGGCCATCGCCTGCCCACGCACGGCTTCGATGCGGAGGCCCCGGTCCACTTTTTCCCGGAACTGACGTGCCTGCTCCGCGCGACAACTTCCAAATCCAGCAAGGCCGCCAAGACCCTGGACGCCGTCGACTTCATCACGCAGCGTAATTACGGCGTCTATTTCGACATCGACCGCGAGAGGGGGAACCTGGACGCCGGGCTCACAGCTTTTGGACGATACCATCGGATGAAAACGAAGGCGGAGTTAGATTCGCCCTTGGCAAATCATCCGGAGGAAACCCAAGGACGAATCGCTGAGTTCAGAAAGGTCACGACCTCGGCCGAGGCCAAGGCCACGCGTGATGCCATCGGTGAAATCAGCCGCGCGCTGCAGATCAACCGCTGAGACACGTATCGGCTGGGGCGCGCAAGGGGTCAGGCCGTTACTAAGCTGGGCTGATACCAAATCCTCTCTTTCTCCGCAGTTTTAGCATCAGCGCGGCACGAGTAATGGCCTGATCCCTTGTTAGGGCGACGAGGAAAGCCTCGGCTTCGTTCTCGAGTCCATGGCGGATGATATCGACCTGAGGAGTCAGTCCGGCGGACTCGATCTCGGCAATTTTCGAAGCCTTGGCCACGCCATCGTCCTTGGCCGAATGCTCGAAGCAACGTCCGCCCTTCCCCTTCCCTACGTAGAAAACCTTCCCGTCACGCGGATCGATGAGCAGGTAGACGTAATGAGCCAGACAGTCGGAAAGAGGGCCGGAGATGGATTTAGGCTGAGGGAAGGAGGTCATTTGTCTTCAGAAGTGGGCAAGTGCTGTCCGAAGTAACCGATGACCAGCTTCGCGCGAACTTCGTCCCAGATGAAGTGAATGGACATGCACTCCTTGGGGTAGCCGCCGCCCAGGGTGATATGCTCGTCAAAGAGGGTTTTCTTTCCGTTGTATTCAAATCGGTAGTGTTCCCCATGTACGCGCACCACCGTGTCGCTGACCATAGGCCGGTAGAGATTTCCTAGGGCTGAGTCCCTAGCGAGATCCTTCAGGCGGTGTATGGGTATATTCTTAGCCGCTCGCTTAGCCGCGAATGCGGTCAAGTGCGTCAGGGCCTTGTCGAGTTTTCCGTCATGCTCATACAGGCATGACTCCGCGTGCAACAAGGCCTCCGGAAGGATCTCGATATGCTTTGAAAAATCGGCGTGAGCGAGATGCGCCCTCAGGACATCGACAGCCTTGGTGAAATCCTTCTTCTCGATGACAGAAGGGCCGCCGTGCTTATTAACCGACTTAAGCTTTCGCTTGGCGACCAATCCGCCCATCAAAGCTGACACCTTTTCGCGCAGGGGGTCTGGTACGGTCACGGAAACCCGAGATCCTTCTTTAGTCTTAGCGAAGCGGATCCTGGCCAGGCCGTCGAAACCCATGAAATCCAAGTCGATACCCTCGCCGTTGAGCGCCGCGCCTCCGCCAAGCTCTAGCACCTTCGTCCGAACGTAGAAACGAACCGTGTTAAAGGCCTGAGACGGGCTTTGATTACAGGTATATTCCCATGTGTCCATGGAGGGGTGGCGGCAGACTAACCTATGCCCATACCCTGTGAAGCGCTTTCCTCGTCTGGCTTAATATATCTTATACAATAGCGGGGGCCACTGCGTGGCCCCCTGGAGACCCGGGATCAGGCCCTCACTTACTTGCGAGGGCCCTTGCCGCGGCCGCCGCCGGACGAATTGCCGGTGGTGCGCGGGCAGATGCCGCCGTTGCCCTGGTGGGATATGGGTAGCCTTTCTATCCTTGGGGTTGATCGCCACTCCTTACTGCGCGTCGCACGGACCAGATATATTTGCGATATCCTCATTTAATATTGCCCGAACTTATGTCGCAGGAAACAGCCACCATGGCAGGGCTGATAAATCGGCGCCGCTTTTATAATATCTTAACGCCGGCGCAGGCCTGCGGGCACCTTGTTTGCTGTTGAATGTTATATAATCGGAGGCTGAATCCTCCCCATGAAACGCACCCACGGCCTCATCTCGCTGGCGACCCTTCATAACGTCACCAGCGGCCTCGCGCTGCTGTTGTTGCTCGGCCATTCCCTTAATCCCGGCGCCGACACGACCCTGCTGCGCGTCTTGCAGCTCTGCGCCTTCGGTTTCTTCTCGGCGATCGTGCGTCGCGCCTGGGCCAGCATCGACGGCGGATCGGAGGGAATGAGCCCCGGCAAGGCTCAGGGCTTCCTGTGGATTCCGTTCTTCAATTTCTATTGGGTATTCCCCGCCTTGGTGTCCCTGGCGACCCAGACTAACGCCAAGTCCGACGCCGAGCAGAATCCCGCCGGCCGGATCACGCGCGGCTTCGGACTCGTCATCGCCATCCTCTTCAGCGTCACGACCCTGACCGACCTGCTGGCGGGACGTCATCCGCTCCTAGCTTGGGTCAACCTGCTCACCTACGCGACCTATGTCGGCTTCACGGTGACCTACATCTGGCAGATCCGACGCTCCGCCGCGGCCTTTGACGCCCAGTCGGTGCCGGCCGTGCGTGAGCCGGCCAAGATGCCGACCGTCGGCGTGGCCGGAATCATCTACGGTTGCGCCTGCGCCGCCCTGCTTTGCCTTACTCTCGCCGAAAACCTTACGATGTCCCCGGAAATCATCGAGCAGAGGCTGAAGGCCAAGGGCTATGCCGTGACCACGAGCGACGCGACGTTCGAGCCAGGCGACTTCGAAAAAATGAAGGGCGTGATTTCCATGGATGACATAAAGGTCATCAACGTCAGCAAATCCGGAGAGCCCGTGGGATATGTGTTCTACGCCACGATCCGCTCCAATGACGCCGCAGAATTGATCGCGAAGCGATATGGCACCAAGACCCTGAAGGCAGGAAATAAAGTGCTTTTCCAAGCAACCATCCCGGGCCGCAACGCAAGAACCCACATGCCAATCGAAGAGTGGCTGGCCTCATTCTGACAGCTCTACGAATCCCGATTTCAGCCTAAACTCCCTCCATGAAACGCGCCCACGGTCTGGTTTCCCTGGCAGTCCTCCACCATGTCACCGTCGGCCTGGCGCTGCTGGCGATGCTGGCCGGCCTGCTCAATTCGAACCCGAACATCAAGCTGATCGGGGTACTCCAACTCTGCGCCTTCGGCTTCTTCTCAGTGATCGTGCGGCGCGCCTGGGCCAGCATCGACGGCGGCCCCGCGGGCATGAGCCCCGGCAAGGCTCAGGGCTTCCTGTGGATTCCGTTCTTCAATTTCTACTGGGTATTCCCCGCCCTGGTGTCGCTGGCGACCCAGACTAACGCCAAGTCCGACTCCGAGCAGAATCCCGCCGGACGCATCACGCGCGGGTTCGGACTGGTGATCGCGATCCTCTTCAGCGTCACGAAACTGTTGGATCTGCTGTCGTCACGTCATCCGCTCCTCGGCTGGATTCATTTCCTCACCTACGCGACCTATGTCGGCTTCACGGTGACCTACATCTGGCAGATCCGACGTTCCGCCGCGGCCTTTGACGACCAGTCGGCGCCGGCCGTGCGTGAGCCGACCAAGATGCCGACGGTCGGTATCGCCGGCATCATCTATGGCTCGGGGCTGGTGGCGCTCCTGATGCTCAACCTGAACCTGAATCTATTCGTGACCCCGGAGTACATCGAACAGCGCTTCCGCTCGAAAGGCCTCTCCGTCGAGATCGACCGCGACGCCACCGTCCCAGGCTTCCGGTCCGACAAGGCGATGGCCGAAGCGGGCGTCCGGGAGGTCGGCTACATCAAGGTCTACCGGGGCGACAAGCGCATCGCCGGGGTCTATTACGCGACGGGGGCGCTGACCTCCGCGTCCGAAGAAATCATCGCCGGCCAGCTGGGGACCCGCACCCTGCGCAGCGGAGACAAGATCTTCTTCAAGGCCTATAACCGGGATACCGGCCAAGAGAATCTCGACATCAACGCCTGGCTGAACTCTTTCTGATATCACCATGAAACTATTCCGCGTCCTGACCGTGACCGCCGTGGCCATGCTGGCCGTCGGCTGTGATAAGAAAGCCGAAGACCTGATCCCGCTCACGCCGTCGGTGAAGCTCCCTGACACGAAGGGGCTGCCGTCGTCCACCAATCTCTACGCCCAGATCGACCTGAAGCTCGACCCCGTGCAGAAGCAGGCCTACGGCGCGCTCATCGACAGCGTCATCAAAGCCGCCGGGTCGAAGGCCGAAGGCCGCGCCTTCCTCCGCAAGGCCGAGGACGCCATCGGCCGCCTGAAGGACGCCGGCTTCGGCGACTTCACCAAGGGCGACCTGAATTCGATCGTCTTCGGGATGACGCTGCCGGAGTCCCCCGCCGCCTTCGAAAACTTCTCGCCGGAAGAAGCCGACATCACCCTCATCCTGCGCGGCAAGTTCGTGCCGGAGCGGACCAAGGCCTTCTGCCAGGCGGAACGCATCCCGGAATCCCTCGTCGAAGGACAGACCGCCTGGAACCTGGGCCGGCTCATCGACAAACTGACGGGCGAAGCCGCGTTCGCCAAGATTCCCGAAGATAAGTCGGTCTGGTTCGCCTATGCGGACAATGGCACGCTCGCCGTCGGCACCCGCAGCTCGCTCCGCAAGTCCCTCGCCGCGCTGAAAGGCGACCGCCCCTCCCTCAAGCCGGCCGCCGTGAAGGCCGTCGAGGACTTCAAGGATTGGAACTTCTATCTGTGCTTCAACAACCCCCGCCTGATCGAAGCCCTGTCCGCCCTCGCCGGTGGCGACCGCCCCTCGGACCGCATGGCGGCCCGTATCATCCGCATCATGCCGCACGACCAGGCGCTCATCGTCACCGGCGCGCGTGGCGACAGCGAAGCCATGGCCGTCATCCTGTCCAACGAAGCCACGCAGGAGAACCTCCAGTATTCCGTATCCGCCTCCAAGTCGCTGACCCCGAAGATCCTCAAGATCTACACGGAGAGCATCGGCGAGATCATCGAAGAAGCCGGACGCTGAGCCGGGCGGCCAGAGCGGACAACTAGTTGACGCGTTGACAAGTTGACGAGTTGGCAAGGGAGGCACGCGAGGGGCCGGGAGGCTCGGAGGCTCCGTGGACCAGAGAGACGGCGTTAGTTGATCGGTTGGCCGGTTGGCCGGTTGGCCAGAGCGGACAACTAGTTGACGCGTTGACAAGTTGACGAGTTGGCAAGGGAGGCATGCGAGATCGAGGACACGAGAGGCCCGGAGGATGAAACGTGCAGTGCAAAGGTGAGCGCGGCGGAGCCGCAAGGGGGCACGTGGGCACGGTGACACGGGGACACGGGGCGAGACAGAGGTAGGGGCGGGGAAAACTTTCTGGTCTCGGGTCTCGGCCGTCGGGAGCCAGGTTCAGGTGTTCGGGTTCGGGTACAGGTTCAGGATCTAAATTTCACCCGGCTCCCGTACCTGTACCTGAACACCCGCACCAGAGACCTGTGGGCCGAGACCTGGGACCCGTAGATGGGTGTAATGTCCGCAGGTAATATTCCGGCTTCCGGTTTCCCTTGAGGATGGGGTTAATGGTGGGGGCGCGGGGCCCGCGCACCCGAGGATGACCGGGCCGGTCATCCCTACCCAAGACAAGACTAGGTCGGCACGCAGTGCCGACCCTACCCGGGGTGAATAGGGACAAGAAGGGCGCGACGTAGTCACGCCCCTACCCTACGGCCACCGTTCGGCGGCCGAGACAGCTAGGTCGGCACGCAGTGCCGACCCTACCCGATGCAAAGACTAGGGCAGCACGCGGTGCTGCCCCTACCTTAAGGCTGCACTACCCCGATACTCGATACTCCATACTCGATACTCTGAGTTGAAGAA
>Ga0209358_10000637_pt1 | contig 29855 bp, 35 predicted proteins | sample LauGreFa1BDMLBSN_2_FD_187574 | JGI IMG/M metagenome (GOLD analysis project Ga0209358, IMG submission 187574) | Freshwater lake microbial communities from Lake Michigan, USA - Fa13.BD.MLB.SN (SPAdes) (version 2) | ecosystem: Environmental > Aquatic > Freshwater > Lake | place: Lake Michigan, USA...
AACACTTATAGTTTTTGATTCTTCAAATATTGTTCTATCTTTATCAGCCTGTCTTACGTTTAATTCAAAATTATGATAGCTTGAGCTAACTTCTCTACTAACCTCTATACCAAAGAATCTACCATTGAACAATGGTAATAAAGATGATGATATAGCATTTGAGCCAGAGTAGTTAAATATAACTCTACCATAGTTTTGATTTGCCGAACCGCTTATATGTACTCCCCAGCCGCTACCCGATATAACATTGTAGTTATCTGCTTCCGATGGTTTTACAAAAAATTCAATTGTATCTGGTTTTCTATTTTCACGTGTGTTAAACCAATCCATTGATAGGTGAGAACCACTAATCATTTTTAAACCATATGTAAGGTTGTCAAATACCAATTTAGATTTTCCAACTTCACTTACTTCTGGTCCACCGAATTCTAAAATTGAAAGATTTGATGAAGGAATGCCATAACAACTTAATAAAGCATAAATACCTCTACGAGTACCTTTATGCTTTAGGAGATATGGTAAGTTATTTACAATTCTTCTCCAAACTTCGTATGTTCTTTTTTTGGCAGGATTTTCATTTTTAATATTACCATCTAAATCTATACCAAATGTATATTCCCAAAGTTTAGAATCTGCTGCAAGATTTTTTGCATCCCAATTGAATGATTTAAGAATATCAAATAATAGTTTGTCTGATATTCCATCTTTTGCTTTGTATCCTAATCCTCTACTTTTTTCAATTGCTTTAGTATGGTAGTAGATGTTATCAAAGTGTTGACCAACCATTGTAAAGAATAAAATAAATTGGTCATTACTTTCATTATTTACAATGTATTCCGGTATGTTATTTAAAACGTAGTTTGGATTTTCAATATCAAAATCTTCTGCTAATTCTATAATATTATCATACCAACTATCATATTCATTGGATATACTATTATATCTTACATTTTCATTTATGTGTGGCCAACTTAATGATGATGATGTATATAAGAATTTTTCAAATCCATCAAAGCCGGCTATTAAAGTATCTTTTTTAGATTGGTATCTTTGTCTTTCTTGTGTTGCAGATAATGAACCCGTATGTGAACCCGATAGAGGTGTTGAGCCTGTTGAATATGTATCTGCTATTACATTTTCATATACTTCTATTAATTTTACTTTGTAATCAAAATTTAAAACTCTTTCTTTTGCGGAACTAAAATGTACAAAGTTATTCCACAAATATGTAGATTCATCCACATACTCCGTATTTAACGCATCGGTATTTATTAATGATGATGTTAAGTATGTAGAAACCAATTGAGCTGATGTTGTTGAACCACTTAATATTAAATTATCTAACGATTCATATGCGGTAGATTGTCCACTTACAAAATCAACATCAATATTAAAATTAGGTCCTTTTATTGGTGGACATTTAACTTCATCTTGTTCCGTAAGAACTACAGTTTCAATTAATGGATTTGACATTAATTTAGTAATCCACAAAGTAGAGTTTGTAGCTATATTTGGATTTAAAGGCGTATATAATTTAAGAATTAAAGAATCAACTTTATTTGTTATCTTTACATTCCCTATTTCATCCGTTTCTTTATCCGATAAAGTCCAATCATCATTTTCCCAAGAAGAAATTAATATTTGCTCATCATTACCAAAGTTTGTTAAGTGAGATAAATATTTACTTTCTTTTTCAGGTTCAACTACACTTAGCTTTTCAGCAAATGCATCAAATATAACAGCCGAAAATATATTCTCATCAAATTGAAATGCTGGTAATCCTAAAGTTGTTATTACTTCATATTTGTTACCAACAAGCTCTTCTGCACCACCTCTATTAAATGGTTTGAATATTAATGTTACACTATCACTACCTGCCCAATTTGGAAACTTTTCTCTTAAAGTTTTTATGTTTATTAAAACTTCTCCATTTGGGTTTAAGTTTTTAAATAAACTTATTGTACTTTTATCTTTTAATAATAAATCTACATCTACTGTTGTTGTCGAGAAAGATGTATATTCTACTTTATATTCAATATTGAAATCTGAAAAAGATGGTACATCTATATTTTGCGGAAAGTTTATTTCGGTAATAGATGGGAAATCGTTTACAGAAGTAAAAGTAATTAAAGTAGTTGCAGAATCGCCTGTTCCGTATCTATTACTTTTAGCTAATAAAACTATTTTTTTATTTCCATAAACTTCACCAAAATCATTTTTGAATGATAAAGTTATATATTGATTAGATGGTGGTATTGATATTACTTGAGAACTACCATCAATATAAAGTAATACCTCATCTGCATTTCTTGTTCTAAATGGAATAGAAACACTTTTATCATCATCCGATTCTTTTACCTGAACAGATATTTGTTTATATACATCATCTATTTCAACAGACGGTCTTTCTACTTCTATCTCTTTTTCAAAAAGAGTTACAATTGATATGCCCGTTTTTAAAAGTTCGCTAGATACACTAAACGCAGATGGTTGCTTATTCCATTTGCTATAATCGGGCTCACTTGTAGCAAACAAAGCATTTTGTGTAGCTGTTTGATATATGTTTGTTAAAAAGTAATTAGATGGTAGGTTATTATATCTTATTTTAAAATCTACTCTACCTCCATTTAATTCTTTTAAATCAATTTCGTATATATCATTACCAGCTTCTAATGATATAGAACTTTGTTTTAAAATATTTTCTTGTGCTGAAAATATTATATAATCTAATATTACATTTTTTCCTAGTTCATTTTTTAAATTAGAAGAAAATACAATTTCATATTCTAATTTATCAGATTTTGGACCGCCGCCTCCGTTTCCGCCGCCGCCATTACCGCCTCCACCGTTACCACCTCCGCCTCCAGTTCCAATTGTACTTTTTGCTTTAGTTGTAAAGTTTAATGTTACAGAGCCAAAATCAGAATCTAAATTTTTAGTATTATCCAATAGATAACTACCATCCGATTGTAATCTATATTCGTTTATTGTTAAAACTTCGGCATATTTATAATCAATAGCTGTTGTTTTAGGGTTAAAATTATATTTTAATTTTGGAGTGTATCTAGTTAAGAAGTTATTTGTATTATCATTATAATAATCATTATTAAAACCAAAAATACCTCTTCTATCCGAATTAAATCCATATGAATTTCTTCCAAATCTTATATATTCCGGATTTAGATAATCTATATCCAAATCTAAAGGTGTATCTATTTCTTTTGGTGGTTGATATTTTTTTGTAACACTAACTTCATAGTATTGTTCAGCTATACTACCTTCTTTAACTATTTCATATTTTTTTGTACCAGAAAAGGTAGAAGCTGGAAAGAATCCTTTTCTAAAACTTTGACCAAATGCTAATGAAACTCCGTTTTCTAAAAATTCAACTACATCATTGTTAGCTGTCAATGATATTTTAATCATTTTGCTATTGGTAGTATCTACTATATCAATTGGAACATATGTTGGATTTGGTGGTACAGGTGGTACATATCCACCTCCACCGCCTCCGCCTACTCCATCAATGAAAGCAGAGTATTGACCAGTTCCATCATATGCGGTTAATGTGGGTTCTCCTCCAAATATATTTTCTAATGCTTTTACCACTATGTATTATTTATTATAAATATCCTATTGTATATTTTCTCTTTGTCTAACATCATCTACATAGACATTCTCTCTACCTAAACCTGTTCCAAAATCTCTCTCATTATAATAGTAGCCTCCGCCACCACCTCCTCCACCTCCGGTAGATGGTGGATTATCTGCTATTGGAGTTTTAATTGGGTCTTCTTTTATCGGTTCTTCCTTAACAGGGTCAATTTTAATAATTGGGTCCGGTGGTAGTATTATTTTTATTGGTTCTTCTTTTATTGGTTCTATTTTAATAGGTTCTTCTTCCGCCGGCGGGTTTGGTGGTAAGTCATCTGGTGGTATAATCTTTATAGGCTCATCCACAATTTTAATTGGCTCTTCTTTTACAATATTAATTTTACTACCCCTAGCATTCAGTTCAACTTTTTGAGGATTGTAAACATTTCGTACTCTACTTTCTTCTAATTGTATTTCACCAACCAAATCCTTAACTTCTTTTTTAAGTTCCGTAATTTCAAATTCTTTTGGAAGTGTTTTAATAGCAATATCTCTTCTTTTCAATGTTTTGGTGTGGTAATCTATACAATTTCTCAATATAGATTGCATTTCTGCTAATAATATACTAAATTCGTATTGCTCACAATCTTCAAATCTAATTGATGATGGTTTTCCAAAATTCGATTCTGCAACATTATAGTTTTTATTATTTACCCAATATGTTACACTATCTTTAAAATCTGAAAATATTCTTTTTTTAAATCCATCAAAATCGGTTAAACCAAAATCTTTTCTAAGTAATGAAAAAAAATCTTTTCCAAATCTAGCGGTCATAGCATCGCTAATCGAATCCAAATATGTAACTTCGAATGAATCTAATGCATCTAATATATTTTTCTTATAATATTTAAAATCTTTATTTAGATTATTTATATTTTTAAATTCTAGTTCCGTTCTTTTGTTAATATTTGAATCTTTTGTTTTTAGTGGTAAAACTCTTATTTCTTCTCTTGATGGAGATATCTCTTGTATCCAAACTCTACTTAATTGATTATCATTTCCAACTCTATTTCTTACAAAATTTATAATAACTTTAAGGATACCATTTGTAAATCCTAAGTCATTTAACAATTTTTCAATATCAATTGCTAATTCTTTTTGACCACCTTTATTTGTAAGATTGTATAAATAGTTTTTAATATCGCCTGTTTTTATATAAGCAACATTGTTTCCTGATTTGTGTGGTAATAAATTATTGTTGATATCATAAACCGATACTTCCATAACGTCATATTTACAATCACCAAAGTCCGTTTCTTCAACTTCATTTTTTGTGACAATAAATTTATCATCCTTCATCAAAAATTCACCTTGATTGGATTTATTTATGTCGATTGAATCGAAGTTCGTATATTTTGTAATACTCATAATTTATTTATTAGTATGAATTAGGGTGGTATTTACCAAATCCAGCATCATAAGTTTTTTCTTTAGATGTTCCATCAGCACGTGTAATTGTTACTTTCAATGAACCACCTTTATAATCTTTAGAGCCAGTATGTCCTCCAAATAATCCACCCTTTTTTCTAGCATCCAAATCACCAACAGTGTTTTCAGTTAAAGAAAACTCTATTGATTTATTTTCGCCAGGAGCCATTGTGAATGATGTTGATGGTATTGAGTAAAAATCTCTACCACCCGATGGATTGGTTTTTGTTAATTGAACTGTTATTTCTTTTTTATCATTATTTGTTATAGATAATGATTTTCCGTTTTTCCATTGTGAACCACCGCCCGATTTGAATCTAGCCCATATCTTTGGTGCGTTAGTATCCTCTTCGGGCTCTAACTTAACAATGGCAACTTCATTAACAACATCTGCACCAGCAGCTTGTGCTTGTGCTTGTGTACCTTGTACAATTGCTTGTTGATTTTGTACTGCTCCTAATTGAGATTGTAGTCCTTCAACAATTGAATTCAATGAGTCAATTTGTTTAATCAACGCCTGAATCTGAGCTTTAAAGCCTGTATTTTGTGATTGAAGTGATGCTCTCAAAATACCTTCTTCTACTGATTTTTGTAATGATGTTTGAATTTGTATTGTGAAGTCATCAATAGTTTGTGTTAATGTATTTAATTGATTAACTAATGCATCATTTGTTTGTTCAATATTTAATCTATTATCTATTTCACTTTGTAAATTTACCTCCAAATCAGCAACTTTTTGAGTCAAATCTTCAACTTGTTTAGTTAAGTCTTCATTTTGTTTTCTCAAATCAGCATTAGTATTAACTTCCTCATCATATAAAGGTTTTGGTACTAAATCTAAATTTGGTTTTGGAATTTCTGGTTTAAGTTCTTTAACTTCAACATTGATGGCTTTTTTAATTTCTACTTCATCATATTTTGGTTTTACCAAAGTTTTAAATGCTAAAGATGATGCCACATTATTTTCATCAACAACAGTTATACCATATTCATTTCTGGCAATAGCAGCAGAACCAGATACCTTTAATATGGTTTCTAATTCAGATTTTCTTTTTTCTTCAAGCTTTTGAGCTATTGTTTCTAATGGTGTTAATCCGTTCATTAATCTATGATTTCAAATAAATATTTTTCATCAACTATTGTTGACCAAGTAACTCCTTGCTGGTCGATATCATCTACTCTAAATTTTATTTTATAAGTTCTATTTGTAGGATAATTATCTAAATACAGCCAAAAGTAATTTGAAGTATTATCTGCACTTATTTGTGTGTATGTACTAAATGGACAAATAACATCTCCTGTTTTATAATCTTCTATTTGATAAAAGGTTGGTATTGGTAGTACTTTAGATTGAGCGTATTCAAATGTATTACTAAATGATTTTAGTGGATACATATCTCTAGCTTTTACTCTTATTTTTGTCCTAGTATTTTGTTTATATTCTTTTTGTAAATTTAAAACAACCAATTTATATCCATCGTTAACAGAGCCGGAAGGAGTTGATAAATTCGAAGCATATGAAAAATCAAACCAATCAATTTCTAATTTTGGTTCGTATATAGTATTTGTTTCTTTTGAAAAGAATTTTAATAAACCATAATCAGTTGTATCGCTCTCATTTTCTAAGCTATGATGTATTATAAACCCATTATTATCAAATCCTCCGCTTGCAGAACCACTAATCCATAGTTTCGTTATACCCGTAACATCCATTCTAATATCAGCTTCTTCATAACTGAATGATTGTGATGCTTGTGAAGCAGTGTACCAAGTTCCACCTTCTGCATTTGCTGAACCTGTTGTTCCTACATTAAATACTGCCGTTCCTGCTATCGTATTATCTTGCCAGCTATCTACACCATTTCTATATTTCCAACTTACACCATCGGATGTTATGTTATCAAACTTTGTACCAGTTCCCATAGACCAGCTTTGAGAAACTGCGTTAGCATATATTGTATATTCCAAAGGAATTTCTTCGGCTTGTACAGATTTTAAATTTAAATATGCTTTCCAATTACTAGCCGTTACATTCAGATTTACTTCACTTAAAGTAGATACAATCTGACTTATTGGAAATTTAATTAGAGTTCGGCAAACTTCTTTACTATCACCATAGTATAATTTACCAACCTCCAATACTTCATCTCTGCCCGCATTTTGGTCGGGTTGTTGAAGATATACACTTGCATCAAAAGATGCTGTAAAAAATCTAATCATTATAATGCCCTACCTTTTATATCTTTATTTAAATATTTAACTTCAAATACACAAGGGTCTAAAGATGGATAAATTATTTTACCTTTAGTAGCCTCATCTATGTTATATTTGTTAGGTGAATAATTTCCGTCACCTCCACATAAATTATAAATTTTAACTGATGGTACACTCATAACACCTTCCACATTAGCTAATATTAATTCTATTTCTGAAATGTTTATTGGTTTATTGAATGTCCATTTATCTATTTCAAAATATGATTGTAATTCAGTTAAACAATTTGCGACCACCTCTCTTTTATTGTAATTTGAATAACAAATTACTTCAAAATCTAAACCTATGTTTACTATAAATCCATCTATAATATTAACTGCATCAGTTAACATTCTATATTCACCTAAATAGGTTTTAAGATTTTGTTTAACCGCTTGATTCAATTGAGTTAAATTTTTATTATCATCGTATCCCAAAACGTACATGTTAATAGCAAATGGATTATTTACTTCTGCTATTGCTGTTTTCTTTTGAGAAAGATATTTAACTAATTCTTTTTGAATTTCGCTTGTAGATTTATCTTTCATACCCTCTACAACTCCAACAAATTCTGCTATGTTTTTTGGAGATGCAAGAATTGATGAAGGTGAGTTATTATCTATTTCTCCATCCGGTGAAACATAAACTTTTGCAACACTACCATATCTTTCAGGTAATGATAATGTTCTAACTACATAATCTTCTTTTGTTACTGCTCTATTTTGAGAACCAAACATTGCTAATGCGTTTTGTCTAATTTCTTCAATAGATTCAGCTCCTCTACCGCCAACAGCAGGTTCATCATTATTTACTGCTATTGATTCTTTCATAAATGAATATAAAGTTGGATTTTCTACCGAAACCAAATCTTCTTCATATTCTATTTTAATTATTCTATTTAATTCATTTGAATTTATGTTAGATGAAACTCCTCCACCAACTAAATATTTAACAGTTAATGTTGTGTTTGTTGGTACAACACCAAATGTATTTGTTTTTAAAAAGTTTGATGGGTCAATTCCTTGGTTTAATCTATTAACTGAATTTGCTAATCCCAATCCTACATTTTTAGTGTTTGGAAGAATTATTTCATCTGCCATATTTGTATCACCGCTACCAAATTGTAAATCTAAAGTATTATCTGAATTTACTTTTGTAGAAAATCTATATGGTACTTTTTGTACTTCTAATATATACGGAACTACTGATGATGAAGTACTTAATTCACCACCATTTGATTCTGTATTTGCTCTTTCGATGAATACACTTTCTTGTGCTAAATAAGGAACTTCATACCATTTGGTTACTCCACCATCCGATGTTACAGATGATACTGCAATTATATTATCATCGGTTATTGTTATCTTTGGATATTCTTGATATGTTGTAAATGAAAATGATTGTTCTTTTTCAGTTGCAGATATTGCTTTAACTTTTTTAGTTAATAGATAGAATGTTGGTTCTCCTGTTATAGGATTTCTTTCTTGTACGTCAACTTCTCTATCCGTTTTTAATGAAAAATCAACTACATCCGTTGTTCTAAAAATAATATTAGAATCAGTATTAGATGATATCTCCATACCCTCTTTTATTCTAAGGCAATATGATTCATCAGGTATATTTGAACTACCACTACCTATTGACGGGACTTGTTGATAAACAGTCAATGTTGTTACTGCTGGTGTTGATACTTTTGGTCTATATCCCATTGTTTGAGCCAATGCTACAACGTTCTTTCTTTCGGAAGCATGTGCTAACATTGATTCCTTCAATTGTGTGTCCTGATAGAAAGCCAATACATCTCCAATAGCAGCTGCTTGTTCGATGAATACCATACCCGGAGATGCTTCATTGAAATCCGAATAGGTATTTGGGAAATACGTTTTAGTATATTCGATAAGGTTTTCTTTTAATGTAGCAAAATCTTTACCAACATAATTTATGTTTCTATTACTACCGAAATTCTTATCTTTTGGTTTTATCGCCATTATCTAATTATTTTATGTCTATTATTACTGATGCTCCTACGTTACTATTTGATTTTAATGAAAATTGTATTTCCAATTGTATTTTGTTGGTATCAATATCATTATCATCATAATCAAATAAAATAGTATCTATGTTTAAATATGGTAACCACGCATTTACTGCATCTAATATAGAATTTTCAATTTTAGATTCGATATCTCCCTCTATAATTGGCTCGAATATTATTTTCCAAATATCACATCCAAATTCGGGCTGCATTAATCTTTCACCTTTTTTGGTTAGGATTAAGTTTTGTAAATTACTTTTTGCTTGATTGATAGATGTAAAGTTTACAGCAAAAGCACCATTTGAGGTAGATGTTTCGTTTATAGAAACACCGAGAACTTTATATTCGTTCTCCTTTATATCTGTTACATTATATTTACCAATCTCTATTGCCATTATTAAAATCTTTTAACTAATTCCGAATAATCTCTTGTTAGTGCTTTTGTTAAAACATCTACACCAACATTATCCGTAGATGGAATTTGATGTGATGGCATATTTGCGTTTGAATAGCTTAATGTTTCCCAATCTTCTTCCATACTTCTTTCTGGTTGAATAGCATCTAAGATACTACCTCCACCCATACCCATTGTCGCAGCTGCTCCTTCTGCTCTATGAGCCGCAGTAAATGGTGATGTTTGATTTAGAATCTCATTTATTACGGGATTCTTTGTAAACTCTTTTTGTGGTTGTTTTGGTGTAACCTTTCTACTATTTTGTAAAGCTTGATTTGCTTTTTCAAATGGGTCAATTTCAATTGCTTCTTTTAATGAAGGTGTTGATGGTTTTGGCTTAGAACTATTTAATGTAATAGCGCCACTTTTAACAAGTCTAACAATTTCTTCTTTAACCTGTTGCTTCACCTCATTTTTAACAACTTCTTTAATGAGACCCAATAATACATCCGATTTTGACATAATAGATACTTTTTAATAAATATTGAAATAGAAAATTAATTAATCAGGCACTTTATATCCTGACCAATTAACTACGCCTGGTGCAGGTGGAGCCGGTGGTGGATATTGTGCCAATACTGAATATATTCCCGATACACTCATCAAATGTAATTTTGCTGAACGTATAAACGCATCTAAAAATTGTTCGGGATTATTGTTTGGTGGAACTTTTGTAGGAGTCCAACTTCCTGGTTTTAATACCACACCCATTGTAGTTGCTATATTTTTTATAGAACCTGGAGCTGGTATTTTTGGTGGAGGTAATGGTGACATTTTTCCACCTATCCAATATATAATAACAGCCGGTCCAACTACTTCCAAAAATGTGAGTACTTTTGCTTTTTGTGTTTGTTCTAAAAATTGAATAATAGCTTCTTGCATCAAAACGGGATTACCTTTTAGTAAAGGTACTCCATTTATTGGGTCTTTGCCGGACTTAATGGCTACATCATATGCAAATGTAAATGCTTTTGCAAAATCACCAATACTCTGATAAGAGTTATTTTGCATTTGTGGTAATAATGTCGATTTGAATGTTTTCCAAGACATTATGATTTACTTAAAAAGTTTTTAGCAGATAGTAGAGTCTTTAACTTCGATTTAATTGAAGTAAATTGTGCTACGTTTGTTGGTCCAACCGATGATGGGCCGGCTGGTGTTAAATATTGCTGTTTTGTTATAGCATCTATTAACTCACCCATTATTTTTACTAACTCACCACCCAATACCATCTTTTGTACGGATGCTCCAGCATCTCCTTCACCACTATTCTTTCCTAAATATATTTTACCATTATCCGAATTTAAAAATATCTGATTAGAACCTTCGGAATGAATTGTTATATTTTTCTTATTATGAAAGTAAATTTCTTTTTCAGCATCTACCGAATAGTTACCATCGGTTATAATGCCGGTGTTACCTTTACCAAATATAATAAATTCTTTTGCTTTTGCTGATAAAACAATTCTATCCGAATTTACGAATAATTGGTCTCCTTTAAAATCCGATGATGATGGATATTCTTTAAATGCTTTCTTTTCTTTTTTTATTTCCTCTTTAAATGGAACTTTAACTTTGTTAGATACGATGTATATAGATGTACCATCTTTATTAATATCTTCCTCTACTAACTCACCAATTTTTTTATCATCTAATTCTGGGTTTTGTTTATTACGAATGAATATAGATGGGGATGGTGTTTTCCCATCTTCAGTTAAATGAAATTCACTAAAACGAATTGTATTACCAACTCTACCACTTATAATGGTATCACCTTCTTTTGGAAGTAAAAATTTAATCTTCTCATTTACTTTGTATTTCTTAGTAGAAGATTGTGTTTGTGTTGGTTTTTGATTTGGTGTTCCTGTTGCTTTTGTTTCTTGGTAATTTTTATTTTTTGATTCGGTAGTATTTTTTGATATCTCCTTTTCTTTACCTATTTGAGATGTTTTGTAATCCTCTCTATAATTTGGATAATGTGTATTTGAATATGGTAACCAATAATAATCTTTACCAATTTCAATTATCAAAACAGTCTCACCCAATATTGGGTAAGTCATATGATTTTTATCAAAAGGAAAAGCATATCCTTCGTTAATAATAGCAGATTCTCTTGCAAACTCAATAGCACCTAAAAAACGAATATCATTAGAATCAAAGTTTTTATTATCATTATATATTTTTATATAATCTTTTTCTTTGTCTAATTCTTTATCGGATTTGAGATATACTTTAGTTACTACTGCTAAATATGAGTGTATAACGGATGATGTACCTCCTTCGTTGTTTGATATTGGTTCGTTTGCCATTTTTATATTTTAGATTTTAATTCATCTAATTCTAATTTGATATCATCCAATTTTTCTTCATTTTTCTTTTCAATTTCATTTACTGTATCTTCTAATTCAGTAAGTAGTTGAGTTTTTTCGTGCTCACTTAACCAACCATCTTCACCAATGCCTTTAGCTTCAGCTGCTGCTAATCTTTGTGCAATTGTTGCAAGTTTAATCAAGTGGTCATCGTTCTTAACTGATACCTCAATTAAATCTTTTATAATTGGAGCAATAACAGTTGCTTCACCAACATTTTTAATTAATTTACGAAGTGATTCAATCAAATCGGAAATGTTTTTCTTTTTGTTTTGTTGGTTTTCGTATATATCTTTAAATAATGATGATAGGTTTTTCCCATCAAACAATTGAAATTCTGATGCCATAATTCTTCTTTTATCTACTAATAATTATTTACTTATCAAATAATTACCCAACACCAAATAATCCATATCGGAATTTAGGAATGTCCAAATAGCTTTTTGTGGGTCATTAGTCATTGTATGTCCTCTTAAATTAAAAGATGTATTTAATAATATTGGCGTACCGCTAACCTTCTTAAACTCTTTTAATAATGTGTGATATAATTTGTTTTGCTTTTTGGTAACAGTATGTATTCTCGCTGATTTATCAACGTGTGTTACTGATGGGATTGATTTGTAGTCGGTTACTTTAACAACCTGATTCATATATGGAACTTCACCTTCCGATGTAAAATATTTTGTATATTCTTCTACTACAACTGATGGTGCGAATGGTCTAAACAATTCCCTCTTTTTTACAACTCTATTTATTCTATCTCTAACATCTGGTAGATGTGGATTTGCCAATATAGAGCGATTACCTAATGCTCTTGCACCAAATTCAGTTCTACCTTGAAACCATCCAACTACTGCTCCATCGTTTATTAATTTTGCAACATTTTGACACAACATTTTTGTATCATCATAAAACATTGCTTTATTTGTAACTTTTTCTTTAAGTATAATATCTGTAAATTGTTGATTAGTCCACTCCGGTCCTAAGTATGGAGATTGATTATCGCCACCTTTTACTTTTGGGTTACCCAATGTGTTGTGCCAATGATATAAACAAGCACCAATCGCAGAACCTGCATCCGATGGTGCAAATGGAATCCATAAATTACCAACGGGTGCATGCTTTTGTATTTTTCCATTAGCAGTGCCATTATATGCTGAACCCCCTCCTAATACTAAATTAGATGTATTGGATTGCTGCATACAATTATTTGTAAAATAATAAAAACAGCTCTCATACCATTTTTGTAATGCAGCTGCCAAATCCATATGATGTTGTTCTATTTTAGATTCAGGCTCACGTGGTTCGATTCCAATAAGATTTACCAACTTATATGTGTACATATCGGTATTTGAGTATTTCCAAGTAAAATACTTTTGTTCAATCTCTATACTACCACGAACATCAAATTTTGAAATTTTATCAAATACGTGTTTGTATTTCATCGGGTCACCATATGGTGCCAATCCCATAACCTTATATTCCCCATTATTTGGTTTGAATCCTAAGTATGCAGTTATAGTTGAATAAACTAACCCCAATGAGTTTGGAAATTTTAGGGATGATATTTCTTCAAATGTATTATTCTTACATCTTACTGCCAATGCAGTTTCCCATTCACCAACACCATCAACCGAAATACCTACACAATCATCGAATGGAGATGTGTAATATGAAAAAGCTAAGTGAGAATGATGATGTTTTACATATTCTACTTTGCCTGTAAAGTTTAATTTTTTAGCTAGATACACACTTAAATTACCTTCGGTTTCTTCAAATTCTTTTTTGAATTGTTTCCAAATCTTACGATTTTTCCACCAATGTTTACCTACAGTGTTTTTTACTCTATCATATTTTAAGTTGGGTTCTTCATACCAACAAATAGTATCTATATCAGATATTGTTTTATTTGAATATTGTAAAACCCATTTAATCGCTTGTTTTGGAAATGAATTATCGTGCTTTATGCCAGATAGTTTTTCTTCTTCGATAGCTGCTATTACCTTACCATTTTCAAATAAACAAACGGCTGAATCGTGGTAAAATGCGGAAATACCTAATGAAACCATAATATTAAATTTTTATATCACCTTCTCTATCAAATTCATTATAAAGTGCCATTTGCTTTTCTTTCATTTTGTTGACAACCTTTGTTATATAATGAGTAGGATAGCCTGTCATTTCTCTAATAAGTAGATAAAGTGATTTTTTATTGAAACTTTCTATATAATTAGCTCTTCTAAATAATTCTAAAACAGCATCTGCAATCTGAATATCTCTTTTCTTTTGAAAGAAGTTTTCTAAGTGTACATCCCAATATTCCAACATTCTATTATTGAATGTCCTATGTTCATCGTTACGAACTTCTTCTGCCCAATTATTTTCAGTATCCCAATTTTCTGGCAAAGATGACATTACATCGGTATCTTTGTATCTTTTGTAGTTTGAATTATTATTTAAGATAAGATAGTTTCTTGCAACAATAGTAAAATAAGAGAAAGCTTTCCCCTTACCCTCTTGGTACATATGAATTTTTTCAATCATAAATGCAACAACCTCTGCCATTACATCTTGCGGGTCATCATCGAAGTATGTAAACTTCCATTTATTGTAAACAATTTCAGCAAGTTTTTCAAATGAATGCTGAATTCTATCTTTGTATAGTTTATTTTTTATACGCTGGTCATCGCTTTTATTGTATTCGATGATAGCATCTTCTGTATCTTTTGTGAAATATACTCTGGGTACTCTTTTTCTAGGCATTTTTTTAGAATTGTTTGAATTGGGTGATGATATCCTTTATTTGTGTAAACAAAGAACCTACTTCATCATCCTTCTCAAACATTTGCTTAGAATCTATTCTTTGCAAAGTCTCCAGTAATGCTTGGTTGTTTAACTCTTGCTGGTCTATAAAATCTTCATACTTTTCCACTTTAGATAATAGATTATAAATCGCATATACTAAAGATATTAACATAAAGACTAATATTAAAATTACATATTCCATATTATACTACTTCATATCCTTTTAAAAAATAATCGTTTGCTTTCTTATATTTAACTTCAACTAAATCGCCATTTGGTGCTTTCATAACGATTTTATCATTTCTACCATAAGATTGTTTTTTTACTAAAGTGGTTGTATATACTCTATCTTTAATAGTAATACCATCTAAATGGTCGATTTCGTGCTGAACTATAACTGTTTTCATTGTGTCTTCGGATACCTGTCCTTCTAATTTTCTATCTTCTTCTGGATTGATTTCGAATCTTAATTCACCTAAATTATCGGTTTGTACAACTATATATGTTGAACGAATTGTTCTAACGGGCTTACGAATAGTGTCCGGAATTGATAAACATCCTTCATAAAAAATGAATCCCTCATTAGAACGTTCTGTAATAACAGGGTTTAAAAGAAATAATTCAACATCGTTAAATTTAATAACACATGCTCTTTTGTTTACGCCAATTTGGTTTGCAGATAATCCTATACCACCCATTCCTTTAAGTGCTGCAAAAAGAGTATCTCTTAATACATCTACTTCTAATTGATTTAGTTCTGATTTGGGTACTGGGTTTTTTAAGTACTTTATAAAATCGGAATTGGTCATTCCGTTTTGTTTTTTATCTGTAATTAATTTCATATATTTTAATTTTTTATTATTACAATTGCCAATGTTATAATCAATCCAATGATTGCGTAAAAACTAGCATCTTCTGAGAATTTAATTTGGTCTTTTCTTTTTCCTTGATTTTCCATAATTATTTATCTTTTTTTAATCCGAATTTACTCCAACTATACCACATTCTTTCGTGTAGAAAGTATATAAATGGTTTGAATAAAAGTTCTCCTAATCCTACCATTCCTGCCCATTTTATGGGCAATCCAGCGGCAACAGTTAATCCAATTGTTGTTAGTGTTCCAAATATTCTATAAGTTATAGCTTTAGCTATGTGTCGTTTTACCAGTGGCATCTATTTCTCCTTTTCTAATTTTAGTTCCGCTTATTTCAGCAATTTCGTTTGGTGGTTCGTGATATATTACTTCATATCCAACTCCTCTACCATAGTTTACCGATTCAATATCGGGAATAATTGATACAAATAATTTATCCCAATTTTGTTGAAAGAATGGTTCATTTTGTAACATTGTTAAAACTTCTTGTGCTGATTTAGGATTGTTCTCATCTTTCTGAACATCTCTAATTGCAACCCAAACATTCTTTCCTTTATCCATTTGTTGGCGGATTAACCATTCATGTCCATTATGCCAATTCTGCCATCTTCCTATGAACAATGCGTACTTTTTCATTTACTTCGTTTTTTAAATAAGGTAATATAGCTAACTCCTTTGCTTTTGCTTCAACCATAATGTCCAAATCCAAGCCGTATGTATTGGGGAGGGCATTAATATAATCGGAGTGTGCTTGTGGTTTTTCTTTATTATTGTTTTCATGCAATGCTTTACTTTCTGAATAGTGAACCTCTTGCTTAATGTTTTTAGGCCAAGTAGTTGCTGCAAGTTTAAGTGCTTGTTCTTCGGATAAATCGCCTGTACAAAATTGGTGATGATGATAATCGAATACAATTGGAATACCAATCTTTTCGTGAACATACATCAAATCCTTAACACTATACATAGAAGCCTTATCATCATTCTCAATTGTAAGCCTACTTTGAACTGATTTAGAGAGTCTTTTGAAGTTTTTGATAAATCTATCCAATGCGGATTTTTTATCTCCGTAAACACCATTACAATGAATATTAATATTGTTGTATGGAGTTTTGGATAACCCCATCATATCAAAAACCTTACCATGTAATTCCAAATCAGCGATAGTTTTAAGTACTACCGATTCATTGGGTGAAACTAATACGTTGAATGGACCTGGATGTGAGTTAATACGCATATTCCAAAACTTAGCGAAATCACCTGCTTTTTTTAACTCAAATTTAATTTGTTTGTAATCTTTAAGTTGCGTTAAATCAATACTATCACCCCAAGGGATAATGCCCGATGATAATCGGAATAAACTAATACCATTTAATCTATTCCATTCTAAAATTTTGATAATATCACTTGCATTAGCCAATGCCAGTTCCGATACATAGTCTAAACCTTTACTTTGTAGGGTTTTTTTAACCATTGTACGATTTGTGGTAATTTTTTTACCTACAGTCATATTAATACAAGCGTAACCTAAATTCATAATTATATTATTAGAGTTTATACTCAAATATAATAAAAAATTATTAAAAAACCAAATAAATTAGTAGTTTTTTGTGTTTTGCTCTTCATTTATGAGTTTCATTAACTCTCTTTGTGTACCGCCTTTGGTTTTCATCCAATATTGTACGGCTTTAGGATTGTTTATCCATAAACTACGTTTTGACCAAGGATAATCGGGATGCATGTATTCTTCCCATTGTAAATTGGGCATTTCCTCTTCTTTTTGTATGATATTTCCATCATTAACCTCATTTTTTACCTCTAATGTATGATTTTTTCCACTATCTTCGGTATTTTGTGAAATATTTTCTACTATATCTTCTTTAGTATCACCATATACCTCATATAAACCTAATTTTTGGTCATTTTCCATCATTTCGACCAAAATCTCTTTTTGTTTACGTTTTTTATCTGAAACTAAACCGTTAAATGCGATAATTAGAGCGACCGCAAGTGGGTCAAACACAATTACAATCAAAAATATGAAGAATTTTACAACATTTTTCAATTCCATACCAAATGCATCAGCTACGAATCGGAATCCACCAACCTCTTTTTCTAAATCTAAGTTATTTAACTTAATTTCATTGATTTTTTCAGTATTTTTTGCATTTTCTTCCTGCAATTTACCGATTTTATCGTTTAATTTACTAATTTCCCTATCTCTGTTATCTACGGAACGAAGAAGTCTACTATTCACCTTACCACCATCCAATATTTTACCTTGATTGGTGTTAGACTCGGTAATTTGAGTAGATAGTTGGGTAATTTGGGTTGTATTTTGGTCAATTTTTGTTTGATAAACTGCAATTTCTCTATCAACTACTTGTAATTTTAGTGATTGAGCCTGAAATGCGTTAGAAAGGTATCCAAAAATACCGGCAGAAGTGATTAACATCAGTACTGCTACTGAAATAGTTAGATACCATTTATTAAATCCACCAATTTCTTCCCATTTTTGTTTAAGGTATGTAGCTGCAACTAATTTAGCTAACTCCAACGATGATGCCATTATCATTACAGGCATTGAAGCACCTGCAAATAGTACTCCTAAACCCGTTACGGAGAAGTATGCCGCACATCCCGCAATAATTAGTGCGGAAAAACCCACTAAAAATTTAAGCCAGTTCATTATCTTTCTATACTAATAATTTCTGAAATACGTTCAGTAACTTCTTTTGTATCTTTAATAACTTGATTAACTTCCATTTGAGATAGTCGCATAGAACCATTAGAAACATTTTCAATAATTCTAAGTTTAGCGTTTAAAACGTCTAATAAATTTATTACTTTTTCTTTGTAAACCATAATAATAAGTATTTTTAAATAAAAAAAGGTGGTAAGCAAACCCTACCACCTTCTAAATATACACAAAAAAATCAAATTAACCAACTTTTATAGAAACTTTTTTTGGTTTAGATTCTTCTCGTTTATCTATAACCAATGTAAGAATACCATTCTTAAATTCTGCTTTGGCGCTTCTACCATCCAAATCTTTGCCTAAAGTAATTCTCTCATCAATGTTAGCTACTAACTCATCAAATGGAGTTTTATCTTCTTTAGTTTCTTTCTTTGCTTTGATTTCAATTTTATCTTCATAACAATTGATTTCAATGTTTTTAGGGTCATGTCCTAATACTGATAAAGCTATATGAGCTTTTTCATCTTTTACATCAACCGCAAATTTAGAAGGAACGAATGTTCTCGAATGTGTTTCCCAAAGTGGTTTACTATCAGCCACTAATAATTTTTCAACGAATTTGTCAAAATCTGAATAAAACATAATTTATAATTTTTAAGTTAAACAATACACATTAATGTTCAACTTTTATACCAACCCACTTTTTGTAACAAAATACTGACAAAATAACATTATCTTTGTTACAAATCGGAAAATTAGTCAGATTATATTTCGTTACTTTGTGATTCTATTACTGTGGAGATGTGGTCTGCCCAATGCATTATATAAGGAATCTTATATTTCATTCTCTTACTGATATCAAATACTTTTAAATATTTCATATTATCTTCATCGTATAATCCATCAGTCAATTTCATACCAAAATACTCTGCTTCAGAAAAAGTAATACCATATTGTTGTAGTACAAATATAGTTCTATCGGTATGTGTCATATGATGTAATTCTGGGTTGGCGCTATACACTTTACCCTGATTTTTAATATGCCATTCTGAAGGATTTGGGATGTAGTATGGTTTATTTTTTAAACCCAATTTACCTAAATCGTGATGTAATGCAACAAATATTAATTCTTCATCGGTAAAGTCAACTTTACCACCTAACTGAATAAATAACTCTTTAACTTTGAGTGCATTTTTACAAACGTTAAAAATGTGGTCAATATATCCACCTGTATAACAATTATGATAACCTGCATTTCCACTAGCTGGAGCAATTGCAAGATTTGGCCCTAACTCTTCTTCTGAATACATAAAAAGAAGTTTCTCTAACCTATCTCCTGTAAAATACTTTTTGATAACGGCAATAAACTTCTCGTAATTGTCTTTCAGTTCTTTTTCTGTCTTTTGTTTCATACTTTTATTTTTTAAGTTTTATTTTAATCTTTTAGTGCTTCTGTGCTGTCTGCTTTAGAGTAATAATAAAAAGATACCACAAATATACAAAAATTTTTTCAAATTTCCAAATTAATACAAATCTTTTTTTGTTAAAATTTTGTAAAGTATCTCAACTTCCTCTTCTGTTGTTAATTCAGGCAGGTCTTCATCAAATAAACGCATTGTATATAAGGTGATTCCCTCTTCCGATTCGAATTCTGTTGATTCCGATGACCACAATGATGGTATAGATTCTAAATTATTTTCTAATTCTTGCTGCGATACATCAATAAGTGGTATAATGTAATAATGGTAGCTATCTTCTAAATTCTCATCCTTAACCTCTAATTTAATACATGGATTCCACTTAGTAAAACTAACATCTGTTATCGGAGTTTCTGGTACAATTATCATATCTACAAATATATGAAAAAAATGTGAAAAAATCAAATACTTATAGTATTTTTTTATCTATCATAGAATTTAAAAAATGTGCAAAGTTTAAATGGCCATTAAAAGAAAAATGCGTATCTTTTATTAAACCATTTGTATGCTTATATATTGTTTCAAACGATGCGTATAATTCATCATCATCTTCTAAAGACCATATGTAGCAAAACTTTACTTTACTCTCATTTAATAATCTTTTTTTTATAAAATCAAATCTTTTTTTATGTCTATTTTTATAAAAAACATCATCTGAAAAATAGTATTGAAAATTTATTATTGCTTCTATCTTATCCGTATTATCTATACAATTTTTATTCAAAATATTTTTTGCTCCTTCGTATGATGATAATATGTGATGTATATTATTATCTATTGGTACATCTATTCTACCATGCAAAGTCATATTTATTATGACAATATCGTTTTCTTTTATTAAATGAAAATTATCTATTATACTATCTAAAATAAAATCGTTTGAAGCTCCATTCTTACCAAAATTATTAACATTGTAATTTTGTAATTTAGCTAAGTGATTTGGCCAAATATCATCACCTTCTTTTTTATATAAATCATATTGTAATCTAATATCGGAAAAGCAATTTACATTACATCCGTGTCCAAATGTCATAGAATCTCCAAATACCCATAACGTATTTTTCATATTAAATTTTTATTTAGTACAAAATTATTAACCATATTTTTTTCTGCTAAATGACAAATTCCATTAACATTCAAATTTTCAAACTTTGGATTTTCTTTATATAGATAGTTTATATTATTAAAATATACATTTAAATATTGCTGGTTTAAAGTGATGGGTGGTATCTCATTATATTTTTCAATAAAGAAATCATAATTTAAATCTATAATATCTAATACATCGGAATACGTCTTATTGACATTAGTATAATCGTTTGTAGCAATTATACACGTGTTATTTAATTCATTAAACTTTATTGGAGTGTCTGAATATCTTTTGTAAATTTCAGTAAAATTATTTACTTGCAGTTCGGTTAGTGGATGCTTGTATCCTAAATTTAATCTATCACCATTTATTATGGTTTCTAATTTACTAAAATCATTCACTACTAAATCGTTATCCAAATGTATAAATGGAAATGATATTGATGTCAATACTTTTAATTTAGGATATGACCAGAGTGTTGATTTTTTATATTTAGTATCTACATCGAATTTAACCCATTCGTAATTTAATTTCGTATCCTTAAAATAATCTTTATCCGAATATATTATGGGAATGATATTTTGATTATTTAAATTTTCAATAGAATACTTTAAATAAATTTCAGTAATCTCTTTAAGCCTAATAGGTAGATATGTAAACACAACTCTCATTATATTAAAGATTTTTTAACCACGAATTCTGTCTTTAGTCTCCCATCAATTATTAAATCTAACAATGAATTTTCATTTTCAATTTTATACATTAATTTACTATGAACTAAATCCGACCAGTCTTTACATAGTTTATAATTTTCATCAAAATTTTGTAAAAAGATATCTACAAATTGAGCAAATAATTTACCATTGGTTTTACATTTTTTAGATTCGTTATAGAATGGATGTTGTGGAACATCTAACATTTTTTCAATCATTTGTAATGGATACTCGTGTGTTGAAATAAAGGGAATTCCTGCCAATAATAAACTAATTGTTTTTTCGGATAGGTATTGTGATGTAAACTCTTTATCACTCCAAGACCAACTTTCGCATAATATTTGCATTTTAGCTTTAGGTAATACCCTAAAAAATACATCCATATATCCTTGATGATTTGCAATATAGCTTATATCATCGAAATCCTTATCTCCGTAAATTGAATTTGTATTTATGTGAAATATTTTCGGCGAATGTTTTTGATAAGCTGGATTTTGTAAAGCATTTGTACGTTGTAAATATATCCTATCGTTTTTTAATTTACTTAATTCATTTATAATATTAACTCTATTTATTTTATGATTTTTAATACTATACATTAAATCATAATCAAAATTTAATTTATCGTATATTTGTTTGAATTCATAATACCATCTCACATTCCAATTATTATTCCATTGAAATATTGTATTTGTTAATGCATAATAAAAGTTTGGGTATTGGTACTCTATTAGTTCATTTAAAAAGATATTATCAGTAACTATATGATGCTGATTTAATTGAGATATCAACGATTCTATTTCTAGCCATTTTTCATCAAAGTAATCAATATCCTTTGTTTGAAGTATTTTTTCAGTTCTAAAATAGGTTATCACCCATTTTTGACTCTTTGGGCATTCTTTTAATAAATCTATAAATATTTTTAGAATTTGCTGGCTTTCCCTTTCCATATAATCTCTATCGGGTAAAATAGTGCCAATTTTTGGGTCTTTTCTCCCATATGAAAATGCTGAAAAATAATCTAATATGTGAATACCATCTTCTTCAAAGCTAATATCTTGCTTAAAAATAAATTCTAATTTTAGATTATTATATTCACAAAATATACTTCCCTCATTACTATCTTTTATATTAAAAATTCTATTTGTAGTGTTGTGTGCTAATTTATAGAAAATAGATTTATTATAATAATGATGTATGTATATTTTCATTAGTTATATAAGTTTTTTTTCATAGTCATCTAAACTACCCTTTCTCAATCTGTTCATATCATTTGGATTATATATATCCTCATAATATGTAATTGGTATTTTGGTAACATCCGATAAATAATTAATTTCTTCGTTCCAATTAAGTATATCCGATGTACATAAATTTATAATATCTTGTGGTGGTGTTTTGTAAACATATTCATTATTAGAATTATACCCTCTTTTTGAAAAATAAGTTTGATATGAGTGGGATTCTATCAATTCTTTTATATTCCTTCTATTAAGAAGTATAATTTCATCAAACCTACTAATAAGCTCTAAATTATTTTGATGATGGCATATTATTGTTTTAACAACGGAATTATCTTCATTATTATAAATAACCCTATTAGTCCCATCAAATGGTTCAAAAAATGATTTTAGATTTCTTTCATTTGCCAACTTATTCATTAAATATGTTGAACCTGTTCTTGGTAGAGCTATTATTAAAATTCTCATAAAATAGATTTTTCTTTTTTCATAGGTACGAATTTATTCTCTTCCTCTGATAACCAAATGTTTAGGGCATATCTTCTACCAATGGTTACAGGTAAAACTCCGTGAAATATTTCATTTCCTATAAAAGATATACCATCTCCCTTAGAAAGTTCTATAAGCTTCATATTCTTTAAATTTTCAAAATGATAATTGTTATTAACCGTATTGGTTATAGCAAATCTTCCATCTTCATAGCCATCATTTAGAACTATAACAATCGTTAAAGAACTACTAGAATCTTTATGTAGATTTAAATACCTTCCTTCATAATATGCCGTTAAGCTTACATTTATACTTTTTACTTTTAAAGATTCAAAGTCTATCCACAAATTCCAATCTCCCGTTTTATATTTACTTTCTAATATATTATATACTTTTAATTTTAACTCTTCATCATAGATTCTTCTACAATCCCAATTTTCGTTTGGATTATAATTAAAAGGCACCCCTATCTCTAATGCTTTTTTTAAAAAATAAGAACAATCATCATCGTTGAAGAAATTATTTATGGTATAATTCATATTATATTAGTTTTTCTTATTTCATCATAATTTAATAAATTATTATTGTTTATGAATTTGAATAACTCATCTGCAATAAATTTATAACCATTATTACTTGGGTGTTTACCTGTGATATCCGCCCAATGACTATTATCTTCCCATACATCTTTACGTTTGGTATCTATTAGTAAATCTGCCATTGTTTTAGTTTGGTAACCCCAATATCGGTTATTATCTATCAAATGGGTTTTATCAAGTAATGTATCAATATTTTTATTAATTAAAATATCAAACGCATCACAAAAAACATATCTAATCCCCAACTCCTTAAATATAAATTGAAGATGTAAGATATAATTTTGGTTTACTATATCATAGTATGTATCATTAAATAAATTAGCTATGTAATAGTTTCTAAAATTTTGCTCTGCTTTATTATATTTCGAATTATCTCCATCGATTCCATCAAAAATATATTTAAAAAGATGTCCTTTACTTTTATATCGTTTTCCCCATATAAAAAAATCATCTTCATTATGAAAAAATGGTAAAGGGTCTCTTAATGATGATGACCACATAATAACAACTAAATCATTTTTAGTGACTGCTCCGTTTTTTAATTGATAAAAGACTGTATTGAATATAGCATTATTTGAAAATGCGCCAACTCCATTATTTTTAACTTCACAATGAAGTAGTTCCGATAAATGCTTCGGCCAACAATATTTTTGTCTTATTCTAGTTCTTTCTTCGGGAATTTCTGTTGTTAATTCTTCTGTAATATTTCCACCAACCCCCTCTGTCCAACTATCACCATATGTAAATAGTTTCATACATTATATAATTGATGGAGTTTTTTTAATAGAACCATCGACATACTTATCTACAAATTCTATCAACTCCGGCGTTCTTTTTACATTACATCCCGTTATTGAATTTTGATTTACATGCATTAATTTAAAATCAACATCAAATTTATTAGACATATATAATTCAAATTCATCTAATTTATCGAAATTAAATGTTTTAACCTTTACTGTATCATTTAGAATCCAAACATATTGCGATGATAATCCAAATGTGTGAATAGAAAATCTATCATTGAATATTTCATTAGTAAAATATTTTTGCTTAAACCCCAAATCGGTTAATAGTTTTTCAAAAAAAGATTTTCTAATATCATTAGAAGAATAAATGTTTGTATAATCGGAATAGTTTCTTTTTATAAAATCGATTATAAAAGAATTATCTATACTTTTTAAATGATAAATTGTTTCTTCATCAGGATGTAGCTCACACATACCGGCTATAAAAAATCTCCAAGCAGATATAAACCTATCTGTTGAATCTCTTAATATCGAAACGAATTCAAAATCAGAACCAAAACTTTCTATTAAAGTATGAAGTTTAGAGTGTATATGATTTCTTTTATTTAACATTCCAACATTTGATTTAATGGAATTTTCCCACAAAGTATTTGGAAATTTTAAATCAAATCCATAAAATACACACGAATTCTCTACAGACCAAGAAGCATTTTTAGGTATTGGAATAAATGCAACTTTATCATTTATAATCATATTAAATTAAACTTTTTACTTTTTTAATTTTATCTTTTATCTGAAAACCCAAACTTAAAGTTATTCTAGGTTTATCCCCAATAACTGGCGTAGAACCGTGCATTACTTTTCCTGCAACGCATCTCCAAACCATTTTTTCTTTAAGTTCATTCATTTTTCCATTATAAATGGAATGACCGCCCTCATTTGGGTATGATAGTATTATATTATATCTAACATGCGTATAACCTTTTAAATTTGGGTCACTATGTAAATGAATGTTACCACCTTCTTTATTTATACCAATACCATCTTCAAAATTTGGTTCTACAACCCAATCATCAATTTTTTCTAAATCTATTATTCTGTTTTTTATAGAACGAACCAATTCAAATACATTAGTATGTAAATCACTTACAACTAAATACTTTCTAGAACCATATGGGGATGATTCCGACTCGTTTATAGGAAACAAAAACTCATTTTCTTTTATCCAATCTAACAAAAATAATTGCTCAGTATCGGATATGAAATTTTCATAACCATATGTATCGTATAGCTGAACTTTAAACATAACTAATTAAAATACTTTTATTGTGTTACATCGGTATATACCATAGTTGCAACTTCTTGCATTATGGTTGCTATACTAGCATTTGTTGATGAGCTTGTTAATACTATTTCGGATGCTATAATTTTTGGCTTCATTTTATTAAATTATTTTATATTATAGTTTTGGTATTGGTCCGTAACAAAAAGAGCATTCGGCACACCAATAATAGTGGCATGACCATGCGCTACACCACCCCAGACACGGGTTGTGTTGTATAAAAGTTATACCTAAATTTTCATCGGCTAAAGGTAAAAATATATCATTTTCTTCCACATCTATATCATATACCCTTCTATTAGCATATGTAATTTCTAAATTTGTTATTTTGGATTTAACCAATGTGTTATTATTATAATCATAGAATATAACCGAATCATTTACTCTAAATTCGTTTGTATGAGAGAAAATTGTTCTAAGAGTATCATATTCTTCTATTAACATATCACTATGCGGCAAATCTTCATAAACCAAACCATTTTCTAATGTTACTCTTATCATTAAAGATTCTTTAAGTTCGCTAACTAACGAAACTACATTAGTATTTGTTGTACCAAATGTAGTCAAATCTTCGGAAAAGCTTCCAGAATTTCTACCTGGTATGTATAATGGTTCTCCTGTTTCAGATGTGTCATCTGCTGGCACCCAATTTAAAGTAACTGTTTTTAAAACATCATTTTCAAGTATTTGATTTGGATATTTAAAGTTACCATCCGCATAAAATATTGGTGTATCATCATCTAAAATATATGAAATACCCATTCTTTGATTAGGCGATTTACTAATCCACAAAGGTCTTGCGTTTTGATTCATTTTACCATTAGAATCATAAGTAGTTTCCCAAACACCTATTAGAAGTGGAGAAGTCATTACATATGAACCTAAATGTAAACAACTTAATGTAGAACCATATATAATATCTAAACTTCTAATAACGCCCATTTTTCCCTCAACTATATTATCGTTATTTGAATGAAATTCTTCCAAATATTCTGAAGATGTTAAAGAAGCTTTTAGTGTTCCTAAATCCTCTAAAGAATTTATTTTGTATAGTTTTGGATATTGTACATAATCCGTATTTGGATATCTAGTCTTTACAATATAGTTTGGAGCATCCCCATCTGTTAAATGTAGTTCAATCAAATTATCTACATTAAGGTTTGTATCAGTTGATGAGTTATAATATATTTTTGTTGAAAAGGTTTGATTGGAAATTGCTCTATGAAAGTTTACCTTATCCTTTGCATAATTTTCATCAATGATAGCTGTTGTATCATATGAGGTTCTTAATATTAATGTATCATCAGCATCTTCTACATATGGAACTGTTATTGAGTTTTTAGCAACTTCATATACAGTAAACGTACCACCAACTTCAGTAATAACCTCTTCTAATTTATCCTTTAATGTTACTCTTGGAATATGAGTATCAAATTTTGTAGCTCTTTCTGTATTTAAAAAATTACCATCAGTATAAATAAAATGTAATTTAGATATAGAATTATCTATTAAAAATTGCTTAAAAGATACCCAATCCAAATCAGGCACAATTACATTATGTACATCTACATTAGTATTTGTTTCTACTATTTTTAAAGTACCAGTGTTATCTTTAACAAAGTCAGTTCCAATTATTACAGCTTTCATCAGTTATTTCTTTTTGTTATAAATATTAATATTTTAAATTAAACTTACTTTTTCTTTTACATATTCAAACCCAACATTTCCGGCTATAACTATTCTATCTTTAGTTGAGTTAGGTGATTTATTTGGAGAATGCTCTAATTTTCCATCCATAATAATCAAATCAGAAACCTCTGGCATTATATAATATCTCCTATCTTCTTTACCTCCAATAATTAATGTACCTTCATTATTTTCTAAGTTATCTGGCATTTGTAAATAATACACAAATGTGTAGTTTGGATAAAAAAAACCATCGTTTTTTTGTAAATCTACATGGTTGTGTAATGATACTTCATCATTTTTTTTAAAATTACTTTGTTTTGGTTTTCCCCTTTTAACAACATTTATCCAACTTCCGACATGTACTATATTAAATTTTATATTATCTTTTTTTGCTAAATTAGTACACTCTAACAAACACATCTTTACTGCTTCCTCCATAAAGGTTTTAGAAATAAAATCCTTTTCTAAATCAAAAAAACTACCACCATAAAAAGAATAGTTATCTGCTTTGGAGGTTTTATCCAAAAGGAATGTATTGCATTCATTCAGAACTGCTTTTTGAAAATCATATGAATCTATTTTAGTTTTATACAAAAATATATCATCTTCAAAAGTAATTTTTTCCATAATTTAAATAATTGTTTTTGTTTTTTTACTTTTTAAAATAAGAGATTTTATATATGGGGTTTCTACTTCATCCCATTTTCCCAATGGACAACTACCATATTGGTCTGTAAATATTTTTTTGGATAAAGGGCATCCACACTTACCACATAAAGCAGACCATTTTTTATTATTAACAACCTCTTTACGCATATCACACCCCATACAAATATTTAGTCTAAGTTCAGCTAATTCTTTTTGTATTTTATTTGGGTTTTCTGCTGTTATCCAAGCTTTTAATATTTCTAATGGATTAAATCCCATCTTATAATAAAGTTTTTTTAATGTTTTCTAATTGCTTTAATTTTAACCAATTCACCAAAGAATATCTTATGCCGGAAGTTATTGGTTTAACTCTATGTACTACTTCCGAAGGAAATATAAATAGATTTCCCACTCCTCTTTCTAATGTAACCTCTTTATTAATTAGAAGTTGAAAATCTCCATTTTCATAATCATCATTTAACTGTAATACTATTGTATAAAATCTATCTTTAAATACCGTATCATTTGAATCCGCATGCCAATCAAAAAAATCTCCTTTTTCGTATTTTGTAAATTGAAAAGTATCTAAAGATGGTTCATACCCTTTTATATCTCCAACATGCTCTTTAACTTTATCTAAGATTCTGTCACCTATTATTCCAATATCATCTACAAAAGAAACTTTAGATTTCCTCGTTTCTTTTTTTATTTCTACATTATTAGGGCGATATACTTCCGCATCACTCAACTCTGAATTGATATTGTATTTGTTTATTAACAAATCACAATCAACCTTTTCTACAAATTTTGGAATAGTTAGTATTTTATAACTATCTTTCATACTATAACTTATTTTTTATAGAATGTAGTTTAGCACATTCCTCATACATTTCTAATTCAGTCAATCTACTCATCAACCATTTACCCATAGATTTAAAATCCTCCCTCTTCAAAGTTATATAAACGGGCATAGATTTATATTTAATCAATATTATTTCTTTACACTTCTTATTCGATTTCCAATTATCTAACTTATCAACTAATTCCGATAGGTTTTGTTTAGACATATTTACCTTATGTAAATACTTCATCCATTCTAATGATATCCATCCTTTTTCTAACTTCTCTAAGACTGTAATATTCATAATCTACAATATACTAATAATTATTAACTTTTACAAATTTATTTTTTGGGGTGGGGGTTGGGGGCCCGGTCGTTTTTTAAAAGAAAAATTTTTGGTATCTCTATT